>OLSM01001209.1_pt1 | contig 20114 bp, 22 predicted proteins | sample 1672721 | NCBI WGS metagenome assembly OLSM01 (sample SAMEA3136717, study PRJEB25190) | human gut metagenome | reverse complement strand
CTTAACCTACTGTAATTTTTTCCTGAGGATATTTTGAACCGTTAGGCTTTTTTTCAGAAACGGTGGCAAAAATCAAGGTCAATCCTCCCACTCTGCCAAAAAACATCAGGCAAATCAAGATTATATGGGAAACAAGCCCCAGGTCAGGAGTTATTCCCAACGATAACCCTACCGTCCCGATTGCCGACGCCGTCTCAAACAAAGCGGTCATAAGTGGAATATCTTCTGTTCTGCAAATTACCATTCCTCCGACAAGGAATAAAACGATATACATCAAAAAAATCGTAGCTGCATTTCTGATAGTGCCATCCGGAATTTGTCTGCCGAAAAAATGGGTGTGTTCCTTTTTTCTAAATACAGATAATGCCGATGAAACGAGAACTGCAAGAGTTGTCGTTTTCATACCACCTGCAGTGGAACCGGGCGAGCCACCGATGAGCATCAGCATAATGATAAGCATTTGCCCAACTTCACTGAGTAAAGTCAAATCTGCCGTATTGAATCCTGCTGTTCTCGGCGTAACGGATTGAAACAAAGAAACCCATACTCTTTCTGTAAGAGGCACATTTGAAAACTCAAAATAAAAAAAGTAAAGAGCCGGTAAGAATATCAATATTCCTGTTACCATAAAAATCACCTTGCTTTGCATCCGGTATTTTTTAAAATGCCATTTATGATTCTTTATATCCTCCCAGGTAAGGAATCCAATACCTCCTGCAATAATCAGCATCATAATTACAAGATTTACAATCGGCTGTACAGAATAAGAGGTCAACGAGGAAAAAGGGGCTCTTATACCGATTAAATCAAATCCTGCATTGCAAAAAGCAGAAATAGAATGGAACAGTGAATACCATATTCCTTTCCAAAACCCAAAGTCCCTGCAAAAAACAGGGGCTAAAAGAACCGCACCAATGATTTCGATAAGAATAGTAGTCCGAATAATAAATTGCGTTCTCCGCACAATACCACCCACCGTTGGAGCCGAAATTGCCTCTTGCATGGTACTTCGCTGCATCAACCCGATTTTGCGTCCGGAAACAACAGCAATCGCAATAGCAATCGTAATAATTCCCATACCTCCGATTTGAATCAGCAGTAAAATAACTCCTTGGCCAAATAAAGACCAGTAGGTTGCCGTATCATAAACAACCAGTCCCGTCACACAAACCGCAGAAGTTGCGGTAAACAAAGCATCCAAAAAGGAGGTACACTGACCGCTTTTTGTAGCAATCGGCAGCATCAAAAGCAGACTGCCTAAGAGAATCACGGATAAAAACCCTAAACTAATCACTTGAAATGATGTTATATGTCGATGTCTTGATCTGTTTGTCTGTTGCATAACTATATCCTCATAATCTTAATTTCTTTTTTATATTGCTTTATTCTATCTTTATTTGTATTAAATGGGCGTAAGTAAGTTTGTTTTGAAATTAAGATTGTATAAAGATGAGCAGAAGTTACTCTTTGATTCCAATTAAAAAGACGATAATCAATTCAATGTGTGTAAAATGATTATCGTCTTTCTTTTTTCATAAACACCACAAACTTCGTTAAAGCTGATTTTTACAAAACCCCTAAAAAGTTTATAGAGCCAAAATTATTCTCGCTACCGCAAGTGACAGCGAGCTAAGCGGCATCCCGTATAATTGTCTAAAGCGTTCCATCTTATTCCGATTCCGTTTTAAATGAAGTTATTTAAATTCAATAAATGCATTGATATTATTCTTCTTTCTATACCATTATGTCTTTTATCATAACACTATAATAAAAAAGACTTGAAACAATCGTTTCTCTATGAAAACATAATTCGCACTTATGCTTTTATATATAGCATGACACACTGTATTAGTCTAGCTCTATTGAATCTGAAATATAGTACTTAAATTTATTGTTATTACAATACTTTTTAATCTTAGATATTAATTTTTTATCCTTCGTATATTCTAACAGATACACTCTCATTCCATCTTTTTTGCATAACTTTACATAATTTGAGAAATATTTATGTACATCCTTCGGTTGCTTACCGAATGTGTTTTTGTTAAATAGAATCCTACTCCAGACAGACTCCTGATTAACAGCTGTCATAATGCTCTTCATAGTTCCGTATTGACTTTTATATTTTTTTACGAAAACATCGCCACCATTAATAATAACTTCTTTTTTAAGTGACTTGATATTTCTTAATATTTTAACAAGACCAACAAAATTTTTCTTTGTTTTAGCATAGCAATAAACATCGCAATTATCTATAAAGAACCCATCCACGCCTTTTTTTAATAACTTTCCAGATAATCCTTTTATAAACTTCTGCCATTCTAGGCTAGAAACATTGATCCATTTCTCTTCATCCCAGTTTTCATAATCACCTATCGCAAGATGCTCATAATCCTTGTAATACTTTCTAAAGTTCTCAATAGAGCCGACATTCAAATACGTATTAACCTTAACGCCTTTTTTATGCAAGGTTTGAATATCTCTCTTTGAAAAATATTGAGCATCTATGACCACTTCTTTGTAATTATAGAGTTTTTTCATTTCTGATGCATCTATGCTCAAAAAGACACCATATTCTTTTTTCTTTTTATTAATATTTGAATGTTGCTTATTCCTTGCAGTTACCGGTACTTTAGTTATCACTGTGCTTGTTGAGGCTTCGGTTGTAGCGAACAATTGTGTGCCCTGTGGTACTGCGTTAAGAACCAGGATCATTGTCAATAGAAATATCAATATTTTCCTACGCATTGTACTATCCTTTCCTTTCTGTTTATTTAACCTCGCCCTGTAACTCTGCGGCGGGACGAATTCCCATATTTTCCGAAATCTTCTCGAAATTACGGGAGGATCTGGCGATTCGCGGGATTTCTTCTCGGAGCAATCTTGATTTTGCACGCAAAATAAGAGGCTTTTGACCGAAATCTGCCGGTACTCAAGCGGAGAAAAATCTGATGCTAAGTGAACACCGGATTTTATCAATGTGACCTCGTCACAGAAAAATGATTTGCTCTGCGGTGTGTGTGAAAATACCTGTTCACTAGGGGCTGTCAAGGTGCTCCGTCTCTGCGGGAAGCCATTAATCTGTTCTGGACATTCCGTGTGCCGTGGGACTGGACTTATACAGCCGGTACGGTCACCGACTGGGTGGCGCAGTTCAGCTTTGGATTTTATAGCCTCATGCTGACATCTCTGTTGCTGGGTCTGATCGTTATGGTTCTCTACAAACCCCGTACATGGTGTGCATTTTGCCCGATGGGAACCATGACGCAGGGTATTTGTAAGCTAAAAAACAAAGAATCATAAAAGGCAAAAGAAATGAGCCGTTCTAAAGTGATATGCTCCCTCTATAAGAGACAGTGAAATAATCATTGTTGATCATAGATGGAGCATATCACTACGCTACCTCTCTCTATTTATTTTTCTACCTTCGACAGCAGACATATGCACTCCACATGCGGTAAGCGTACGATAGCATACTGATTAGCGAAACTTTTCCCTCAGAAAATTATCTGATACAATTTGGCATTAATATGCTATCTACAACTGGTCTTTCAGTTATCCCTCAACCACTGTGGTATGTTTATCTTTTCTCCAGTTATCAGTGCAACCGCCAATTGTTCTGCGTCTTCTCTACTCCAAAAACGATTTTTTATATAACACTCATGACTGCAAAACTTCTGTTTTAAGTTTACCATTTCAAAAACCTTTCCGCAATATGCACATTGTGCTGATGACCGTGGTGTTGTGGGATAAAGCATATAATATTTGCGTCTGCACTGATCTCTGCAGAATTTGCGTTTTCTACCCGTTGTTGCAGTCTCATATTTTTTTCCGCACCATAGGCAAGAATTTTCTTTCCATTCCGCATCAGTATCCTCTTCTCTGGGAGTCCATCCCGTTTCTACAAGTTCGCTGCGATAATCAATAATATCCTGCTTCGATGCCTGTATACATTTCATAGTTTCTCAATATTCCACACCGTCTGCTGCCATCTGGCGAATCTGTTTCTTTTGTTCTTCATTTAACATTTCATGTCCACCTTTCCATTTTGTTGTTCAGTAATCACTCTGAATTTCAAAAATGTCAAGATGTTTCTTTCTATGCAAAAGAAGGCAGCCACCATGACCACCTTCTCCATTTCATTTTTTACAATACTTCCAAGAACTTCAGTATCTGAATACTATCTTTCAGTCCGGCAAGATACAAATAGTTATAATTCGCACCTTCCTGTTCGTCGCGGGTATCACTGTAATCTGTAAGTACTTTTCTTTGATTGTCACTGAGCGTATTCAGATGTTCTTGAACCTTATCTGAAAGCTTCAAAAGTCTTCGATTAATATCTTGACATTCCTCGCCTTCAGCTTGTAACCTTCGCAGATGTTCTTCCAGAATTTCATCAACGAACATGTCTACTGTTTCCTGCATTGACATTGCAATCACCTCCTTGTGGTGTTGCATGTTACAATACTGTTTCTGGTATAGCAAGTTAATTAAGCAATTAATTCTGAAATATATTTATCTTTTTCTGTCCACAATGCAGGATTAATACCATATTCTTTCAATGCGCCTAACGCATCATCAGAAACTTTTTTATCCGTATTTTGAATAAATGTATATAACTTTGCCTCATGCTGGCGCATATCTTTTGTATCGTTCCACGCAAAAATAATATTTCGTGCGGCATTTAAATCCATATTATTTACAACTTTAATAAACCTTTCTGCTGAGTTTTTCGAACGAGCAATAGCAAAATCATAATGTGTTGTTAACTTACTTTTTCCTGTAAGGCAAATGTTATCAATATATCTCACATCATGAGCATCAAAAAATTTTTGGACATCCTCAAGAAATACTGATTGTACATTACTTCTTGATAAATAAAACATATCACTCACTTTAACCATGCATTGAGCTAGCATGTGCTTTTTTAATGGCAAATCATTGGTTGTGCAATTTACTATTAGCTCATCATTATCTGTTTTTGTCACTCCATGTGCAGATACAATTGCTTCTAATATAGATTTTCGTCTAGCACTTGTAGAAAAATCAAATCCACCTAATTGCAAATCACTTATAGTAGCTCCATCATCCGTAATAGAATAAGTTCCATCACCATTATTTATAATGTACATTTCTATGAGGTCATTATTTCTATCTAAAAAGGGCAACGTTAATCTAAAGGTAGTTTCATTTACCTTATACTGATCGATATTCTGTTTTAGCCAATCTACATATAGCTTTCCAAAATCCATATCTACCTTTGTTTTCATCATATCACGCCCTGCACATTATCCATACTTATATTACAGTATTCACAAAAATCAGAAAAAATTTCCATAAAATTAATTCTATTTTCATTAAAATTTATTTGCTCAAATCCTTCTAAATCATATGCCCATGGAAGATTTCCAGTATCATTATCCATTTCTTTATAAATATGTATATGGTTTCTTGAGGTTTTTGTCCCATCTGGATTTAAATGCGGTGGAGAGTCGATATCTATTCTAACAAGTGGTAACTTTGTAACTGCATATCTATTCTGCAATTTAAATCTTGACAATTCAATCCGTCCACGTCTATCTACATCCAAATAAAACTTATCCCTGGTTGCTATACTCTCCAAGTCATAAGTTTCATTTTCCCCGTTGTTAGGCAATTCAATTGCCTCCTTAACAAATACCTTCTTCAATTTCATTAAATTCTGAAATTCAACATCTGTCATATACACATCTTCCTTTTAGGCATACTTAATTATATCATAACACATTTAGAATGTTATGACCATTATTTTAATTTTTCAATACAAAATTCTTTTCCCCTTTCTTCTTAACCTATTCATCTAATGGAAAAAGTTCTGGATAAATATTTTCATGCTTATTTATGATTACTTCTTTACGCATATCCTTATTCTGCAAAGAATGCTGCAAACATACAATTTGAAAAAGCAAGTTTTGTCCACCTGCCTCTAAACAAATTTCATTTATACTTTTATCTTTATATTCTGGATGTTCTTCTAAAAACTTAGCAATCTTTTTTGACTTATTAAAATTATCTTCTGTAATCTTTGCATCCAAACAATAACTCTTATGCATCTCTTTAAACGATTCATCATCGTATTTTTGTATGTAAACATTCTTTTCTAATTCGCTATCTGATAAAGTCCAAATACAAGTTTGAAATCGCCATTACAAAACCTCCCAAAGATTTGTGTTATTTTTCTCAAATTATAACACAAGACAAAAGAAAAACCGACCAGATTTCACTCCAGTCGGTATCATCACTTTTCCTTTTATAATTCGACGATTGTCCCATCCAAATACCTCACAGAAAGCTTTCCCGTTTCGTATGTCACAATGCACTCCAAAATCACATGCATCTGCTCCGCATCAAACGTCTGTACATCCTTATCCGCATATTCCAGAAGCTTCTCCGCTCGGTATGCTAGCAACGGATTCTTTCCTTTTTGCAACTGTTTCCATTTCTCAACACAGGCTTCTTTATTCTCCATCAATACGTTCCATGATTTTATAAAAACTTGCTCCAAGGTGCTTTCATCAATATGCCTGTTAGCGCATCCCATGACACCTTTTTCTCTGTATCTGGCATTACACTGCCAAACACTTCTGTATTCCCCTGGACGAAGTCTCCATTTCTTTCTTCCGAATGCTTCCCCACATTCTCCACAGATAACTTTACTAGCAAATGGATTTTCTCCGATGTTAGAAGAAAATGCTTTGATGCGGTGTGCTTTCATGAATTCTTTTCTGCGTTTTTCTTCAAGTTGAACTGCTTCCCATACTTCTGGTTCAATGATTGCGGGATGGCTGTCTGCCACATAATACTGAGCAACCTGCCCATTATTCTTATCCCGCTTTTTCGTCAGGAAATCAACAGTGTAAGTTTTCTGAAGCAGTGCATCTCCCTTATACTTTTCATTATGGAGCATCTTCTCAATCGTACTGGCAATCCATTTAACTTCTCCATTCCCCCCCCCCGGAATTTCCGCTTCGTTCAATTCCTTTGCAATGCTAAAATAATTTCTTCCACGCAGATATTTAACATAAATCAGCCTCACTGTTTCAGCCTGTTCTTCATTTATGACAAGGTTTCCATTTTCATCCTTATCATATCCCATGAACTTTGTAGTATTTACAAGAAGATGCCCTTGTTCAAATCGCTTACGGATTCCCCATGTGCTGTTTTCTGAAATGGATCTGGATTCATCTTGTGCCAATGACGATAATATCGTCAGAAGAATTTCTCCCTTTGCATCTAGTGTATCGATGTTCTCTTTTTCAAACGTTACTCCAATCCCAAGCTCTTTCAGTCTTCGCACATAGTTCAGACAATCCAACGTATTCCTTGCAAATCGACTGATAGATTTTACGATAATCCTGTCGATTTTTCCAGCCTCACAATCCGCAATCATCTTTTTAAAGTTTTCACGCTTCTTAGTACTGGTTCCTGTAATCCCTTCATCCGCATATACTCCGATGAGTTCGTAGTTCGGATGGTTCATAATATAATTTGTATAATAATTTACCTGATTCTCATTAACTTGATAACTGTTCTTCTTGGTCTGTTGACACCCTGCAGTATGCTGCCATTCTGATTTTTGGCATCTCTTTCTTTGCCGTGTTTCCATCCGTCAGCTTTGCTGTCGGAGGAATAACTGTAATATTTCTTGCCATCTGCACTCACCTCCCTTCCACGATATGATTCGTGGTAAGAAACGAATTGATCCACTCACACTCAAGGAAGGATATGACGAAGGTTCTGACAGCTATATGATTCCTGTTGGATTCAACAAAGATTATACTGCTGCTCTTGAAAAAGAAAACCTTTTCCGAAGATACGGTACAGTCGTAAAAGCACCAACTAGAGATGGATATATCCAGACAGTGGTATCTACTGCTGACGCAAAAATCACAGCAGAAAACATGGCATTCCCAAAAGACAGTGATACCTTCAATAAAATTTCATTCAGTTCCTATAAACTTGCTGTCCTTTCCAAACTGACTAGCACTTTCATCGCAGCCATGAACTTCCCTGTAGAAGCATATCTCAACAATGAATTTGCCAGACGTTTCGGACGAGCGGAAGAAAACATTTTCATCAATGGAACAGGTATCGGTGAACCAACAGGATTATTACAGACTGCTGAAATCGGTATAACTACCACTACTATGAATATTCCAATGCAATAGTGCATGCTTTCCAAAGATTCAGAGCACCCTTTTCCGGAAAAATAGTGCATATCTTTCCGGAGCAGAGTACAGCATCTAATTAGTATTCATCAGGAATAGCTATTCCGTGTTCTGTAAGAAGTACTTGTACACGGTCAATATATTCTCTTAAGTGCTGGATTTCTCTCCAATTATCATGGCACAGTTCATCGGCTTCCTCTAATTCGTGGCGGGTTATTTTATAATCCGTAAACTTGATGCATTTATGGTCTTTGCTGAAGGCGCAATAGTCAGTCATGGACAGCTCCTTTCCGAGAAGCGTTAATGCCATGGCGTTCCCTCATGGATACACGGCCATCAATCATCACCTCGTAGGAATTATGAATGATTCGGTCGATGATTGCTTCGCAAATAGTGGCATCACATTCATTTCCAATGCGGTTGTACCAGCCTTTTGGTTCAAACTGTGTACAGAAAATCACAGAGCCTTTTACACTACGGGCTTCAATGATCTCAAGAAGTTCCCGTGTCTGTTCTGTAGATACTGGACTTAACAGGAATTCATCCAGAATCAAAAGATCAATCTTTTGATATGCTTTAATTACCTTTTTCAGCGTGCCCTCCCCATGTGCAACAGCTAGCTCATTCAATAGATCCGGCAGACGTACATAACGTACTTTGATAAAGTTCCTGCAGGCTGCAATCCCGAGCGCACAGGCGATGTATGTTTTGCCATTCCCGGAGGCTCCTTTTAAAATGATATGGTGGTCATCGGATATATACCGGCAGGTGGAGAATTCCAGCATCTGTCCTTTATCCAGATTTCGGTCAGGATGATACTCGATATCTTCCATGCACGCATTGGGATAACGGAATTCAGCACTGCGGATAAGCTTTTGCAGTTTTGTGCTTTTTCGCTTATCCCATTCTTTATCAACCAGCATACCGAAGCGGTCTTCAAAGGATAATCCCTGATAGGTCTCAGGATCCCTGCACTGGCATTCAAAAGCATCTGACATTGCAGATAATCGCAGATCATGCAGCTTATCTATAGTTGACTGACGGATCATGAACGGTCACCTCCTTCGTAATAGGAGGCACCTCTGGTAATGCCATACTTGGAACTTTCTTTATTAAAAGCGCTGGAAGCAGCTTTCTCTACTGCCACTTTGTCCTGACCATTTTTCAAAATGGTGCTGATATTTTTCAAACTTGGGCTTGGCGTGTAACTAAGTGCCTTGACACAGGCGTTTTCCAAACGTTCCGTACCATAGCGGTCCGCAAGTTTCATCAACGATGCACAGGATTTGTAACCCTGTTGTTCTACCTTATGCATATATAAAAAATGTTTTACTACAATAAGGGTGGAACAGCCAACATTCTTTCCCCAGTCCAGAAAACTGTCGGTGTTGTATTCCAGAAACTTTCTGTGATTTTCAGGCATATGTTCTGGTACATAAATCGGTTCCGGAGAGTACAGCCTACGCACATGCGATGCTATACGGTTGTTATGGTAAAAAACTTCAATACTGTTTTCAGTGACACGGATATCGACCTTCTTACCGATAAATTCATACGGGACAGAATACTTGCAATCTCCGATTTTTATGAGATAATCGGGTTGTATGGTGGCAGTTGACCAGACAGCCGTTTCATACGGGGAAGCAGGTAATGGCATGAGGAAGTCCTTTTCTTCTTCAATAAATGCAGACAACCTGCTTCCTTTCTTTTTCTGGAAAGGTTTCGCATTGAATTCTTCAAGTTTTTCATGGATGGCTTTATTAAGCTCATCAAAAGTGAAGAACTTCCGGTTTCTTAAGGCTGCAAGGATCCATGTTTCAAGAACTTTTACAGTACCTTCCGCATTTGGTTTATCCTTCGGTTTTACCGGGCGGGCAGGAATAATTGCAGTTCCATAGTGCTCTGCCATTTCGTGGTAGGATCGGTTAAGTATAAGCTCTGTCCGTGTGTTTTTGATCACACCTGTTTTAAGATTATCTGGTACAAGAATACGTGTTACACCGCCAAAGAATGAATAGGCATGGATATGAGCTTCTATCCAGTGGTTGGATTTCATATCGGGGAATGCTTCCGCATATCCATACAAACTGCATGGAAGAACAGCAACAAATATATATGCAGATATGTCGCTGCTACTGGCAGCATCATAAACTTTAAGCGTATCGCCTACCCAGTCTACCTCCATTGTTTCCCCAGGTTTGCGCTTGATTCTGAGAGTTGCCTTCTTTGATGCAGCATAGGAATGATATTTGTCATTAAACTGTGAATACTGATACGGAATCGTATGCTCAGCTTCACATTTTGCACAGTATTCCGCCCATAAAAGTGAGAGTGTTACACCGGGCTTGGCCAGTTCATTGTAAACATACTCATAATCAGGGAGTCTTCTTCCCTCATTATTGCCCCTGCCTGGATAAAACAGATGCCCAATATCTCTGTTAGTCAGAGTTTCCGGAATAGGCCATTCCAGAGAATGTGTTTCAGCAAGCTTAAGCACCTCTGAAACTGTGTTGCGTGAACAGCATAAGCTGTTAGCAATGGCTACATTGCTGAACTTCAGACTATGCAGTCTGATGATTTCTCGATAATCAGTCATGGTTATCGACCTCCTGTAATGAATTTGCACAATTTTATGTGCATGGATTCATTATAGGCGATTGCACTATAAAGCGGAAATGCCTGCTCTAAAATATCGGATTTAGGTGCTCTGAATTTCTGGAAAAGATGCACTACTTAAATGGAATATACACTACTACAGATATCAGTTTTGATGATATTGTTGCATTATATCTTTCTGTAAAACCAGAATATCGTAAACACTCCGTATGGATAATGAATGATGAAACAGCACTTGCACTTCGTTCTATAAAAGATGCAAATGGCAGTTATATCTGGAGACATAGTGATGATACAATCTTCGGAAGACCAGTCATCAACACACCATATATGCCAAACATTGAAACCGGGACAAAACCCATCTCTTTCGGAGATTTATCCTACTACTGGATTATGGAACAAAGATCACTTTCTGTAAAAGTTCTTCGTGAACGTTATGCCATTGAAGGACTTATAGGTTTCGCAGCACATGAACACCTTGACGGAAAACTCATCCGACCAGAAGCAGTCAAAACATTTACCATAGCGTAAGATACAAACAGGAGCCGGTGTATGTCGACCCCTGTGTACATATTTTCCTTATTAAAATTTACTTTTTTCGCCACAAAATATAGCCTTTTTTACAAATAAACTGGCGAAACTTTTTATAAAAAACGCTTATATATTCTGGACTTTCTTGCGTTTTCCCCTCAAACAGGGTATCCCACCTGCTTAATTCTGCGAAAATTCTCGTTTGAGGAGGCAGCGGTCTTCCATCGGCAGATTGTAGAGATTTGATACCCCCGTCATTGGTTATATCTTCCTCTATCTTCCTCCATCTCATTTTCCAAACGAAATTTTTCTAGCATATTCTTCAAAATCTGCACATTGCGATATTCTTTCTCAAACTCTTCCATTATGTATCCTTCAATCGGTGGCATATACGGAATATGAATTCCGTACGAGAAATTGTCTTTCTTATTCCAATGCTTCACCACATATCTGTTAAATTCTTCTTTTTCTCTTTCAGAACTGAAAATTAATACACATTCCTCAAAACATCTATGTGCATGAGTTTCTTCATCTCCATCAGGTTCATAATAAAACTTATATATCGTATATCGCAATGTTCCTGCAATAAAATACTTATATACAATATCCCAATGATGATATTTTGTCAAAGAAATCCCTTCTGTCAGAGGTGTCGGTGTAAAATATCGTCCACCATCAAGAGATACACCTTCTATCTCTTCCAACATTGTTTGATGATAATATAACCTAATTTTTCTCCAATGTGGTCTGCTGTCTGTTTGATTGAACAGATAATACTGATATCCATTTCCATCATCGTCCAAGGTATACTCTATCGTAAATTCAGGATAATATTTATTATATTTCTTTTCTGACTCCCAATTAGTCGGTGAGTTTTCCCAATCTTCTTTAGACTGCAAGTAATATTTCATACGCTCTAATGGTGTTGTGATTAATCTAAATCGTTTCTTCCATAAATATTCGATATGGAAAATGTCTGCTGATTTGTTTTTAGGAGTATTACTGTCCATAATTCTTGTATAAATATTATTAGCCATTACTCCTTGAAAATTATCAGTAAGATAAAAAGGTGTCTCATAACTATTTTTTATTACAATAACATCTATTGCTCTTCCAGACAATTTTACTTCTTGAACATATACTATTGGACGAACACCACCTGCGAATTTTTTATCTCGCAGAAAGTCAACCATTTTCTGTGTGTTTTTACGATTCACGTCTGTAGTCACATCGACCAGTGAATAATCATTCTCTTCATCTACTCCGATAATAATATAGGCATCTCTATTTTCTAAATTATTCGCCATGCAAATTATATCATGTAATAAATCTGCTTTTTTATCTTGAGAATACCATTCACGTTTGAAATCCCAGTATCCGCCTTCCTGTTTTAAACGTATGATTTTTCTTATTTCAAAGAAATCCATGTCTATTTATTCTTCACCTTTCTTCTGATACAATTCCAACACCACGCACTATTAAATCAGCCGAATAGCAATCATCATGAACCTCTTTTCTGATTTCTGCAGCAAGTGATTTTAATGATTCATCATCCTTTAGTGGTATGTTTTTCGCATATTTTACAGCTTGAACCAATACACTTCTTCGTGAACTGCAATAAACAACATTCTGCTTATCCTGTCCAACAGTAGCAACAATATCGCATAATTCCTGTCCTTCTGGCAAAGTATAACAACGTTCTAATTGCTTAGAATAGTCGCGCTGATGATATCAATTCACTTGGTACAGGATCATGTCCACTTTTCAGGTGACTCGGTAATTCTTTGTTATAGGACGTTATATCCAAATCATAGGCCGCAAAAATGCCACCACACATGGATTTGATTGTATCTGCACTTCGTGTGCGGCTTTGATATATTAGGGTAATTATTGTTCCCAAGCATATCTGCTTCATTTTCACGACCTCCTATTGAATCATTACAATTCCAAAATTTCTATATCCATTTTTCTTCCTGAAAGGTACAAATCATATGCCATTGTTGCAGGAATCAACCTTGTTTTTATATCTTGAAGTCCCAAATTAGAAAGCATCTCCATTCGAACTTCACCCTTATCCTCTATCTCGTTGTTTTCTGTTGGAAGTAGAAAACAGTTCTTTACAGAAGAGAAATTATGGTCTTCAATAAACTGTTGATATGCCAATTGGTAAAGATACTGTTTGGTGATAGATTCTATGCCGGGCTGTCCTGTCGGAACAATTCCCTTTTCCAAATGGGCATTATAATATTTTGCATCAAATATAATAAATTGATGCTGTTCATTAACCATACAAATAGAAACTAAATCTGGTATCAATGTATCTTTTGCACACTTTCCTGTAATAGTCCACAATGGTTTCTCGATTAATTCAATAAGCTTCTGTCTTCTGTTATAACCTTCTTTCAATGGCACAGGCAGTTTTAAAATGCCAAGAGGGACATCCAACTGATTATCCATAATATCTGCACAAATTTTTTCCCATACCAGATTGAAGCTATTTGTTCCAAATAATGACAAGCACTCTGTATCGTAGAGACTTCCTCTTCTATCGATATAAGCATACATTGTCTTCAAAACCAACTGTTTTCTTGTGTTGAACTGAGTATTAAGTTCGTTTTCAATTCGATATAAAATATATTCTTTATCCCCGAAATCATCCAACTCTGCATCAGTAAGATCAACACCTGTCATCTCAAATAAATCAAGTAACTCTGCATCTTGGAGTTCTTTTGAAGCCATCGTTACTAAACACTCATGGAGCCTCTTGAAATAATCAAAATCATTGGTGACTCTTTTACGAGTTTGTAATTCTGTATAATACGGACGGTTCTCTGAAAGCAAAGTAAAGGTTTCATTAATAGTCTTATCCCACAGTATTTCACCAGAACCATTGCATTCAATAATATCTTCTGTATTGGTATATGCATCATTTTCAAAGTAATCCTGTAACAAAAATAACAGCACAGCCCACAGATTAAATGAGTTACTTTCACTGCTATCGTTGAACATACGAACAATCTGTTCTTTGGCATTATATTTTTCCAAAACCTTTATAACCTTTCGTAGTTCATCCGTAGGTTCCTTTGCGTTCAAAAGATATTTGGGATAACATTTCAGAACTCGTCCGGCTACAACAATAACTCCAACGAAGGTGAACACATAGAAATATTCATTTTCTCCTACTTCTACATCCACCATCTCGATATCCTCTTCTAACAGATCCGCCATATTTTTCTGAATATCAGAAGCCTTAACAGCCTTTAATACACCGAACTCCTTTAGTTTTCTGATTAACGGAATCGCATGTTCTTCACTGCACTTTAAAATGTGACACAATTCATTTTGTGTATATCTTTTTTGTTCTCGTACAAATTCAGAGATCATAATCAGACCTCCTTATTCTTGTGTGGTATCACCGTATTTTACATCCTCCACTTCACAATCTAACTGAATGTCATGATTAAAGATTCCGACACCTTTTGCTTCAAATTCTCTACAAATTTCTGAGTATCTGCTGCTATTTTGGAAACATCCCTCAAATAATCTAGGTCTCTTCTGTTTTGCTGCATCCTCAAACAAATACATAATAACTTTATTTTTAAAGGTATTAATGAATCTATCTCTATTAATCTCGTCACCATCTTTAGGTACAACAATGCTTCTTGAAATGAAATAAGGTCCAAGCTGTTTATCTTCGTTAATCTTCTCTTTTGCAAGAAAATTATTGATAGCTTTTCTTAACTTATTCCACTCCACTTTTTGGGATTTATCATCAGCAAGATATACATACTTGCCTTGGAGATCCTGATCGCTGTCATCAATTCCGATATATGTAAAATCCCATCTTCTCTTAAATGCTGTATCCATTGGGAATACACCCTGGTCTGCGCTATTCATAGTTGCCCAAATAAACATGTTATCCGGAATTTTTATTTTATTATAATCACTTGGATCCCCACCCAGTTCTTTCGCAAGATATTTTTTAACATCTTCGGTTGCCTGGATTGGATACTCGCTGACAAAATCATCACCTCTATCAAGCAACTGGAAAATGTCTCCGAATACAGCGGCTACATTTGCTCTGTTGATTTCTTCGATAATTAATAGGAATGGCTTAATATTATCCGTTCTGCTATTCTTCAGTGCCTTAACATACATACGCATGAAAGGTCCAGGAACATATTCATAGGAAATATCCTTCTTGCCACTTGATGGCTTTAAAAGATTTACATATGGTCTGATTGCCTTTCCATGATTGCGTTCTACACTATTATCACCTGCTGCGTCTGAACCATCAGCTTTTCTTGTCTTGAAACTTTCATCTGTATAAAGCCCCAACAAAAGTGGAAGTCTTGTTAATCCATCACCTTTGAATCTGTCATAGAGTTGATCATACTTTTCTTGTGCAGACTTTGTTTCATCAGTTAATACCGCCAAGACATCTTTTTCTGTTGCCAAAGAAATAACCTCTGCAGAATCATCAATCATTACCGGTTTATATGTTCCTACAAAATTTGCATAAGAATAATCTGGGTGAAAAGTTACACGTTCATAATCATCCTCATTGTCCTTGCCTAACAACTTCACGCGGTCGCTATTGATAGTAAAACTCTTACCAGTTCCCGGTGCACCGAAAAGAATTCTGTTTCTTGGAAATGGCGATTCGTAACCAGTCTTAAAAGGATCTTCCCGTTCCACATATGAATCATCTACAACTAATTCATCTAAATTTGCCAAAGCAGAATTTTCCATATATGGTCGATTGTCATAATATGTAAGGTAATCTAACAAATTATCCTTGTGAACTGCCGTGATATAAATTCCTAGTTTATTAGCAATACGTTCTATCCCCTTAGATGGCACATAGTCATTTGGAATAATTATTTGATTTCCAGGCCCATTTCTTGATCCATTTAAAGTGCCTGATATTTTTTCAATATCAGATTCATTACACTCTAAACTAAATGAATAATCATTATATTTGTCTACCGTATCGTTAACACCTATACAAAAGTATTTCATGTTGTTTGTAATCGCATAATTCCATGTTACTCCTCTTTCATAAGCGCCACTATCTCTTGTATCAAAATAATTCTTTGTATTATCTTGCTTATGAACCAAGGGATAAACAAAAACTGCGGCCTTTTCACCATTTGGCAAAGAGAATACGAACCCTCTGCGCTTTGTATTCTCTATTATTTGTTTTTCATCATCAGTTATTCCTAGATAACGATTTAGGGTTTCTAATGCTTGGTTTGTAGTGTATGCCACTTTTCATTACCTCCTAATTCCCATTCTCTGTGAGAATATCATAGACTGCATTTGCACAGCATTTTGCGGCAAGTGATGGAACTGCATTTCCTATCATTTTGTATAGTTCCATGTTACTACCTTCAAAAATATAATCATCTGCGAAGGTTTGCAGTCTAGCGGCCTCTCTAACCGTAAGGGTTCTGCATTGTGATGAATCTGGATGAATGTGTCTTAATCCATCTTTATATAAATGTGCAGGTATTAAATTACTTGGTTCATCCCACTTGATGACATGATATTTATGAACATTTGAATTCTTTCCTGTCATCTTTGTATATAATTCTTTTAGTGCAGAAATCGATACATATTTATTTCTTCCGGATTCAATATCCTCTGTCAAAAGTTTAAAAATCCCAACATCTCGATCACTCTGCCATCTAGCTACATGATTTGCAACCATGGGATCTGGTAATGAATGTCTTGTTCTAGCCCCATTATATTTCGAGTCTTCTTCCTGTGGGTATAATTTAGGCAAATCACCAATAGCTTCTCTTACCGTTATTTTTCTAGAAGATTTATATTTTGACAAAACAGAAAAATAGAAAGATTTCACAATTTCCTCACTATTTTCTTTAAATAAATCTTTTCGCACACCAAAAATGATTACTCTCTTACGATTCTGAGGAACCCCATACTCAGTAAAATCTATAACAGCTTTTTTCAAATCTTTCATGATATGATAGCCAACTGTTTCAAAACTCTCTTGAATAATATCAATTATCGGCCTATCTCCAGGTTTTGCACTTAATATCCCTGGGACATTTTCAAATAAAAATGCTTTAGGTTTATATCTTTCAAGAACCTTTATATAACTTTCAAAAAGGTAATTTCTGTAGTCATTTTTCATTCCATGTTCGTCCCGTACTCTTCCTGCAATCGAATATGCCTGACATGGAGGTCCACCAATAATCACATCAATCCCATCTGCATCTTCAATGAGTTTATCCAAGCCTATAGATGAACCATAGACTGGATCATCAGTCCACCCTTTAAATAAATCATCAGTTCTTTGTATGTCAAACCTTAGGACTCTCTGATCCGCATCCGAATACTTCCATTTTGTTCTTAATCTGTTTTCGAGATTTTGACATGGCACCTTTTCCCATTCAACTGCTGCAATAGTATCGTAATGCCCTGATTGTTCAAAGCCATCCATAAGGCCCCCACATCCAGCAAATAAGTCGATTGCTTTAATCTTAGCCATTATTTTTCTCTCCTATAATTTCTAGTATAGCTTTTCCTAATGCTTCACCTAACAAAGGTGGAACCGCATTTCCAACCTGTCTATCTTGCTTTGTTCTGGTTCCTGTAAACACAAAATCATCTGGGAATGATTGAATTCTTGCACTTTCTCTTACAGTTGGGACACGGTTCAATTCATAGTGAAAAAGATTTCTATGTCCTGTATCTACAGTTCGTGCCGGAGCATTACCATCCAATCGTGTCCAAGCCATATGAAATTTTCTGCTCTCTCCAACCCCTGCAGGCAAGTCCTTATAATTACCACCTTCCGGAACTAATGCGATAGTTTCTTTCACAAAATCTTTATGATTTGTTGCAACATGGTTTGAAAGAACCATACAGTTCTTCCTCATCATTTTCTGATACTCTGTAACTGCATCTTGCGAATAAACATCTTCGTTCGTGCCTAATTCATTATTTCTTGTAGGTAAATCCGATATTGCCTCACGGCAAGTACGATAAGGTCTATCTGTTCCCGGGCCAAACTGAGCTTCTGGAAAACAAGGTTCTCCTAAGTCTTTTCTAATTCCCATAAAAATCAGACGTTTTCTCATCTGTGGCACTCCATAATCACAGGCTTTTAATACTTCACAATCAATATTATATCCCATATCTCGAAATCTCTTGAGAATTTCTTCCTTGATTTGACCTTTATATAAAGTTGCCATTCCTGGAACATTCTCAATAATAAAAGCTTTAGGCTTATACTGTTTTACCATTTCAATTACAGCTAGATATAATTTATTTCTCTCGTCATCAAAATTACGAGGTCCTGTTAATGAAAATCCCTGGCAAGGTGGTCCTGCAATAATTACATCTATTGTTTTATCTCTAGCTATTTTCTTTATCTCATCAAACGTTTCCTGCTTGGATAAATCTGCATTCAACGGCTTTGCACCATTATGGTTAAGTGCGAATGTGTTAAGGGCATCTTGGTCATTGTCAACGCCAACAATGATATCAAATCCCGCATCCATAAATCCTTTCGATAATCCACCGCATCCTGCGAATAAATCTATTGCATTCATTTATTTGTTATCCTCCGTTAGTTTTTCTTGTTTAAACTCACAAATATCAGAAATATCGCAATCTAAACTTGAACATATTTTCATTAGCACTTCCATGCTAACAACTTGATTTTTACTTAACTTTGCAAGTGTATTTGTCCCAATACCCGTAACTTTTCTCAAATCACTCTTATTGGGCATTCCTTTATCAATCATTAATTTCCATAATTTATTATAGCTTACTTCCATCTCTTTCCTCCGATTCAGATGCATAATCAAACCCAATTTATATTATATATAGAGAAATCATTTTTATCAATGGAGAAATAAAATATTTCGCCCTTTATATATTTAAGACTGAACCCCTCTAGGGTTCAACTTCTTGTTATTTATTTCCTAGTGTCAACCCTGCTGAGTAAACCAATACCCACTCAGCTATCTGCAAGCATCAAAAAAGGACTTTCCGCAAGACTTCATATATCTTTTAACGCTAGTCTTTGAGAAAGTCCTTTGTTTTTTACACTATATTTACTTGTTAGGGTTCACCTTCGACATCAAGACTACCATCTCCACATGAAATTATTAGGCTATTTCATGCATAATCGGTTATAGCACTATTTTTCAATGATTATAGCGTCTTTTCTTGTTCTTAATCATCTACTCAGTCCTCTTGCGAAAATAGGCTATTTTATTAGATTATTCATTTTAAGAGCCTTTTCAATTCTGGATTGAAATTCTTCCTCTTGTTCAAGTTCATAATTTTCTTCTATCTCTGCTTCGCATTGTGGACATATATATTCCTTCAAAAACACATCATCCCCAAATGAAAATTCTGATAAATTATCAATGCCATAAAAATTCCCGCATACTTCACATTTATAATACATTTCATCTGGGTTCAAAGGATGAAGACTGATTATTCCGTTTTTACCTGATGTTCTTAAATAAAGCATAAAGATAATATCTCCGTTACTATTTTGGCACTACCATATATCACTCTTTTCTTCTATATTATCAAGTAACATAGAACACAAAAATTCATCTAATTTTCATCAACTAACTGTGTTAATTATGCTTTTTAGAGCCGTACTTGGTTTGCTTTCTTTTAGGACCATCTTCCGTTTGCTCCATATTACTGCGTTTATTTTTCGCAAATCACAAGTAAACACTTCTGTATAATCGACCCAATCTCAATATT
>OLSM01001207.1_pt1 | contig 20120 bp, 15 predicted proteins | sample 1672721 | NCBI WGS metagenome assembly OLSM01 (sample SAMEA3136717, study PRJEB25190) | human gut metagenome | reverse complement strand
AACAGGCCCGCGCCCACGACCACCAGATCGGGATACTCCACCGCTTCAGTCATAAGAACAACCTTCCGAACTTAAAACAAACACACAATATTCGTGTGCGATTCCTCATCAAGCATACCCGTCCATCCTCCTCAACATGGGGTGCAGCATTTTTGACGTTCGATTTTTTCGTATGGCGATGCCTGCATGGCGACCTGTGGCATGGCCTACGTGGGTTTCCGGCGCGGTTCGGTCCGGGCATGGTGTACACTGGTCTTTGCCTCCGCGTGGCGGTACGTCACCCAACTCCCCCAGGGCAGGAATGCAGCAAGGGTAAGTGGCCTCTTCCGGGTGCGTGGAGGTTTTCTTATATCTTCTTGCCATTCCTGCATACCGTAGAGCCGATGTCGTATTCTCGATGATTATGACCGACGAATTCAAGCCAATCATCCGAGACCCGCATAAGTCCGCGAATATGTTGGAACAGCCGGTCGCGCCCGTTCCTGCACCGCAGCCGCCATCGTCGCAGACGGCTTCCCAACAATCATCGCCGCAGTCCGCACCGATTCCCGCGCAATCCGCGTCGGATCAACAATCCTCGCAGTCTTGGCAAAAACTGGAATTTTCCGACACCGCGCAGGTTGCATCAGCCGCACCGGTCTCGCCGATTGCGCAAACCGGCCAAGTCGATCCGATCGAACAGGTGCTTTCCCCACGTGAAGTGAACGCAGGACTCGCCAAAGTCGATCCGCTGACCCGTCGCCCGCGCGTATCGAGCATCGTGCTCAGCGTGGCGTTCGGCCTGCTGCTGCTTGCCGCCGCAGCGGGCGTCTGGTGGTTGGGCGTGCGCACGATGGAAGGCCAAAGCTATGAGGATATGGTCTGGTCGAAATTCGACGCGGCCCTGCCGGGATGGCTGGAACCGGTCGTGCATGTCTTCACCATTTCCACCGTTGTAGTCGCAACAAGCGTGATTATGTCGATAATCGCCCTCGTCGTGCTCATCGTAAGAAAACGATGGCTGTTGATTGCGCAACTGGCGGCATTCGGCGGAATCTGCTTTGCCGCGGCGGAGTTGCTGAAGCCGCTGCTGCCACGTCCGTACCTGATTAATCTGGAATCAAATCCCAATAATTCCGCGCCTTCCGGGCATGTCATACTCGCTGCGACGGCGGGGGCGATCCTGTTGTGCGCCGTGCCTCGCATGTGCCGTGCATTGGTTGCGGTGATTGGTTGGGCGTACGCGGTGCTTGTCGGATTGTCTGTGATCGCGGGGCAGTGGCACCGCCCGACTGACGTGATCATGGCACTGCTGATCGTCGGCGGAGTGGGCATGCTCATGCTCGCCGCAACGTTTGCGAACGGTATGGATGAGCCCGGATCGCGTGCGTCGTCGCCTTCCGTGCAGATTGTCGGCAGCGTGTTGCTGACGTTCGGCGTGCTTGGAACCCTGTATGGCGCGTACATTATTTGGCAGATTCAGCCGGGACTTGCGATGAGTGCGGAATGGACGAATTCCGGTGCGCATCTTTCCACGGTGATTTTGACTGCTTCCATCGCGTCGCTGGTGTTCGGCCTGGTGCTGGCTATGCGTCAGCTAACCGCCTCGCCACTGACGAAACTTGGGCTGGTGGGGGCTCCTCCGGCACCGCCGAAACGCTGACGTCCATACCTGCGAGTGCACCGAAATTTTACGGTGAAGGCCGCTCGCGCCACACGGGCGGTTTGCCAACTGCATACGGTCAGTGAGTATTATTGCGTTGCAAACGCTAGTAATAAGGAGTGGCTATGGCTACCGGCAGCAAGCTCGTGATTGTGGAGTCTCCCACCAAGGCCAAGAAAATCGGTGGGTATTTGGGCTCCGAATATACGGTGATGGCCTCGGTCGGCCATATTCGAGATCTTGCGCAGCCAAGCCAGGTGCCAGCCGCCGACAAAACCAAATTCGGCAAGTTCGGAGTTGACGTGGAAGACGGATTCAAGCCGTACTACATCGTCGACGGCAACAAGAAGAAAACCGTGTCCGAGCTGAAAAGCGCGTTGAAAAAAGCCGACACCCTGTACCTCGCAACCGATGAGGATCGCGAGGGGGAGGCCATCGCTTGGCATTTGGTACAGACGCTCAAGCCGAAAGTGCCGGTCAAGCGCATGGTGTTCCACGAAATCACGAAGGAAGCCATCAAAGCGTCGCTTGACAATACTCGCGACGTTGACGACGACATGGTCGACGCTCAGGAAACCCGCCGTATTTTGGACCGCCTGTACGGCTATGAGCTTTCTCCGGTGCTGTGGCGCAAGGTTGGTCCGGGTCTTTCCGCGGGGCGTGTGCAGTCCGTTGCCACGCGTTTGATCGTGGAGCGCGAACGCGAGCGTATGGCGTTCGTGCGTGCTTCGTATTGGGATGTCACCGCAACGTTGGAAGCGCCGGATGCCGATGGCAACAATGTTGCGTTTGATTCTCGTATGGTGTCGCTTGGTGGGCGTCGTTTGGCGGGTTCCAAGGATTTCGGCGCCGATGGCAAGCTGACTGCGACCGATGCGAAGGATCAGGTCACGCAGTTGGATGAGGCGCAGGCTTCCGCGATTGCGCAGGCGTTGGAATTTGCAACGTTTACCGTCGCGTCGATGGAAACGAAGCCGTACCGTCGCCGTCCGGTTCCACCGTTCACTACGTCTACATTGCAGCAGACCGCCGGCAATCGTCTCGGCATGAGCTCACGTCAGACCATGCGTGCGGCGCAAGGATTGTATGAAAACGGTTATATTACCTATATGCGTACCGATTCGGTGACGCTGTCGCAGGAAGCGATCGCAGCTGCGCGTGAAGCGGTCGTCAAGCATTTCGGCGAAAACTATCTGTCGGATGCGCCGAAACAATATGCCACAAAAACCGCGGGTGCGCAGGAAGCCCACGAATGCATTAGGCCAGCGGGTGCGGAATTCCGTGACCCTGCGGAAATCGCAAGCAAAGTGCCGGCCGACCAGCTCAAGCTGTACACGCTGATCTGGCAGCGCACGCTTGCCTGCCAGATGGCCGACGCAACCGGTTCCACGGCGACCGTGCGACTGTCTGCGCCGACCGAATCGAATGGGGAAGCCATGTTCCAGGCTTCCGGCACTGTCATCGAATTCCCCGGCTTTATGAAGGCGACCGGTGAAGGCCGCCGCGCGTCCGCTGAATCGAAGAAGAGTGATGCTGCTGAAAGCGTTGAACAGGCTGCGCAATCCGGCAAATCCAGCAAAGCGAATAAGAAGTCGGATGACAATGTGTCGCTGCCGCCGATGAATCCGGGCGATGCGCTCGCCGCGGTGGCGGTTGACGCCGACGGACACGAAACTCAGCCTCCGGCGCGTTACACCGAAGCGTCGCTCGTGAAAACGTTGGAACAGAAGGAAATCGGCCGCCCGTCCACGTATGCGAGCATTATTTCCACGATTATCGATCGTGGGTACGTGTATGAGCGTGGTCGTGCGTTGATTCCGTCGTGGCTCGCGTTCTCCGTGGTCAAATTGCTGGAAACGAAGTTTCCGCGGTACGTGGATTACGAGTTCACGGCTGATATGGAAAGCGGTCTTGACCAGATCGCGAGCGGTCAGGAGACCGGTAGGAATTGGCTGACCCGCTTCTATTTCGGTTCCGGTGAGGGTGCTGCGCAATCCGCGGACGAGGCGCATGCCGGTTTGCAGCAGCAGGTCGCGCAGCTGGGTGAAATCGACGCTCGCGAGATCAATACGATTGAGATCGGCGACGGTTTGCATGTGCGCGTCGGCAGGTATGGCCCGTATTTGGAGGATGTGAACCATCTGGATGATGAAGGCAATCCGAAGCGTGCGTCGCTGCCGGATACTCTCGCTCCGGATGAGCTGACGGTGGAAGTCGGTCATGATTTGATTGAGAATCATTCCGGCGGTCCGCGTGCACTTGGTGTTGATCCGGTTTCCGGGGGCACTGTTGAAGTGCGTAATGGTCGTTTTGGCCCGTATGTTGCGTTGGTGATGCCTTCTGCGGATGCTGGTGCTGACGGTGACGTGGCTGGTGATGGCAAGCCGAAGAAGGGCAAGAGCGCTAAGAAGGCTGCCGATCGCCCGAAGATGGCGTCGTTGTTCAAGACGATGAGCCCGGAATCGTTGACGTTGGATGATGCGTTGCGTTTGCTGAGTTTGCCTCGTGAAGTTGGTTCTTATGAGGAAGCGGACTCTCAGACCGGTGAAGTGCAAACGGTTGCTGTGCAAGCCAATAATGGTCGTTATGGTCCGTATTTGACGAAGACCGGTGCCGATGGCAAGTCGGATACGCGTTCGCTCGCTTCGGAAGATGAGATTTTCACGGTTGATTTGGATAAGGCGAAGGAACTGTTCGCCCAGCCGAAGTATGGCCGTGGGCGCGGTCGTGGCGCTGCCAAGCCTCCGCTGCGTGAACTGGGCGTCGATCCGGAAACGCAAAAGCAGGTGACCATCAAGGAAGGCTTCTACGGCGCGTATATCACCGATGGCGAAACGAACCGTACGTTGCCGAAGCAGTATGCTCCCGAGTCGATCGAGCCGGCTGAGGCGTTCCGTCTGTTGGCGGAGAAGCGTGCGCAGGGTCCGTCGAAGAGGCGCGGTCGCAAGGGTGCTGCTGGCAAGGGTAGTGCTAAGAAGACTGCTGCTAAGGCTTCTGCTGATCAAGCTCGTGCCGATCGCCGTGCCAAGGTGCGCGAGTTGGCCGATAAGGGTTGGGCCAACACCCGTATCGCCAAGGAGATCGGTTCCACGCCGACCACGGTGAAGGCCGATGTGGAATGGCTTGCCGCCAACGAAGGATATGCCCGTCCCGCCGTAGTTCCCGCCCGGTGATGAATATGCAAGGCATATTCATCTCCTTTGACGTACGGTCCTGTGGACTGTACGTAGCAGCGAGTAGCGATAGCTGACGAGCGTCGCATGAACGATGCCGGTGGGCTGTTCGTAGCAGTGAGCAGCGATAGCGTTGCGAACGCCGCAGGGTACAGTGATGAATATGCAAGGTATATTCATCTCCTTTGAAGGCATCGACGGTGTCGGCAAAACCACGCAGGTCGAACGGTTGCGTGCGTATGTTGAGGCGCAGGGGCGCGAATGCGTGGTCACGCGCGAGCCAGGCGGTACCGTGCTTGGCGTGGCGATTCGTAAGCTGCTGCTTGGCGGCGTGGAAGGTTCCGACGCGGATATCGCTCCGCGTGCGGAGGCGTTGCTGTTCGCCGCCGATCGTGCCCAGCATGTTGCCGAGGTGATTCGCCCTGCACTGGAACGCGGTGCCGTGGTAATTACCGATCGGTACCTTGATTCTTCTCTTGCATACCAAGCTGGCGGCCGCGAATTGACGGCAGATGAAATCCGTAACTTAAGTATGTGGGCAACCAACGGTTTGTTGCCGAATCGCACATATCTGCTGGATCTTGACCCTGTGCAATCGCATGCACGACTGCAGCATGATGAAGATCGCATGGAATCTGCAGGAAACGATTTCCAACGTCGTACACGACAGGCGTTTCTTGACTTGGCAAAGGCGGAATCGCAACGTTTCCGCGTGATTGATGCCAGCCAATCCATTGAAGAAGTATGGGCTCATATCCAATCCGATTTTGCGGGAATCGACCAATTGGAGGCCGCCCAGTGAGCGTGTGGGATTCGATTGTCGGCCAGCAGCAGGTTGTCGAACAACTCAAAGCCATCGCAAGTGGCGATCCGAAAGCCATTGCGCAATCCTGGTTAATTTGCGGTCCTCCGGGATCGGGTCGTTCCAATGTGGCGCGCGCGTTTGCTGCGGCGTTGGAGAGCCCCGATCGTGGTCTTGGCGACGAGCCGACCAAAGCCGCGCAGCAGGTGCTTGCCGGCACTCACCCCGACGTGACCGTGCTGGCCACCAACAAAGTGACCATCGGCATCGACGAGGTGCGAAACATCATCACCACTTCCGAGCAGATGCCAAGCACTGCGCCGTGGCGCATCATCATTATCGAAGATGTCGATCGCATGCTGGAACGCACCACCAACGTGTTGCTCAAGGAGATTGAGGAGCCGAGTGAGCATACGATTTGGCTCTTGTGTGCGCCGAGTGCGCAGGACGTGTTGCCGACGATTCGCTCGCGCACTCGCATCGTCAATCTTGCCGTGCCCTCCACGCAGGCGGTGGCTGCATTTCTGGAGCAAAATGGCGGATTCGAGCCGAAAATCGCGGTGCGTGCCGCACGTCTTGCGGAAGGGCATATCGGCATCGCGCGCTTGTATGCGAAGAATGAGCAGGTGATGTCTGACCGCGACGAGCTGATTGTGGGCGTGCTTGGATTGCGTCGCGCGTCGGATGCGGTGCTGCTTGCCGGCAATCTTATCGACAATGCGAAGGCGCAGGCCGAAGCGGAGGTGAAGGTCAAAGCGGCAGAGGCGGAAGCTGATTTTCGCAGAGTCAATGGGCTTGGGGCAAAGGATCGTATTCCTCCGAAGCTGCGTGGCGCGTACAATGCGATTGCCAAAAAAGACGAGCTGAAGCGCCAGACTACGCGACTTACGCGTGATGTGCTTGACCGTGCGTTGAACTCGATTGCCAGTATTTACCGTGATGTGGCTGTGTTGCAGAACAATGCCGAGGATTCGGTGGGGCTGATTAATTTGGAGAATCGTTCGTCGATCACCGAACTGTCGGTGCGGCTTACGCGTGGGGGAGCGGTGCGGCGGCTGGAGGATATTGCCGTTGCGCGTCGCCGTCTGGCCGGCAATGGCAATCCCGTACTGGTCTTTGAAGCTCTCTTCTGCTCCCTCATCGCCAGCTAGGGCTAGCGGCGTTGGCACATACTGTTTTCCGAGGGCAGATTCTTCCAGTCGCTGGAGGTATTGCCCTGCTAGTGGGCGTCTTAGCGTCCTATTTCTTCCAGTGAGTGGAGGAATCTTCCCGCTGACAGGGCTTTTGGCGTCCGTATTCTTCCAGTGAGTGGAGGAATTGCCCCGCTGATTGGTTTCTTAGCGTCCTATTTCTTCCACTCACTGGATGAATCTTCCCGCTGATTGGCCTCTGAAGGTCCGTTTTCCTCCACTCACTGGAACAATTCTCCCGCTGGTGGGGCTTTTAGGGTCCTGATTCCTCCAGTGAGTGGGGGAAATGGTTGTTTGGCTGCATGATTTTGGCTTGCTGCCGCGTAATTTCGTTTTTTCGCGATTATTTCGAACCGTGCGATCAGAAACTTGCTATCGTGCGATAACTGCCGGCAAAATTGCAAAAATTGCGATTCAGCGCTGGTAGTTGGTGGATTCGCGCACGATCAGTTGTGGTGCAAGTGAGATATGTGCGGGGCTGTCGGGGCCGTCGTTGAGTAGGCGTAGCGCTTCGGAGACGATTTGTTTGAACGGCGGGCGCACACTGGTCAGCGGCGGCATGGTGGTGCGTGCGATTGGCGAATCGTTGTAGCCAACCACCAGCACATCTTCAGGCACGCGAAGCCCAAGCGAGTGCAACGCCACCATCACGCCGAACGCGATCGCATCGTCGGCACACACCACGGCCTCCGGTTGCACGAGCGGCTCGGAAAACAGTCGCATGGCGCAGTTGAATCCGCGCTGCACGCTACGGTCTCCGAACCTGTTCCATTCGGTTTCGGTGGCAAGATGGTGCGCTCGCATCTGAGTGTGGAACATGGTGAATAGTTCCGCCGATTCGAAGGAGATTTCCTTGCCGGCCATGTATGCCACGGATGCGATGCCACGTTCAGCCAAATGCCCGATCACGATTTCCATGGCTGCGTTTTCGTCGACGCTCACCATGGATGTGCGGAACGAGCATTGGCGGCCGCCCACCTGCACGATCGGCAGTGTGGAGGCGTAATGTTCAAGCTCTGCGGAAAGGTAGGCCTCCCAGGCGGGCAGCACGATCAGACCGTCAACATGGCGGTCTACCAACGACTCGATGCGTTGAATCTGCGTGGCCTGATCACCGCCGATGCCCAGCAGCAGTTGCTGCGAATCCACGTCGATGACGGGTTCGATTTCGTCAAGCAGCTGCGCACAGAACGGGTCGTTGGCGGTCGGAATCACCAGGCCGATGGTGTTGGTGACGGTGCTGCGCAACGCGCTCGCCGCATAATTGACCGAATAGTTGAGGTGTGCCGCGGCCGCTCGCACGCGGCGTGCGATGTCGTCGTCTTTGGTGCGTTTGCCGGAGAGGACGCGGGAGACGGTGGCGATGGAGACGTTGGCTAGCGCTGCGACGTTCGTGATCGAACTGTTCGCCGAAGTTGCCGAAGCCGAAGCGTTGTCGGTTGTACGTGCCATGCTCTCCTCACCACAAATATTCGAAATGCTCGAAAAACTCGGATTATTCGAATTACTGCCGTATCTCAATCGCGTATTCAAGAATAAAACAGCCACCCGTCGAAAGCGGCAGGTGGCTGGAAGCAAGTATCGCAATCATGCATGTTGCATTGCGACTTCATAATTGCGATGCAATAACTGAAGATTGTTGAATATCGTGCGAAATTCTGAAATCTTCAGCAAAAGGAAGATCACTCGGCGTTGACGAGGATGTTCAGCAGGTTGTCTGCCACGGTTTCGTCATCGGCGCCCTGCACGTCGATGACCACGGACTCGCCCTGCTTGATGCCCAGGCCCATGACGGACAGGATGGAGTTAGCCGAAACCGGGTTGCCGCCTTCCTTGGCGATGGTGACGGTGCAGCCGGAGGCGGTGACGGCCTGGGTGAACTGTGCGGCCGGACGGGCGTGGATGCCGACGGGATCGTTGATGACGGTGGTGCGGGTTGCCATGATGGACACTCCTTTGAGTCGTGTGTTGATTTTTGGTTGTGTTATTTGAAAGTCGTGCTGCTTGCCGAGCGAAATGCCTCGGTGCGCCGCTAATAATTACTATAGCACCTTTTTTCACGAAACGCAGAAAACGTTTACCGTTTGTGTGTTGCGGCTTAAAGTGTGTATACTGTGTGCAGGCTGAAAATGATTTACCGGCAAAGACGGTGGGAATCATGCAGTAACTCGACGCGCAAAGCAAGCGCGGAAATCACAACAACAAACGTTCGGTTCGCGTTCCTTTCGCGGGCAAACAACAAAACAAGGAAACAGGTCAAAGGAGTTCACATGATTATCAAAGGTGTTGGCATTGGTCGCGGTGTTGCAGTCGGCCCGGTCATCCGTATGGCGCAGCCACTGCCGGAACCGTCGGACGCTCCGCGTGCGGAAGGCATTGCTGCCGAAAGCGAAATCGCCCGCGTTGACAAGTCCCTCGCACTGGTGAACGCCGACCTGAACCGTCGTGCCGAAGAGGCCGCCAATGGTGACGAAGGTGCCAAGCAGGCCGCTCCGATTCTGCAGGCCATCTCCATGTTCGCTTCCGATCCGTCGCTGGCTGAATCCATCAAGGGTCTGATTCAGCAGGGTAAGACCGCCGAACGTGCGGTGCTCGAAGGCTTCGCCGCAGTGGAAGACATGTTCCGTGCCATCGGTGGCTATCAGGCTGAGCGTGCCGCCGATCTGCACGATGTCGGACAGCGCGTGATCGCCGACCTTATGGGCGCTCCCGCTCCGGGCTTGCCGCAGAGCGAAACCCCGTTCGTGCTCGTTGCCGAAGATCTTTCCCCCGCTGATACCGCGGCGCTCGACATGAGCAAGACCCTCGCCATCGTCACCTCGCAGGGCGGTCCGACCTCGCACACCGCTATTCTGGCGCGTGCTCGTGGCATTGTGGCGGTTGTTTCCGCAGCCGAAGCCGAAAACCTGACCGACGGCACTACCGTGGTCGTGAACGCGGCCAAGGGTGAACTTGTCGTTGACCCGACCGAAGAGGAGATCGCCGTTGCCGAAGCCGCCAAGTCCCGCGCGGCCGCAGCCAAGGAACTGCGCGGCAATCCGGGCTCCACCAAGGATGGTCATCTGATTCCGCTGCTCGCCAACGTGGGCAAGCCGGCCGATGCGGCCAAGGCGCTGGAATATGGCGCTGAGGGTGTTGGCCTGTTCCGTACTGAATTCCTGTTCATCGGCAACTCCGAGCCGCCGACCGTCGAAGAGCAAACCCGCGCTTACACCGAGCTGCTGAGCCAGTTCCCGGGCAAGAAGGTCGTGATTCGTATGCTCGACGCCGGCGCCGACAAGCCGTTGCCGTTCCTCACTCCGGAAGACGAGCCGAATCCGGCCCTCGGTCTGCGCGGCCTGCGCACCCTGCGCGCCCATATGGACGTGCTCGAAGGCCAGCTCAAGGCGCTCGCCGCAGCTGATGCCGCCACCGACGCGAACCTGTGGGTTATGGCCCCGATGGTTGCCGACCAGCATGAGGCCGACTACTTCGTGAAGCTTGGCAAGAGCTTCGGCTTGAAGTTCGTGGGCGCGATGGCCGAAGTGCCGTCGATCGCGCTTATGGCTGATAAGGTGGCCGATGTGGCTGACTTCGTGTCGATCGGCACCAACGATCTGACCCAGTACACGCTGGCCGCCGACCGTACGCTCGGTTCCGTTGCCAACTATCAGACCGCCTGGCATCCGGCGGTGCTGCGTGCCATCAAGATGATCTGCGACGCGGGCAACGCCAAGGGCATGCCGGTAGGCGTGTGCGGCGAGGCCGCTGCCGATCCGGATTTGGCCGTGGTGCTGGCCGGTCTTGGCGTGAACTCCCTGTCTATGACTCCGGTGGCACTCGACGACGTGCGTGCCGCTCTTGCCGAAGTCACCTTCGAAGAAGCTCAGGCCCGTGCCGAAGCCGCCCTCAACGGTGACTTCTACCACCCGGCCAACTGAGCCGTACTAGCTGTGCCTATCGCCTATAACGTCCTATTTTTCAAGTGATGTGAGGTCTGATAGGCCCTGTTTCCCGGAATGACCCCTGCCCGCGTGCCCCCATAGGCTCGTCCGCAGGGGTCGTTTCGTTATACCGTCAATTGAAGCCTTGTATGAGTCAGACGCTTGAGGGATACTGGGTGCATGAAGATTTCCGCAGATTTCACCGTCATTCCCGACGCGTTTGCCAAGGCGGCGCCGCCTGAGAACTGCATCGACGGTACGCCGATTGTTTCCTTCCCCTTCTACATTGATGCGCTTGATCCCGCAGTGCAGTTCCTGCATTGGGAATTCGTTGATCCGGATTCGATTCCGGTATGCGGTTTCCAGTGGAATCATTGGTCTCTGGCGAACCTGCCCGTGGACGCGCTGATGTACGATTTCAACGATTCTCACGCGCTCGCGATTCCGGCTGATTTCTCGCGCACGGTTTCCGCGATGATTCCTGAAACGATTCAGGGACGCACGTCCGCCGCTTCGCCGTTGCTGCAAGGCCGCAGTAGCGATCCCGCAGTGACGATGCGTTACAACGGTCCGTATCCGCCGGATCGGGATCACGACTACTACCTGCATGTGTGGGGCACCACGGCTCCGCTTGCCGGCCTCAATCAGGGATTCTGGCTCAACGAAATGGAACGTGCGCTGCGTACTTCCGGCACAATCGTTGATCAGGGCGCTATTTTCCTCACTGGAAAAGCCTGATTTTTGAAAGACAATCTGAAGTAAGATCAGAAATATACCCGACGAAAACGTATTGACAATAATTGAAAGGATTGCTGAATAATTATGGCGTGTACCACGATTTTGGTTGGAAAAGACGCAAGTTATGACGGATCGACCATCATCGCCCGTAATGAAGATAGTGCAAATGGTGAGTTTTGTCCGAAGCGCTTCATCGTAGTCAAGCCTGAAGATCAGCCGCGCAAGTACAAGAGCGTGCTTTCGCATGTTGAAATCGACCTTCCTGACAATCCGCTGCAGTATACGGCTGTGCCGAATGCTGATCTGAAGGAAGGCATTTGGGGTGAGGCCGGTGTGAACGAGGCGAACGTTGCCATGAGCGCCACTGAAACGCTCACAACCAACGAGCGTGTGCTTGGCGCCGATCCGTTCGTGGAACTCACGCCGGCCAAGGGCAAGGAAGGCGAGGAAGGCTTTGAGCCGGAAGTCGCCGGTGGTATTGGCGAAGAGGATTTTCTTACACTCGTGTTGCCGTATGTCACCACTGCCCGCGAGGGTGTGGAACGTTTGGGTGCGCTGCTTGAGGAATTTGGCACCTATGAGATGAACGGCGTTGCCTTCTCCGACGTTGACGAGATTTGGTGGCTGGAAACCGTTGGTGGCCATCATTGGATCGCCAAGCGTGTGCCGGACGAAGCGTATGTGACCATGCCGAACCAGCTGGGCATTGACGAATTTGATCTTGAAGATGCGCTTGGCGAGCAGGAAGACCACATGTGCTCCGCCGATCTGGCTGAGTTCATTGAGCGTAACCATCTTGACCTGTCGGTGGAGAGCACTACGCCGTTCAACCCGCGTGACGCGTTTGGCTCCCACTCCGATTCCGACCACGTGTACAACACTCCGCGTGCTTGGTACATGCAGCGTTTCCTCAACCCGTACGACGAGCAGTGGGATGGTCAGGATGCCGACCACAAGCCGGTTTCCGACGATATTCCGTGGGCTCGCCAGCCAGAACGCAAAATCACCATCGAAGATGTGAAGTATGTACTGAGCTCCCACTATCAGGGCACTCCGTACGATCCGTATGGAAAGCTTGGTGATCAGCGTACCCGCCACATGTTCCGCCCGATTGGCATCAACCGTCAGAGCCAGCTTGCGGTAATGCAGATTCGCCCGTACCGCCCGCAGGTGAGCCGCGCGATCCAGTGGATCGCCTATGGCTCCAACCCGTTCAACACGCTTGTGCCGTTCTTCCCGAACGTCAACTCCACGCCGAAGTATTTGGAAGACACCACTACGCGCGTCACGTCCGAAAACTTCTATTGGGAGAACCGCATTATCGCGGCTCTGTGCGATTCCAGCTTCGCCGACACCGCCAACGCTGTGGAACGCTATCAGGAGAAGACCGGCGCGATGGGTCATCGTATGGTTGCCTCTACCGACGAGCAGATCGAACGCTTGGTGGGTGACGTTGCTGACGAATTCGATGCGGAAGACGAAATCGGCGATGTGCAGCCGATGGAACCGGAGGGGATCATCGAAGCCGTGCGCAACGACGAAGCCCGCGAAATCCTTGCCGCAGCCAACGAGACCATGGCCGCGCAACTCAAGGAGGAAACCGACAAGCTTCTTGATTCCGTGTTGTATACTGCCAGCATGAACATGAAGAACGGCTTCCACATGTCGGACTTCTAGAATCTCACCATTCGGCTCCTGTGACCACGTTGCGGGAGCCGATTATTTTCCGCAATACAACATCGTTAAAATGACGTGCATTCCAAATCGAAGAAAGGAAACCCCCAGTGACCAGCATTGAGGACTTCACCAGCCAGTACGGCCTGGTGCAGAAGATTGACGCGTTCGGTTATCTCGATTATTTGAAGAATAATCCCGACGCTCAGCGCAAGCACGGCAAGGTCGTGCTCGTCACCGCCGACACTCCGTTGAAGGCGTCTCGCGGCGAAGGCAAGACCACCACCACGATCGCGTTGATCGATGCGTTGCGTGAGCGTGGCATCGACGCGGCCGCTGTGCTGCGTCAGCCGAGCATGGGCATCACGGCAGCCGGTTCCAAGGGTGGTGCTTCGGGCGGCGGCAAGGCCTCCCTGACCCACCCTGAGCTGATCGACTGGGGTCTGTGCGGCGAAATGGGTGCTATCGAAGCGGCTCAGAACCTGCTGGTTTCTTTTGCTGAGAAGGCTGTGGACGATGGCAAGCTGGACACCATCCTCGTGCCGCGCGTTTCTGAGGTGCCGTCCCGTTCGCTGCGTCAGATCGCGGTGGACCGTGGCAAGGGCAATGTGGCTGAGCGTGTGGTGCTCACTCCGACCTGCGAGCTCATGCAGATTGTGGTGCTTTCTCGTTCCATGGATGAGATCGCGGACCGCGTGTCCAAGATGATTGCCGGCACGAAGGACGGCAAGGCCGTGACCTTCGGTGAATTCGTTGATTTGTGGCGCATTACCGGCATTCTTTCCGATGCGGTGAAGCCGGCGAAGACGGAAACGGTGAATGGTTCTCCCGTGTATGTGCACGGCGGTCCGTTCGCGAACGTGTCCATCGGCATTCCGACGTTGGTTTCCGTGGAAATGGCGTGCGCTCTGCACGACGTGGTGATTGTTGAAGCTGGTTACGGTACTGACGCGGGCGCTCAGAAGTGGCTTGACATTGCTTGCCGCGAGTATGGCGCACAGTGGCCGTCCGCTGCGATTGTGGTGACTCGCGCTTCTACTTGGCGTGACGATCCGGCGCTCGCTTGGCGTTACCCGTTCCATGTGCAGCGCTTGGAAGGTCTTGATATTCCTACGTTCCCGCTGATCAACCTGTGGGATGGAGAGGATGACCAGGTGCCGGCCCTGAAGCAGACCGCCAAGGATCTGGAGTTCCGCGAGCCGATTATCGGCAACCTGTTCCGTGACGGCGGCGAGGCGCTGGCCCCGCAGCTTGACGCGTTTGTTGACGCGGTGGTGAACGGTTCCATGCCGGCCACGCCGCACAGCCGCAAGGGTATGGCTCTGGTGGAGAACGTGCGTTGGGTTGCCGAAAACGCGTACGGTGTGCCGTCTGACCGTGTGATTCTGAAGGACGGTTTTGCTGAATCGCTTAATGGGGCGATGGGCCTGTGCGCCAGCGCCGGCATTGACTTCGGTTCGCTCGCGCTGGTCGCGGTGAAATCTCCGGCCACGATGACTGACAACGATTCCGCTCCGGCTGAAGAGCGTACGGTTACGTTGAAGAAGGTTGAGGTGCATTCCGGTGCCGGTTTAGTGCATGTGAACCTCACTACCTCGCTGACCACCCCTATGCCGAAGATCGTGTGATTCGACGGTGAACCGGCGGTAGCGTTCTTATCGCAACGTCTATTGCGACGTTTTTAGGGCGGTCGCCTACGTTTCTTGCGTAGGCGACCGCTTTTTTGCCTCCTGTTTGGCGGATTCTAGTGGTGGTCGCAACACGTGTGTGGCGACGTTCACTAGAATTCGCCTTCCGTAGGTGAGGTGAGAAGTTTGCAATATGGGCAAACTTCGAAGGAACGGCGGAAGCTTAGAAGTTGCCACCGTTCCAGCCCCAATCAGTGGTGGCGGTGTAACGGATGTACGTGCGGTCGGCCGGAATGCCTAATTCCCTTTCCAACGCGGCCATGATCTGCTCGGTCAGCTTCTCCCAGGCGGAACCGGGCACGGAACGACCGAACACGTTCACTTCGACGTATGCGGCTGGCTTGGAATCGTCGCCGCCGAAATAAATCGGCATATTGTCTTCAAACGGGCACATCAGCCAGCCTTCGGACTTGCCGGGAACGGCGGTGATCGCCTTGCCGTATGCGGACTTCAGCGCCTCTCGCTGTTCGGCGGTGGTGGACACGGAAACATGGGTGTGGATGACTGGCATGATGCTCTCCTTGAATTGTTGGAATCAGCCTTTACGGTTCACCTCCAGTCTAGGCGTCGAACGGCGCAGTCGGGGTGGTTGTGTGAGAAATTTTGGGCTTTGCCTGAACGGCTGCCAAGGTGGTCTGCGTGCGCGTGTTAAATATTCGTTGTGAGAAAACTGATTGAACAGCTTATGAAATTTGGCCTCGTTGGCGTGATCGCCTTCATTATCGACTGGGGCATTCTGAATCTTCTCGTCGGCGTATTCCGCATGCACAACGTGCTCGCCGCAACCATCTCGTTCGTTATTTCCCTGATTTTCAACTATGTCGCCAGCATGAAACTGGTATTCAAGCACCGTGACGACATGGCCCGCTGGATGGAAATCCTTATTTTCGTGATTGGCGCGCTGATTGGCCTGTTTATGAACGACGCCATTATTTGGATTTCCACGTATGGCATGAACCATGATGCATACGTGTCGCAGAGCACGGAATATCTGATCCGCACCAATGTCGGCAAGCTCATTGCAACCGCCGTGGTGATGGTGTGGAACTTCCTGACGCGCAAATGGTTGCTCGACGATACGCATACCAACGCTATGAACCGTTTGCGCAAGGCTGACAACCGTCTGACTCCGGAGGAGCTGGAAGCCAAGTGGCAGAACAGCTTCTCGCACAAGCTTGGCATATGGTCGCTGGAACACACTCCCAACGGCTGGCCCAAGTAGTCCTGAATTCAGAAAATCTGTCTGTACAACCCGGAAATTTACCCTGATTTTCGCATTGTGCAGACGGCCGGGCAGCCCTGAATATGAAAAGGCGGTGTCTTATACCTTTGTATAGGTGTAAGACACCGCCTTTCATGTGCCTTGCATGCTTTAAGCGCGAAAGATCACACGCTTACGGTGGTGAGCATGGGCTGCTCGGTGGAGTCCTTGATCTGCTTGAAGCCGAACAAGGCAATCACCAACGAGGTAAGCGCCAAAGCCGTCACCACAATGAAACCACCATGCGATCCCATACGGTCAATGAACTGGCCGGCAATCGCCGACCCCACGGAACCACCGATCGAGTTCATCGCACCCATCCACGCCATGCCCTCGGTAAACCGTGTGGGCGGCACCAAATGCAACATCAGCTGATTGCCGTTCACCCAAGTCGGTGCCTGACATACGCCGATCAGCAGGTAGATGATCATGATCACCCACAGGTGCTTGGCAAACATGAACGAGCCGATGCCTAGATTCACCACCGCAAGACAGAAGTAGAAACGCTTCCACAATGGAATCGTCCAGTCCTTCGCACCATATACGAGCGCACCAATCAATGAGCTGAACGAGAAGCAGGCGAACACGAAACCCGTGTACTGCTTCATATTCGCCTCCGTGGCGAACGCGACGATCGAAATGCTGGCAGCCGACTGGAACGCACCCAAGCCAAACCATGTCACGCACACGGCAATCAGACCCGGCCCCCAAATCGACTCCTTGCGCCCGGCCTGCACATCCGCAGCAGCCTGATCCATGGCGGCCTGCACCTCCGCAGCCGTCTTGCCTTCGGAACGTGCGCGGTCGCGAGCATATTCGATTGCCGCTTCAGCCTGCAACGCCTTGGAACGGGCGGCTTCGCGCTCGCGGTATTCCTTGCGGGTCATGCCCGCTTCGCGAGCCAGCTGCGTCTGCGATTTCGGCTCGGTGGAAAGTTCGGTGAGGAACATGAGCGCGCCGACCGCCACGCACACGCCGGTGAACGAGAACGCCAGCAGGCCGGAGATTACGGCCAGCGTGGAGGCGAGCGGATTGCCGATCACCCACATGCATTCGTCAAACACGCCGGAAAGAGAAAGCGCACGGTTCGTTTTCTCCGTATCGCCTTTAAGCAGCGTCGTCCAGCGCTGACGGCTCATCGCGCCCCACGGCGGAATCGCCGCCATGAAGGGCACGATGCAGAACAGAATCCATGAGGGCACTCGAGCGGTGATGCAGGAAACCAGCGCGGTCGCCGCGATCATCCACACAATGATCGTCGGAATCGACACCTGACGCTGGCCGAACTTATCGACCAGCTTGCCGAGCATCGGGCTTGCAACGGCCAGTGCGATCGCCTGCACGGCCGTCAGCGCGCCTGCCAGCGAATAATTGCCGTAATAGTGCTGTACGGAAATCGTAATCGTCATGCCGACCATCGGGAACGGCATGCATGCGATCACCGAGCCGACCGAAAATCGGGCGGTGTGCGGTATGCGAAGAAGTTCCGCATACCCTCCGAAAAGACGTTGTCCGATGCTTTTGGCGCCGGCGAGGATTGAATTGGTCACGTTTTGCCGCTCCTTTCTGCTCACGGTTGGTGCTTGCGTCCGCCGCTTTGCGTTGCCTCAGACCGCTTGATATACCCTTGTTCTGCCTTGACTGTTTTTCTTTCCAGCCCTAGTCTCTCTCTTCAACCTTGCTTGAACGTCAATCGATTGACGCTTCGGCGTGTTGCATAGGGGGGTGGAGATTGGTTGTGTGTCATTTTCTTGACTTAGACAACTTTATGCGGAGGTGCTGTCGCAACACGCGGTACATTGAGGTTGGCAGACATAATTCGATTGGTTATTTTGTAAGTACTCACTACACGTTCATTTGGTGGACGAAAAGATGTTCGGCGGGCGAAAGACGGTTGTCGCAAAATGGTTGCGCAACGCTTCCAGAGCTTGCGATTGCAGGATTTTCGTTCCATCAGTCAACGTCAGCAGTCCGGCAGCATCTTACGGAAAGGCGGTAGGGATGCCCGCAACAACCATCCATTTCGTACGTCACGGCAAAGTCGAAAATCCGGGGCATTTGCTCTACGAACGACTGCCCGGATTCCACCTGTCGGAAGTGGGTGTGCGCATGGCGCAGGCGACCGCGCACTACATTGCCGTCAGTCCGCAACTCAACACTGTTTCCGCCATCTACTCGTCGCCGCTGGAACGCACGCGCGAAACGGCCGGCGAAATCCTCACCGCACTCAACGAAGTGCGCGAAGCCCGTGGCGAGGAGCCGCTGGAACTCACCACCGACGAGCGCATCATCGAAGCACGCAACGAATTCCGCGGCACGCGCATCGGCTACGGCGAAGGCGCGCTCTGGAAAAACGGCAATTGGAGACTGGTGCGTAACCTGTGGAAGCCAAGCTGGGGCGAAAGCTACCAGTCGATCGCGCATCGTGTGCAAGCGTTCGCCCTTGAAAAAGTGGGGGAGCATCCGGGTGAGCAAATCATTGTAGTCAGCCACGAATCGCCCATCTGGAGCTACAGGCACATGCTGGAAACCGGGCACCCGGAACATAATATGCTGCTACGCCACACGGCGCTCGCCTCCATTACCTCCATTACCTACGATTGCGATACGCGAAAAGTTTTGTCGATCACGTATGTCGACCCCGCTGCCGGCGTGGAATAATGCGTGAAACGCGTGAAACGCGCGGCGGATGGTTGTGATGGCTGATATGCGGCAGGTAACGTGCGTCGGTTGTTGAAAGGAAGGGGATTCCATGTCATTATTGAAGGGCTGGGTCTCCTGATGGGCTTAGCGAAGATATGGACGTCGAGGCTGCAAAGGAGCACGAATGCCTTTTAAGATCAACAACGAAGCGCTTTACCCGCTCTACAATATGCCTCATACGCAGTTGGCTATCGAATATTGCGTCAAAGTGGTGGAGTTGTGGCCGCTGCAAACCGCGCAGGAGATGGAGAACGACGCCAAGTATATGGAAGATCTGCAGGTAGGGTTTTCCTGCATGATGGCAAGGGCGTTGCTGCGCTTGCCGGATGAAGTCGACATATCCGTGGCGGAAGCCGTATATGAGGGAATGGATGAGATTCCGGGCTGCGATCCAGCAGTGGTGCAGGCCCTGAAGAAAGCCAATCAGGCGTATGATGTGATGCGCGATTATTCCGAAACCAACAATGCCGACCTGTTCTTTAAAGCGGCCGACATTCTGGGCATCTCCATCGACGCCCACGTCGAAAAGAGCATCCGCAGTGTGATGAAAAGCGTCACTCACCTCATTCGCGGTAGCTCCGGATTCGAATTCGACGGCGAAGTGTCGAAGAACGTCAGCTTCTGCTACGCCACCACAGTCGATCCGTTGCAGCTCACCGGCCGCTACCTTGCATCTGTTGCGGTGTGCGACGGACTGATGAATCTCATGTGCGACGGCATTGACGATTTGGGCGAGCAGGTCATACGTGTGCTGCCGGTATTGCTGTACGCCAACGAGCTGTGCGAGCAGATGGCCATTCCGCCGACCTGCATGGGCGATGCGGCCCTGCTGCAACTGGTTGAGATGCGCGATTCCATACGCCACATGGATGGAATCGTTCCGGTCGAGGTCAATTCCTTCTGCGAGCGGACCTTCCTCATAACCGCAAACATGATGATTCCGCAGGCGGGCTTGGAATGGTCGTATCATGCGGATTGCCTGCGCTGGGATCCGAAGAAGGCCGAGCGGGAAGCCAAGGATGAAGACGAGCGTAAGAGCAGGGAGGCGCTTGCCGAAAAGTTCAAGTCGAAGAAGGATGATTCGTCTGATTCGAGCGAAGCCTCGGATGCTGCGGAAGCCGAAGATACGGAAGGTGGCACCTCGGAGCGCGATTCGCAATAATCAAAATACTGCAAAACGGGTATTCTGAAAATAAATTTGGAATATGAAATCCTGTCATGACATCGAATGATGGTATTGACGTGACAATATAAAAATCCCGGCACTTGTGATGAACCGCACCCCGATTGTTGGACTGAAGAAATTCAGATTCGATGATCGGAGGT
>OLSM01001197.1_pt1 | contig 20239 bp, 16 predicted proteins | sample 1672721 | NCBI WGS metagenome assembly OLSM01 (sample SAMEA3136717, study PRJEB25190) | human gut metagenome | reverse complement strand
GCGTTTGTGTGTTGGCCGTTTGTAATGCATTACAAACGGCCAACACACAAACGCCCACGTCGGCCAGCACAGCTTCCCAAAGGGTTGCGATTCCCATGACCGCTAAGACCAAAACTACGACCTTTACCAGTAAAGGGAAGATAATATTTTGTCTGGCAATCGCCATCGTACGCCGGGCGATCCGAAGAACGGAACAGACATCAGAGGGATGGTCTTCCATCAAAACAATATCAGCAGCTTCGATAGCAGCGTCAGCTCCAAACGCGCCCATAGCTATGCCCACATCAGCCAAGGCCAACACGGGCGCGTCGTTAATGCCATCCCCTACATACACCAACCGACCGTTTCGGCTCTTCTCCTCTGCCAGGGCCTCCATGCAGGCCACTTTCTGGTCGGGAAGCAGTTCGGCATAATACTCATCCAGCATTAACTGCTGCGCAACCGCGCCAGCGGCGGCAGTACTGTCGCCGGACAGCATCACGTTTTTCCGAACGCCCAGTCGCTTTAATTCCACAACTGCGGCGGGAGCGTCGGGTTTGGGGCGATCCGATATGACAATACAGCCTGCATAATTGTGGTCAACCGCGACATAAACCAATGTCCCCGTCGCAGAAAGGGACGGATCAATCGAAACGCCCAGCTGTTCCATCAAAGCGGCGTTTCCAACATAGACCGGATTTCCCTCAATATATGCCCGTACCCCCCTGCCGGGAATAACTTTGGTATCGGTCACCCTCGTGGAGTCGATTCGCTTCTCCAGTCCCACCCGCAAGGAGACTGCAATCGGATGGTCGCTAAAGCACTCCGCCGTTGCCGCCAGAAGCAGCAGGCCGTCCTCATTCAGCCCATGGGGATGGACCGAGGTCACATTAAACGAACCTTGGGTCAGCGTTCCTGTTTTATCAAAGGCGATAATCTCCGTCTTCGCGAGCGCTTCTATGTAATTCGCGCCCTTAATCAGGATGCCGCGCCGGGACGCGCCGCCAATGCCGCCAAAAAACGTGAGGGGCACCGATACCACCAGCGCGCAGGGGCAGGAAATAACCAGGAAAATTAATCCACAGCGGATCCACTCCAGCCAACCGCCCACTTGCAGCAAGGGCGGCAGGACCGCAATGCCCACAGCGGCTACCAACACCACAGGCGTATAGAACTTGGCAAATTTGGTAATAAAGCTTTCCGTCTTTGCCTTCTTCTCCGATGATTCTTCCACCAGCTTCAGAATGCGAGCAACGGTAGACTCTTCATAAGGGTGCGTTACTTTAATACGAAGTAATCCGTTCAGGTTCACGCAGCCGCTGAGCACGGCATCCCCCTTGGACACTTCCCGCGGCGCCGACTCGCCGGTGAGCGCCACGGCATTCAGGGTAGAATCACCTTTGACAATCACGCCGTCCAGAGGGATCTTCTCCCCCGGCTTCACAAGAATAATTTCACCTACCCGAACCTCTTCCGGCTCGGTACGCATGGTAATGCCTTCCCGTTCACATGTGGCATACTCGGGTCGGATCTCCATCAGTTGAGAAATGGAATCCCGGCTTTTTTCTTCGGCGTAGCCCTGAAACAGTTCCCCCACCTGATAGAGCAGCATAATTAGTACGCCTTCCGGAAACGCCATAATACAAAAAGCGCCGATCGACGCCAGCGACATTAAGAAGGTTTCATCCAGTACCTTCCCCTTGATGACATGCTCAAAAGCCTTTTTTAGGACGTCCCAGCCAACAATTCCATAAGGGACCAGATAAAAAATGATCCCCTTCCAGCCGTCCATGGGAAGCTTGGTAGAAAACCTCCAGTACACCACCAGAAGGACCAGCGACAGGATGATTCGGAGAATGGTCCCCTTCTCTTCTTTTTTCAAATATTTCATCCCATGTTCTCCTTTGTTATTCACAAATATGTTCCATGCCCTGGGCCAAAATGGTGCTCACATGGTCGTCCGCCAGGGAATAGACTGCATTTTTCCCCTCACGTCGGAATTTGACCAAGTGGGCTTGCTTTAAAACCCGAAGCTGATGAGAAATTGCAGACATGCTCATGCCCAACTCCTGGGCAATCTCAACCACACGCAGTTCACCCTGGGATAGGGCAAACAAAATGTGCAGCCGTGTGCTGTCACCGAAAATTTTATACAGATCGGCCAGCCGATACAGCATGTTCTCGTGCCGGATCTTTTCCTCTTGTGGGAGGACGGCGGGCTCCCCCTGCGAATCCGGCACAGGTTTTTGGAAGTCCGTCATGGTGTTCCTCCTGAGCTCCGCATGGTTGCGCTAACGGTATTTAATACAATAGTTATTATACAATTCCCTGCTGAAAAGTCAATCCTTGACACAATAACTCCGAATCCCATCATTCCGGTTCCTCCGGGAGAAGGGCGAGCAGCTCCTCCCAATTGAGAACAGGGGTTCCTAAACTTTGCGCCTTCATGAGCTTACTGCCGGCATCCTCTCCCGCCACAAGATAGCTTGTTTTTTTGGAGACGCTCCCGGTCACTTTGCCGCCATTTTCGGTAATTAATTCCCCCGCTTCCTCACGGCTGATTCCGGGCAGCGTGCCGGTAATGACAAAGGTCAGTCCGGTAAAAGGCAGCTTTTCCCCGGGAGAAACCGTTATTTCCTGTTCCATATTGACCCCAGCGGCCCGGAATTTGTCCAAGATCGCCACGTTCCTTGGCTCTCTAAAAAAGTTTATAATACAACGGGCTGTAATCTCCCCCACATCAGGGATGTTGACCAGTGTCTCCTCGTCAGCTTCCGCCAGTTTATTCAGACTGCCCAGATGGTCCATCAGCGCCTTAGAGGCGGATTTGCCTACATTGGGAATGCCCAATCCGGTCAGCAGACGGGCGGGAGAATTGGCCTTGGCCTTTTCAATGGCGGCTAACAGCTTGTCCGTATTTTTTTCCTTGCCGATCAGCCCCTTCTCCACCATAACATCTCGATACTGGCGCAGGGTAAACAGGTCGGCTACATCCTGAATATACCCCTCTTCGATGAGATCGTGGACATACGCCTCTCCAAATCCCTTGATATCCATGGCGTCTCGGCTCACAAAATGCTGCACCAAGCGTTCCAATTGGGCCGGGCAGTTCAGGTTAATGCATTTCAGGTGTGCTGCATCCGCCTCCTCTTTAATTAATGGACTGCCGCACACCGGACAGACCAGAGGTATTTGATAGGGTTCCGCTCCCAACGGCCGTTTTTCCTTGACCTCCCCCACACATTTGGGAATCACATCCCCTGATTTTTCGATCAGGAGGGTCGACCCCAGGCAAACGCCCAGGCTATTAATAAAGTCCTGATTGTGCAGGGTTGCGCGAGATACCGTAGTGCCGCAGAGACGAACCGGCTCTAGAATCGCAGTAGGGGTAATCTTACCTGTTCTTCCCACAGACAGCTCAATGTCCAGCAGTTTGGTCTCCTTCCGCTCGGGCGGGTACTTATAAGCCACTTGATAACCCGCGTTTTTTGCAGTATCTTTCAGCTTTTTCCGAAGGGCAAGCTCATTTACCTTGACCACCGCGCCGTCAATCTCATAGGGCAAGCTTCCCCGGAGGTCGCCGATCTCTTTTATGGCTTTCCAGATATCTTCCGCATCGCGGCACAGCAGGTGGTTTTCAATGACGGTGATCCCGTTTTCCGCTAAGAATGCATAGGCCTCCTGGTGGGTTTTGATCTCCAAACCCTGAATATCTTGAATATTAAACGCGAAAAAGGATAAGCCTCTCTCCTTGGTGATTTGGCTGTCCAACTGCCGCAGGGTGCCCGCGGCGCAATTGCGGGGATTGGCAAATTGCTTTTTCCCCAACATTTCCTGCCGCTCATTGACCGCCGCAAAGGCCTCCTCCGTCATATAGACCTCTCCCCGCACCTCCAGGTATGGCACGGAAGTCTTAAGCTGCTGGGGGATATCCGAAATCACCTTGGCGTTTTCTGTGACATCCTCCCCCCAGTTGTGGCCGTCCCCTCTGGTGATGGCAGTGGTAAGATTGCCATCAGTATAGCGGAGGGCTAGGGAGAGACCGTCGATTTTGGTCTCCACCACAAAGGTGACTTCCTCCCCAAGCTTCTCTTTACAATCGACGGCAAAATGGTCCACTTCCTCACGGGTAAACAGGTCCTGCATGGAGAGCATGGGCACGCGGTGACGAATCAGCACCCCCGCCGTGCGCTTGGCGCTTCCCCCCACCTTCTGGGTGGGGGAGTCCGGGAAAACCAAGTCTGGATTCTCTTTCTCAAGAGTTTTCAGCTCCCTCATCAGCGCGTCATATTCCGCGTCTGTGATTTCAGGGCTGTCTTGGGTATAATAGCGTTCGCTGTGATAATTGAGCAGATTTTTCAGTTCCTCCACACGTTGGGCAGGCTTCATGGATCCGTTTCCTCTCTTCTGTAAAATAAGTGATATTTATTTTGAAAATTGGAGATAAGTCTGGGGAACCTGCCCCACAATCACCGTTTCCGCTACTAAAATCTGGGTTTTCACTGTCTCCGTCCAAGTTTCCCCTGCCAGGAGCATCTCCACTGGCACGGTGACCTCCAGTAAAATTTGGTGCCGGGTCTGGTTGATCCCGGCCTCGGTAAACGATTGCTGAAAGACCGCCGTGACCGTTCCCGCGGTGATGGCCTTTACCGTTACTTTTAGACCCCGTCCGGAAAAAATTGCCCGGTTTGTCAAGCTTCCTACCGGGATGGCAAATTCACTCCGATCCAAACCGTCGATATAGGCCCCTGTCTCGGAAACCACTTGCTCCTTTAGCAAATTCATTTTGGCAACATTCGTGGTGATGGCAGTAATTTGCCCCGCTTCGTCCCGCTCCAGCGTCACCAGATCGGAGTAGGACACCTCCCCGCTCAGTTCTCCCGCCAAGGTTTCACTAAAATGGTGCGTCACTTGATTGGATACCTGAGTGGATAGCAGACTCTGGAGGGCAGGCAGATATTTTCCCTCCAGATGACGGATCATAACGCTTGCCAGCAGTAAAGCCGCCAAGACACATAAGACCCATTCCCGCCGCCAAGCACGCCTTTGCTCATGCCGCATTGCCTCTCGAACTGCAGATCTCATGTGCACGACACCTCCCACGGGTTTTACGTTCCGTAAGAAATGGTATGCGCGCCTTAGCTTGTATTATCCCCGCAGGAGCTCCTCTACAGCCAATAAAATGCCCATTTTTCCCGATTCGTAGGTAAGTCCGCCCTGCATGTAGACCGTATAGGGAGGGCGCATGGGCGCGTCGGCGGAGAGCTCGATGGAAGCTCCCTGAATGAAGGCGCCAGCCGCCATAATCACCGGACAGTCGTAGCCCGGCATGTCCCAGGGCACCGGCGTAACGTGGGAATCCACCGGCGCGCCCATCTGAATTCCCTTGCAAAACTGCTGTACCTTTTCGGGCGTCTTTAAATGAATCATTTGAATAATATCGTGCCGGATGTCCTGGGAGCCGGGATCGGCCTCATAGCCCATGAGTTCCATCATCCGCGCTGCGAAAATTGCGGTTTTCAAGGCCTGGGCCACCGTATGGGGCGCCATGAACAGGCCCTGATACAGGGCACGGTTGTTTCCCAAGGTGGCGCCGCACTCCCGGCCGATCCCGGGCACCGTCAGTCGGTAAGAGGCAGCTTCCACCAATTCTTTTCGTCCCGCGAGATAGCCGCCCCGGGGCGCCAAACCGCCGCCCGGGTTTTTAATTAAAGAGCCCACTACCAGATCAGCCCCCATCTGTGAGGGCTCCTGAAGCTCCACAAACTCCCCATAACAGTTATCCACCAAGATGTAGACTTGAGAATTGACGGCCCGGATGCGTCGGATCATCTCCCCAATCTCCGCTACTGACAGAGAAGCTCTGGTCGCGTATCCCCGGGAGCGTTGGATGAGCACCGCCTTCACCCGCTCCTCCTGCACCGCCTGTACGATGCCCTCCAGGTCGGGCGTGTTTCCTGGAGACAGGTCCACCTGCCGGTATTCCACCCCAAATTCCTTCAGGGAGCCGTTTCCGTCTCCTGTGACCCCGATCACGCTGAGCAGCGTATCATAGGGCGCGCCCACGGCTGATACCAACACGTCCCCCGGACGAAGGACGCCATAGAGCATGGAGGTGATGGCATGGGTCCCATTAACAAAATCCAGACGCACCAAGGCGTCTTCGGTTTGGAAAATATGGGCGTAGACCTCGTCCAGCTTGTCCCGCCCCAAGTCGTTGTAGCCATAGCCGGTTGTGCCGTTAAAAAAGTGCTCGGCCACCTGGCAGGATTGGAAAGCCTCCAACACTTTTTGCGTATTCATTTCCGCAATTTCGTCAATCCGGTTCAATTGTTGGGTGAGGCCGTCCTGGGCCTCACGGCCCAGGCTGCGTACCTTATCGCTGATGGTGAAAGCCATATCAGATCGTTCCTTTGCCTGATTTTATAGTTTAGAGGTAGCAAACGCGGCGGCCAGACTGGCGCAGGCTCTGACGTCATTGGCGTCCACGGTCTCAACCGCGGAGTGCACATATCGGCAGGGCACGGAAATTCCCCCTGTCAGCACGCCGCCTCTGGCCGTATGGATGGCGCCCGCATCGGTGCCGCCCCCGGCAATCACATCCCGCTGGTGGGGAATGTTATGGGCCACCGCCAGGTTGGAAAGACGCTCCACAACCTGGGGATGGGCAATGACGGAATGATCCATCACTTTAATTGACGCGCCGCCGCCCAGTTTACAGGTGCTGTGGTGCGTACTTTCCAGTTCATCCGCTAAGGTCACGTCGATCGCCACACCGTAGTCGGGCTCGATGGCGTAGGCCGCCGTTTTTGCGCCGCGCATCCCCAACTCCTCCTGTACTGTGAAGACAAAGTAGAGGTCGTTCTCATGTTCCCGAATGAGAGACAAGGCCTCCAGCAGTACGATACAGGAAATACGATTGTCCATATAGGGCGAGATCAGCCGGCTTCCTGTGGCGAAAGCAGGGGCGCGGGACACGGCGGTATCTCCAATTTGAACCATATTCATGGCCTCTTCCCGGCTTTTTGCGCCAATATCCAAGTATAGGTCATCCAGGGTCATATTTTTTTCAGTAACCTTCTGGCTCTTTGAGACCACCCCGCACACGCCATTTTTAAAGCGGAAGACAGCATGATAAATACTGGAGGCATGAATGCCGCCGATCTTTCCAAACCGCAGATACCCCTCTTCTTCAATGTGCGTGACAATTAAGCCTATGGTATCCATATGGGCGGCCAGCATAACACGAGGGCCGCCCCCCTTTTTATGTACAATCAGGTTACCCAAGGTGTCCACCCAACACTCGTCGGCGTAGGGCTGGGCCATATCCAAAATGGCCGCGCAAATTTGGCCCTCGTCACCCGAGGGACCGTGAGCGGCATTGAGCCGCTGTAAAAGTTTAAGATAATCCATATTTCCGTACCCGTCCTTTCCTGTCAGCTTTGGGCGGCAATTTCATCAATAAAAGCACGGGCCAGGGTATAGATCTGCCCATAATCCCGGATACTGGCCACACTGGAAGGGGTATGCAGATACCGTACCGCCGCAGAGATCGCAACCGTCCGGACCCCCATTTTCGTTTTTTGAATGGCGGAGGCGTCGGTCCCCCCCGAAATAAAGTGTTTGGTCTGCCAGGGAATGTTCTCTTTGTCTGCCAGACGGCGCAGAAGCTCAAAAAGTTCCCGATCATATACGGTGCCGCCGTCCATAAAGGGTATAACGGGCCCCCTGCCAGGGGCGCAGACCTGCTTGTGGTCCGGCGCATCGGGCAAATCTGCGGCAGTGGTGCCCTCCAGTACCAGGGCAATCTCCGGGGTCACGGCAAACGCCGCCCCAAACGCGCCCCGGGTACCCACTTCCTCCTGCACGGTAAAGACAAAGTTGCAGTCCATGGGCAGAGGATTTTTCATCAGCTCCAGCAGCACCGCGCAGCCAATGCGATCATCAAGGGCCTTGGCCTTCAGCATCATGTCCCCGAATTCCATCACGTCGCTGTCAAAAACCGCCACATCTCCCAGAGATACTTTGGCCTCGGCCTCTTGTCGGTTTTTACACCCTATGTCAATATAAAACTCCGTGAGTTTCGGGATCTTTTTTTCTTCTCCCGCTTCCACCAGGTGATAGGCCTTCAGGCCAATCAGGCCAGGGATCTGCGCATCCCCCACCAGGACCCGCTTGCCAATGAGCACACGGCGGTCAATTCCGCCCACAGGGGAGAAACGCAGATAGCCTTCCTCTGTAATATTCTGCACCATCAGCCCCACTTCGTCCATATGGGCGCAGAGCATCAGACGGTTTTCCGTCTGTTTGGCGCCCCGTTTCATCACCAGAAGGTTTCCCATGGAATCAGTTTTCACGGCGTCGGCGCAGAGCAGAGCCCGGGTGCGGATATACTCCCGCACCGCGTCCTCCCGGCTGGAGACGCCGGGAAGCTGACACAAGTCCGTCAAGGTTTTCAACATGCTCCCCACGCTCCTTCCCCGCCCAGATTTTCCAAAAACGCGGCCAAAAGCGCCGCTGTGGTCTCAATATCTGAGGCCTGAAGGGTCTCCACCGGGCTGTGCATATATTTCATGGGCACCGATAACAGGGCCGTAGGAATGCCTTCTCGAGTAATTTGAAGCCGCCAGGCGTTGGTGCCCGTGTTTCCGGACATCACCTCGGTTTGGTATGGAATCTTCTCCGCTTCCGCCTTCTCAAACAGGCGTTGGGTCATCCACCGGGTCATATTGGGCCCCACCCCGATGGCAGGGCCGCCGCCTGTGGGAAAGGTGCTCTCCTTGGGGGCGTCAGGGGTCGCGCCATGGGTGACGTCTACCGCAATGCAACAGTCTGGATGCAGGGCGAAGGCTCCCACCGCCGCGCCGCTTCCCCCGATTTCCTCCCGGGTACTGGCTAAGATGTACAAGTCCACGTCCAGTTTTTTCTCCATCAGCAGTTCCGCCGTCCGAAGCAAGGTGACGATTCCCGCCCGGTCATCCATGGCCTTGCTGACAAAATAGCCATTTTCCAGCTCCCGGCACTGGTGCCGGAAAACAATGGGGGTACCGATGGGGATCAGCTCTTCGGCCTGCTCCTGATCCATGCCCACATCGATCCAGAGATCGGAGATGGGAATGCTTGTTCCAAACTCCTCCGGTTTTTGGATATGGGGAGGAAGACAGGCTACCAGTCCAAAGATGGGAGGGTTGGTCAGCAGCGTGACCTCCTGGTCTGGCAGCATACGGGGGTCCACGCCGCCGATGGCTCGAAACCGGAGAAAGCCCCGCTCTACCCCGGTTACCATCAGACCGATCTCATCCAAGTGAGCGTCCAATAGTACCTTTTTGGCCTTCGATTTCCCACATAGCCGTACGCCGACGGCGTTTCCATACGAATCAATATAGGCATCGTCCATGGATTGCCGCAAATGTTTTAAGGCGCGGGCGGATACCGTTTGTTCAAATCCAGAGGGGCCTGAAATAGCGCACAGCTCTGCAAGTGTTTTCTTCAGATCCATTCCGTTTGCTCCTCTTTTTTATAGGTGGTTGACAATGGTTTTAAAGGTGTTGCCACGCTGGGCAAAATTTTTGAAGTGGTCAAAGGAGGCGCAGGCCGGTGAGAGAATGACGATATCTCCCTCCTCCGCCGCCTCCCGGGCGGCTGCCACCGCCTGGCTGAAATCGTCCGCCATCAGGATGGGCAGAGAAGTTCCCTCATATCCCTCAGCGTTTTGGACGGCATCCCGAATTTTTTCCGCCGTATGGCCGGTGAGTATTAAGGTCTTGACACGGGACAGTATTTCCCGGCCCAAGGTATCAAAAGGAATTTTTTTGTCATATCCTCCCGCGATTAAGATCACTTTTTGCGGGAAAGACCGTAGTCCTGCAATGGTTCTCGTCGGGCTGGAGGCGATCGAATCGTTGTAATACCGAACGCCATCCAACGTACGCACCAGCTCGATGCGGTGTTCCACCCCTGGGAAAGTGCGGGCTATGTGTAGAATAGTCTCATCCGGAACAAGCCCTTGAACGGCGGCGATGGCCGCCAAATAGTTTTCTACATTATGTTCCCCGGGAATCAAAATTTCAGACTGATGGAACAACTCGCGTTTTCCCTGTTCGTCGGCAACGCAAAGCACGCCGTCATCCACAAAAACGCCTTTGGGCAGCGGCGTTTGGCGGCTGAACATCACCACATTTCCCGGCGCTTTTTTTGCTAGTGACCGGGTAATGGCATTGTCCTGGTTAAAAATCGCCAGGTCCTCGCTTCCCTGATGGGAAAAAATATGCTCTTTGGACCCATAGTACTCCTCCAGTGAGGTATGAATATCCAAATGATTGGGGGAGAGATTCGTCACCACCGCAACCGCCGGACTTTTCCGCAGCGTCATTAACTGGAAGGAGGACAGCTCCAACACCACCACGTCCTGGGGCTTCATGCTGTCCGCCTCCGACAATAGCGGTTTTCCAATATTGCCGCCCACGTGTACCGTATACCCGGCAGCTTTGAGCATCTCGGAAATTAGGGTGGTCGTGGTGGTCTTCCCATCGCTGCCAGTTACCGCGATGATTTTGCAGGGACAGACCGCAAAAAAAGCCTCCATCTCAGAGGTGAGTTGTCCGCCCCTGGCAACCGCCTTCTGAAACGCGGGAAGATCCGGGCGAATTCCAGGGGAACGAAAAATTACATCTTCCTTTAACTCTTCCAAATAGTCGGGCCCCAGCCGAAGTTGGGCGCCCAACTGTTCCAATTCTTCCGCCAGAGGCCCAAATGCCTCCCGTGTGTTTTTATCACAGGCCGTCACCGCAATTCCCGCTTGCAGCAGCGTCCGGATTAGAGGCGTGTTGGATACCCCAATCCCAATGACGGCCACGGTCTTTCCTTGTAGCGATTGTACATAGTCTGCCAGAGTGAATGCCATTGTCATTCCTCCCTCATTTATCATTACTAAAACGTGCTCACAAGTATTTCACCAAGCTTTTCTTACTCCTACTCTATGATGGAACAAAAGCAAGTGTTTTGATAGGACAGAACTGCCGCAGCAATTCCATTTCCTAGAAGAGTCGCCCTGTTATTATACTCTACCAGCCCCGGTATTTCAATCGCAGTTTTGCATCAATTCATCAAACCTCTCCTCAGGTCTAGGGTGGGACAAGAGTGCATATAGTGTTCTATCCAAACCGGCCGCGCCCCAAAAATGACGCGGCCTGCTGTGACTTTATTCAAATGAGCCTATCACGACATGAGACGTCGGCCTGAACCGAAGGCTCCATATCAATTTTGGAGGCGATTTTACATGCGGCTGGATCAAACTGAAAACCGCGCCCTACTGCGTGGGAGCGTAGGGGAAGTTCCCATACTCTCCCATCGCGCCCATGGCATCGCATTTTACCGTTTTCCCCTCTGTGTTCCCCGTCTATCCGGCCGTGAGGACCGCTTAAACGTCCTGGTGTCCTCTCAGCTATTGGAATCGTGTCCGCTGACTCCGGGGGATTGTGTGGAGGTGACTGGGGAGATCCGTTCTTTTAACAATCGGAACGGCCAGGGCAGCCGGTTGGTCATCACGCTCTTCGCCAGAACGCTTTCTTACACAGAGGACCCTCCCTGCAACGAAGTGCGCCTGGCTGGCGCGCTTTGCAAAATCCCCGTACTCCGGCGCACCCCCTTGGGGCGGGATATCTGCGACATGCTCCTGGCGGTGAACCGGAAATATCGCCGGGCGGACTACCTTCCCTGCATCACCTGGGGGACTCTGGCGCTCTATTGCGCCCAGCTGCAAGTGGGAGATACGGTGCTGCTCAACGGCCGGCTGCAAAGCAGGGTGTACTTAAAGGCGGAGGAGGACTCTGCGGTAGAGCATACCGCTTTTGAAATCTCCGTAATGTCTCTGGAGCTGCCGGAGGACGAGGCTGAGTAGAACAGGAGAACCGGCCTTTATATGGATGATAAATCCAGCATGGGTAGGTCTTGCTTTCTGATTTTATATGCAGTATAATGACTTCACAATAGTTAGAAGTCGTCCTATTTTTAGAAGGACGCTTTCCACCCTTCGTACATTAGAACAGGAGAATTCTCATTGTGAAAAAAGCCGTTTTACTTGTGACCTGTTCCCTGCTGCTGACCTCAATGGCCCCTTCGGCCTTGGGCGCCTATGCCGGTTCACAGGACTCCACATCCGTATCCGCCGCTTCCAGCGGCAGCATTATTCCACAGGACAAAGAAGGTTCCGTCTCCTTTGCCGCCCTCCCCGAACGCATGCTTCAAAATAACCTGACCATTCGCAACTGTCAGGAGACCCTGGCATCCTATCAAGCGATGGACCGTCAAAAGGCCTATGACAAACTGGTCAATGCCATTAACGGTCTCTCCGATGTGGTTTGGGGAATGTCCCAAAGCGACAAAGCTGGGATGATGGCGGGGCAAATTCAGCAGATGCAGTCCCAGGTCGATTCCATGCGGGAACAACTGGATGATCTGAAGGTCGAAGAATATGAAAAGACCATGGACAATGTGGCAAGAAAGATTGAAAATGCCATCGACCAGATCATTATGGGAGGGGAAACCCTGTACATCACCGCGGTCACCTATGCGCACCAGGTGGTCGACCTGGACCGGTCCCTTGTCAGCCTATCCCGCACCCTGGAGGAGATGGAAGCGCGCTATCAGCGGGGCCAGATCTCTCTTTTGACGTTGGAACAGATGAGAAGCACCTATTCCTCCACCAAGAGTCAGGCTGAGACGCTCTCCGTGGCCATCACGAATATGAAAACTTCTCTGGAATCCCTTTTGGGCGAAACCCCCACGGGGAAAATTGAGCTGGAACCCCTGCCCGCCATCCCCACCAAAGACTTGGACAGTATGTCCTTCGATGCGGATTTGGCGGCTGCCAAAGAGGTCAGTTACGCCATCTATTCTGCCGACAAAACCTTGGATGATGCCAAAGAGGACTGGGACGACGCCCGGAAAACCTATGGTTCAGCCAGCAACTATAATTATAAGATGGCGGAACACACGTATCAGGCGGCGGTGTTTAACCACGATGCAGCGATCCAGTCCTTCCAAGTATCCTTCGACTCCCTGTATCGAGCGGTACCCGACGCCAGACAGGCATTGGCGGCGGCACAAAACGCTTTGGCCTACCAAGAACAAACGTATGCCGCATCTGAATTGAAATACCAACAGGGCAACATTTCCTATAACGCTTTACTCACGGAGCAGGATTCTGTGGATGCCGCCAGGTCTAAGGTAACCAGCGCGGAACTGACCCTCTTTTCCGCTTGGAATACTTACCAGTGGGCAGTGGAACAGGGTTTACTGGCAAGCAGTAACTAAGAAAAGAGTGGAGTTTACAAATTGTACATATTAACCATATAGTTTGGTCATATTTGTTTGGTACATTAAGTACTGTAAACAGCAGATAATTGATGTTACCTCTGTTTTCTCTCTCTCTTTTTTCTCTCTTTTCTCTCTGCAATCAAATCGGCAACTCCGGTCACCTCACCGGTAGTTGCCGATTTCTTTTTGCAACCTTCCTGTCTCTTATGGACTTTTTATTGGCTGTTATGGGTACTTTACGCAACATTTCCGTCATGCTGGCCAGAAAAACTGAGAAAAGCAGCCCTTTTCCTGTTGATTTTCATCATTCACTGTGGTATTGTATGGATGTAACTTAATTTAACGATATTCCTCATTCAGATGTTGTAGTTTATTTGTGTGGCTGCTCGGCCGAATGGGGCGTCATCCGTTAAATGCGACAGAGATGGACCCTCAAGTAAGGTCATCCCGGTGAAACAAACCAAAAGGAGACATCGTCATGAATTTTGAACTCAGTGAACAACAACTGTCCCTGCAAAAGATGGTCCGCGATTTTGTAGAAAAGGAGGTTGCCCCTGGTATTTTAGAGAGAGATGCCACCGCTACATACGACCGCAGCCTGTATGAAAAAATGTCGGAGATGGGCCTGATTGGTCTTCCCTACGCGAAAGAATACGGCGGTCAGGGGCTGGGCTATCTAGAGTATGCCATTGCAGTGGAGGAAGTCTCCAAGGTGGATGCCTCTCTGTCCGTTTCCTACTCCGTTTCCACCTCTCTTTACGGGGGAAGCCTGTACTTCTCCGAGGCAACAGAGGAGCAAAAGAAGCGCTTTATGCCCCCTGTCATGCGGGACGGAAAATTTGGTTCCTTTGGTCTGACGGAACCCGGCGCCGGTTCTGACGTCTCCGGTATGAAGACTTTCGCCCAGAAGGATGGAGACGAATACGTGCTCAACGGCAGCAAGTGTTTTATCACCAACGGTCCTCTTTCCGATTATTATGCCGTCTATGCCCTGACCGACAAAGAAATGGGTCCCAAGAGTATGGCTACTTTTGTGGTGGAGCGCAATACCCCGGGCTTCTCCATCGGCGCCCGGCACGACACCATGGGGATTCGATCCGCGATGGTCAGCGAGCTGTATTTTGATAACTGCCGCATTCCTGCCGCGAATCTAATTACACCTCCCGGCAAGGGTTTCCCTGCCGCTATGAAAACGCTGGACGGCGGCCGGATCGGGATTGCCTCTCAGGCTCTCGGAATTGCGGAAGGCGCGTTCGAGATTGCCCGCAAATATATGATGGAACGTGAGCAGTTCGGGAAACCTATCTATAAAAACCAGTATCTGGCTTTCCAGATGGTGGACCTTGCCACCAAAATTGAAATGGCGAAATATTTGGTCTATAAAGCTGCCATTGATAAGGACTCCCACAAGCCCTTCTCCCTATCCGCCGCTAAGGCTAAGCTGGTGGCTGCGGATACCGCTATGGAAGTTACCACACAGGCGGTTCAGATGATGGGCGGCAACGGCTTTATGAAGGGGTATCATGTGGAACGCATGATGCGTGACGCCAAGATAACACAAATCTACGAAGGCACCAGTGAAATTCAGCGTTTGGTTGTCAGTAAGGACCTGTTTAAATAATCCACTTTCTGATTCTAGTCCCCGGCTCTGGTTACCAGAGCCGGGGATTTTTCCAATACATAACGGTGTACTCTGTTTCCTAACATACCACCACGACAAAGGCGGTAGACGCATTTTGCGTCTACCGCCTTTAAAATACTCAATTACGATTCCACGCCTTCACCACGGACCAACTTAGCCGTGTCCAATGCAATCATCAATTCCTCATTGGTAGGAATCAACAGAATCTTTCCGGGAGAGTCGTCAGTGGAGATGATGGCATCCTTTCCGCGAACCTGATTCTTAACAGGGTCCATATGCAGGCCGAGGAACTCCAAACCTTCCACAATTTTGGCACGAAGGGTGCTGGAGTTTTCACCCACGCCTGCGGTGAAGACCACAGCATCCACGCCACCCATAGCGGCGGCGCTGGAGCCAATTCTCTTGGTGACCTTGTAGCAGAAAATATCAATGGCCAACTGTGCTCGCTCGTTGCCCTCGTTGGCGGCAATTTCCAGATCGCGGAAGTCGGACGACACGCCGGAAACGCCCAGCATACCGGACTCTTTATTCAGCACGTTCTCCACACGCTCAGGGCTGTAGCCGCGAACACGAGCGATATACTCGGTGATGGAGGGGTCGATCGCGCCGGACCGGGTGCCCATGGGCAGGCCGTCAGTGGGGGTGAAACCCATGGAGGTATCCACAGAATTGCCAAACTTGATGGAACAAGTGGAGGCGCCGTTACCCAAGTGGCAGGAGACGATCCGCAGTTCCTCAATGGGGCGTCCGATCAGCTCTGCCGCCCGGCGGGAAACATATTCATGGGAGGTGCCATGGAAGCCATAGCGGCGGACCTTGTTGTCGTTATACCAACGATAAGGTACCGCGTACATAAAGGCCTTGGGAGGCATGGTCTGATGGAAAGCGGTATCGAATACGGCTACCATCGGCTTATCGCCCAGTACCTCTTTGCAGGCGCGAATACCAGTTAAGTTGGCAGGGTTATGCAGCGGCGCCAGAGGCACACAAGCTTCAATGGCCTTCAGCACCTTTCTGTCAATGATAACAGAGTGGGTGAATTCTTCACCGCCATGCACCACGCGGTGGCCAACAGCGTCAATCTCGCTGATGTCTTTGATGACGCCATAGTAGTTATGGGTCAAAAGCTCGAGGACCCGGGCAATGGCCTCCTCGTGGTCGGGCATATCCACATCGGCGTCATAGACGTCCTTTCCAGTGGGGGTGTGCTTCAAGTGGCCGTCAATGCCAATTCTCTCGCAGAGGCCCTTAGCCAGCACCTCACGGGTGTCGGGATCCAACAGCTGATACTTGAGAGAAGAGCTGCCGGCGTTAATAACCAGAACTTTCATGCTAGTCATGCACTCCTTACAGTGTAATAATGGGTTTTGCTTGCAAACCTACGGTCCAGGCAGTAATATATATGTATATTTTAGACCAATTTTGGGAAAAGAACAATCTTTTTTTCCAAAATTCCCGATTTTTTTGAAATTTGAGGTTTTTTATGGACGCCGTTGGTATTATTGCTGAATATAATCCGTTTCATACTGGCCATATATATCACATTCACGAAATACGCAGAAGGGTGGGCAGTACCATTCCCATCGTCTGCGCCATGAGCGGCAATTGGGTGCAGCGGGGAGACGCCGCCATCGTTGACAAATGGACTCGGGCCTCCCTGGCGCTCCAAGGGGGCGCGGATCTGATTTTAGAGATTCCAACCCCTTGGGCCATCTCCTCAGCGGAGGGATTCGCACGGGGCGGCGTATCCATACTGGAAGCCGCCGGCATTGTCAACATACTGTCATTTGGCAGCGAATCCGAAGCGCTGCCATTTTTACGGCAAGCCGCTCTTTTACTGGATTCTCCCGCCTTTCAAGAGAGGCTGCGCGCTGGGCTCGATGAGGGCCTGCCATTCGCTGCCGCGCGTCAGAACGCCATGGAACACCTGAATGAATCAACAGCCAAGCTATTAAAATCACCCAATGACAATTTAGCAGTGGCGTATCTGCGTGCGCTGAGAAAGATTGGTAGTCGAATGATGCCTCTGCCGATCCTTCGACGTGGAGCCAGTCATGACAGTCTATCGAGCAGCCATCCAAGCTATGCCTCCGCATCCTATCTGCGCGCAAAGATATTAGAGGGGCGATGGTGTCAGTTATCCCCCTATCTTACGCAGTATGGTATTGAAATGATTCAAAAAGAGGGGCCCGCCTCCCTGCAATTCTGCACAAGAGGCGTCTTCGCAAAACTGCGAAGCCTTTCTCCCACAGACTGGGAGGCCCTTCCCGATAGTGGCGAAGGCCTCGCCAACCGGCTTGCAGAAGCGGCCCGGAGCACCAGTTCTTTGGAAGACTTGTATCATTGGGTCAAGAGCAAACGTTATGCCCACGCCCGCATTCGCCGCCTAGTACTATGGGCGTTTCTGGGATTACAAAAAAAGGATCTCCCCCCCGCCCCCCTCTATCTGCGCGTTTTGGGGCTCAACCGTCGGGGCGCTACCCTTCTGCACAAAATGAAACATACCGCCTCAATTCCAGTCCTCACCAAACCTGCCCATTGGACTCACTTGGAACCGGCAGGACAAGCTCTCTTCCGTCACGAAATTCGCTGCACCGCTCTTTACGATGTATGCCGGCAGGCCTTTGGGCAAACTGTGCAAGGTCCCAGCGAATTGACCCGGTCACCCGTGGTGATAATGTGAGCGCCTTTTTACGGTTAAAAACAATTGAAAAAGAGGAGGATTACTATGAACAGTTTACTTGCCCTGGCCCTCACCGCTCTTCTCTCCGCCACGGTCATTGGTCCCCCAGCAGCACAACTGCCAACCGCGCTGGACGCCCTGGATGCATACGACTCCATCGTTTTAAACATTGAAGCAATAGGGGAGGCATCCTTCACAGGCGTTCTTCCCTATTCTTATCCCTGTATATATACAGTAACGTATGATTTACCCGATGACTTTTGTGTGGGAGATCAAGTGGTCGTCTATTACAATGAACTTGTGGAAAGCAAAAACAACCAGGATCAGTGGACAGCCGTGGTGCAAGGGGTTTATGTTGCGCCGAACAATACCCCGCTGATCCCTGATAAAGTTTACAAGCCTGTCATCTATCTCTATCCTGAGGAAAAAACGGATGTCACGGTCACATTGGACTACGCCGGTACTTTCACGCATACCTGTCCAACCTACCATAACGGCTGGGTGGTGACGGCCTCCCCCGATGGTACACTAACAGATGCTGCAGGGTCAACGTACCCCTATTTATTCTGGGAAGGCATATCTCCAACACACTATGATATGTCCCACGGTTTTTGTGTTGCTGGCGAAGACAGTGAATCCTTTCTACAGGATACGCTGTCTTTTATGGGACTAGAAAAGAGCGAGATAGAGGATTTCTTGGGGTTCTGGCTTCCTTACTTGGAGCAAAACCCATATAATTTGATCGCGTTTCAGGGCGCCTCCTACACAGATACCGCCCCTCTCGAGATCACCCCGGCGCCTGACAGCATAGTACGCATTTTTCTCACCTACACTCCCCTCGCAGAACCAGTGTCAATTCCGCAACAGGAGCTTTCTTCCTGGCAGCGCAGCGGTTTTTCAGTGGTTGAATGGGGCGGTGGCGTTGTCCCCGCTTCTTAAACATGCGGCCATAGGAAACGCCACCTGTCCAAGGATGTTGGATGGGTGGCGTTCACATAAAATGGGAACAATTTGGTAACCCTAAGGTAACACAATACGGCAGGAGGTGAACCCGCATGTCTTACGTGAATCCTAAAATCCAACAACAATTTGAATCCCTCTCCATTGATTTAAAAAATGAAATTCTTTCCCGGAATGTTACCTTAAACTCCATGCAAGATTTGATCGGTGTCTTAGAACAGATCGTTGCAGAGGACGAGGGCAAATAAGTGATTGGAGAAACTTCTTAAAGATTGCTCTTTTCACTTAGTGCCCCCTTCCATGAAAAACACCGACCGGGAATTAACCCGGTCGGTGTTTTATCAATCGTATGTAACAGTACGACTATGATGCTTTGATTAGTGGTTCTTGCCAGACAGGATGTTGCCGGAGATGACAACCTTCTGAATCTGGTTGGTGCCCTCGAAGATGCAGTATGCCTTGATGTCGCGCATGCACTTCTCAACGCAGTCTTCCTTCATGTAGCCCTTACCGCCCATCAGCTGAACAGCGTCGATACAGACGGACATAGCGGACTCAGTAGCGAAGAGCTTAGCCATAGCAGCCTCGGTGGAGAAAGGCAGGCCCTGGCTCTGCAGGTAGTTAGCATGCTCAACCAGCAGACGGGAAGCTTCCAGCTTGGTAGCCATCTCGGCGACCATCCACTGAATGCCCTGCATCTTGGAGATGGGCTTGCCGAAAGCAACTCTCTCCTTGATGAAAGCAATTGCTTCGTCCAGAGCGCGGCGAGCGATACCAACAGCCAGAGCGCCGACACAAGCACGGGACTTGTCCAGAGTCTTCATCGCATAGGTGAAGCCCTTGCCCTCTTCGCCAACCAGGTTAGCAGCGGGAACGCGAACGTTCTCGAACTTCAGGGAGCAGGTGGAGATGGTGCGGAAGCCGGACTTGTCTTCATACTTAAAGACGGAGAAGCCGGGGGTGGTGGTGGGAACCATGAAAGCGGAGATGCCCTTGGTGCCCTTGGAAGGATCGGTCATAGCGAACACGCAAGCAATGTCGGCTTCGCCGCCGTTGGTGATGAAGCACTTCTCACCGTTGATGACCCACTCGTCGCCGTCTTTCACAGCAGTGGTCTTCATGTTGGAGGAGTCAGAACCGGACTGAGGCTCGGTCAGGCAGAAGCAAGCATAGCCCTTACCGTTCAGGATGTGCTCGGAGAAATACTTGACCTGCTCGTCGGTGCCGCCGATCAGAACGGGCTTCAGAGCCAGGTTGGTGGTCTGCATGACGGAAGCGAAGTTGCCATCATAGTAGCCCATCTCTTCGTACATCACAGCAGCGGTAGCCAGGTCAACCTTGTTGCCGCCGAATTCCTTGGGAATCTCGAAGGAGTTCAGGCCCAGCTTAAAAGCCTTGGCGTAGGGCTCGAAGGGGATAGCCTTGGAAGGATCCACGACCTTGTCCCACTCCAGCATGATGGGCTCGATTTCCTTCTTGCAGAACTCGCCAATTACTTCGCACCATTTCTTCTGTTCATCGGTCAGTAAACGCATAATAATTTACCTCCATAAAAGTTGATAAGGGTTTTGCTGACAAACTCATATCGCCTGAAGGGCCCGCTCATTATGTATTGGGAACAGACGCCAACGGGCTAAAACAATGCCTATCGTCGGAAA
>OLSM01001193.1_pt1 | contig 20283 bp, 24 predicted proteins | sample 1672721 | NCBI WGS metagenome assembly OLSM01 (sample SAMEA3136717, study PRJEB25190) | human gut metagenome | reverse complement strand
AACTTCTCGCCCACGCAATCCGAATAGGTGAAATTCATGTTCTCGGGCTTCAACGCATGGGCTTTTGCAAAAGCAGTTTTGGATCCGCGAAAGGCGTCTCCGCGCTGTACATAAATTTTCAGCCGCTCATAGGACTCCTCCAACTGGCCCGACAGCAGGGTTACATGAGGATTGTCTGTCAGTTCCGGAGATATCGCTGCCGTGCCGCTGAAAATAAAGGTGGCGGGTTGCGTTTCACCGTCCAAGCGACGCAGACGGGGTAAAAATAGAGTTGCCGTTTGCCCCATACCGAAAAACACTTGCCGCGCTGCCAACAGAATCCTGACCAGAGTCTCGGCTTTTGTGCCTTTGGCATAACGAACCACTTTTTCTTGCAATTCCGTCAGCGCCTCTTTTGAAAATCCCGCCACATCCCGGTCCTCTTCAGAGAGCAACCCATATCGCCCATGTCGTTTCTTCAAGCCGTTCAGCAATTTAAAGAATGGCCAACGGATACTTCTGGTCCAGCAGTAAAGCAAGGTTTGCTTTTCCCAAAATATTTGTGGTCGAAAACTGGGCTTGATTTGGTCCAATTCGACCTCGGCCTCGTTGAGCGTTCTGAGGCTGATCTCGTTGTCCTCAAAGAAATTGGGTAGTGTCTACCAAGAGCAATGTGCGGCGGTGCTCCCGGTCTTCGCGGTACCATGTCAGGAAGGGGGACATGTCCTCCATGTACCGCTGATAGCGAGCATGAAGCAGGATGAGAATTGGCGTCTCCTGGGTGCGACCCGCGGCCTGCATGAGGGCGCACGTAGCAAAGTCCGGACACCCGCGCCTGGGGCATTCTTAGAAGCGGGTTGCCATGCCGTTTCCGCACAGTCCCTGTCCCAAATTGAAGTCGTTGGGCGATTCCACGATACTGGATACGGAACACCCGGCAGCTTGATCACACAGAGTTCCGATTGCATGGGCTTCGGCGGATTTCTCCACCACGACCACAACCCCGCCCAGCCGCTGGGCGACTGGATCGTCAGGATCGCGGAACCGCTTGGACAACACCGATAGGAAGGCTCGAATCAAGGTTGACTTTCCTCCGCCGGGAATCAGGGGAACGGCGGAAAGGGTACCGGGAGCGGCGGATAGTAGGGCGCTGGCAATCGTAGACAGGGTTTCCAGTTGCCCGGCTATCCATGTTGTGTCGTGCGTCAAAAAAGAATTGCGTACCTCGTCGCAGACCTCCACATGGAGCTGCATGGGGTCATCCGCCGAAAAGGACGGAGTAGGGGATTCTTTCGCAGTTCCCGAAGTGCGCGTCAACTTCCGATTTTCCGACTTGTCAGCTTTCTTTCTCTTTTTTCTGCCCATTTGCTCAGTTCTCCTCCATTTTTCAACGGTTTTTAGTTCGAATCCTTCTCGGACGCTCTCAGGTTCCACCGTCGTCCCGAAAGGGCAGCCGAACCGTTTTTCCAAGGCAGTCAGCACCTTCGGCGGCAGTTGTAACACCGGAAAGGCCAGACAGGGGAGCTTCTCTTTTTGCCCCTTCGGTGCGTGCCCTCTCTCGTAAAACAGGAACGGCCATGTGGTGTCTTTGGTTTCGGTTTTCACGGGGATACCCCACTCCAACAGCTTGCCTTGCATCTGAGTTTCCCACCGATCCTTACGGTCCGGAACTGCAGCGCCGTTGTGTTCCAGCCAATCCAGATAGTCAGACAGAAAACGTTCGCGCGGGAAAATAAGATACCGGATACTAGTGATGGAATGGACGGCTCCCCAGGTCTCAGCGGTGCGGCTCCCGCCCTCGGGGACTATGACATCCCCCCGGGCCGCTATGGCTTCCGCCATGAACTGAAACAGTGCGTCCCGTGAATCCTGGCAAACGGCGGATACTCCATCACCCTTACTACCCAAGGGGCACGATTCCGGCAACAGCAGATTCCAATGGGCCATCAAGACTTTTTGCGCTTCCTCCGTAGAAATCCAGGCTCTTCGGGCGGAAGCGAAGTGCAGCAGCGCCTTAAAAAGAGCCATAGAAACCGCCAGAATTTCTGATTCCGGAGTCCGTACGATATGTACAAAACGCCCCTGACGGACCACTGGACGGAATGTTGGAATGTCCTCCAGCCACATTTGGACCCGCTGGGGCTTCTTGCGCAACCAACGGAAGAAGTCGTTCAGCAGCATTCAAATCAACCTCCGGTTCTGTAGGAGCGCCTCCATCTTCTCTTGATCGATGGTATCGAAAGCGTTCCCGTCGATCGAAATGGTAGGACGATCCGCCACTTTGGGCTTACCGCCACAAAATATCAGCACGGCCAAAGGCGACATCCCGGCTACACTTTACATCACGCTGGCAGGAAGTCCCGGCGCAAAAGCCAGCGACACGCAGGCGAAAGGAAGGTAGAAACGTCGTTTTCCGTCCTTTGTTTTATAGCGCCCGCCAATGTACTCCCCGACTAGCCGGGAGGGAACACTTTCTCCGAGGGCAACGACAGGCCGCAATACCCAGGGCCGTTTGAGGCTCCACCCCTTCCCACCCCACATCGGCGGACCTTGCACGGCTTCCAGCAGGCCGCACACGATTTTCGGGAATGAGGCCACCGCTCCAAAATTCACGATGGGGATACCTGGCAGGTTCTCCAAACACAGGTCCGAAACCTGAGCCAGGAGGGTCAAGACCAGTAACTGGGCCGCTGCCCGCTCATCCTCCAGGCTTTCGCGGAAGCTGCACAGCGCGTGAAACGCTTGTTCCCGATCCTCCGGGGTAATGGTGCGACACTGCTTGGGTCGAAGGGGAAATTCCTGCCATAATTGAATTTCCCCCAAATTCTTCGCGTCAAACGAGGCCGTTGTCACCTTCCTCGAAGGAGCGGCAGGAATCAGGGTCTTTTTCGCAGCAAGGACTACAGTATTTAGTTGATGGGTCAGACTGTGCAGTATCACAGTCCGAAAAGCGAACTTCTTGTCCATTTGGATTCCTCCTATCAATTGTTGACTTTGGATAATTGACATTAAACCACCGGCAGAACGAATGGGAAACCGATTGGTGACAAGAACGCCCAATTTTCGCATTTTTAGAACTGCCATCAGGAGGTAGACAAATGGGCAAGCGAAAAGAAAACAGACAGGGAAACCTTTTATCGACCGCGTTTGACTTTATGCGGCCAAGATACCAGTTTGGAAAGCTGGACCAAAAACAAATTGATGAAGAAAATCCTTGCGCTGAAAAACTGATTTCAAAATTGTGGAAGTCGTGCGGATATAAAAATAACCGGCTGGATGACCGGCAAAAGGTCCTTTACATCAAAGCTATCTTTGTCAACCAACTCCTTAATAATGCCACAGAGAAAATCCAGAGTCGTTTCAAGACAGCGCACCCGCTGCTTTTGTTGGTATCCGATCAATATACCATTTTTGGAGAACGTAATACCGCCTATGCAAGCAAGATAGTATTGGGTGATTTGCCTAACAACTTGAAGAGTAACAGTAACAGCAGATCGTCGGAAGATCGTCGGAAGGAGGTCACGCAATCCGCCCTGAAAGAGTATAATAGCTATCTGCGTAAGGACCCCAACTGGACCATAAAGCAAGAATTTGGTGGAAAGCTGTTTTGTCGTCTTACTGACCACGTAAGTGAGAAACATAAAAGTTTGAAGCAGTGGGTAATTGCCCCGAGACATATGGGGATAACGGAAGAAAACCGGGAAGATATATTGAACCGCATGGACTACTATGAGTTCAAAAAAGAAGTTCCAACAGATACCAAAAGTAGAATGGAGTTTTTTAAAGATTTTAGTCAACTATTGAAGTATATTGAAGGGGAAATTCCCTTAAGTTTGGTGAGTGAAAATATTTTTCAAAACGAACTTGAAGTGTTGTTTCCGGATCTGTTTAAAGAATACTCAGTCAGAATGTCTGATGCAGATATTGCTTACAGTATTGATTGGCTTTTACAAATTGCAATACGATTCTACATTAACGAGATGAAAAAGCATCCTGAAAATGAGACTGCCATCATAGGATGTAAAGGGTGCGAAGATTCTAGGGCATGCAAAAAATGCGAAGAGTGCGGTCGATGTGCGTTATATAAAGAATATGAACGGAAGGAGTTCCTTGCGCGGGATACGATTCACCTGAAAAATCGATTGCAGTACCTGACAGAATTGGAAGAGGGCTTTCAGGAACCATTGAAAACGGAAATCCCATGGGAGAAGGTAGAAAATTTTAATATATGTAGGATCAACCCTAGGAGTAACAGCAAGGAAAGCGCCGTTAATAAAGCAGAGCTGGCAAAGTCGGTGGAACATAAGATTGAATGTTTTTACGCAAAACTGGGGAATCCCTTGCGGAATGAGCAGCACTACTTGCGAGACAGAATTTATAACATTTTACAGATTGTTGACGAAGAGGATCCCCTCTACAAAATGTGTCCAATTTTGCTTCTGTGTATGGTGTTGGTGTGTAAGCGATCCATTTCCAGCAGTAAAGATATTAAAAATATTCCCAGTGATAATTTCCAATTTGGCTTCCTCGGGTTTCACACAAAAAACAACGATATGAAGAGATGGTTCTACTCAATGAACTGTTCGAAGTGTTTGACTTATCGCCTGAATCGCGCATACAGAACTGGAAAGAATACTTGATCAAACAAAAACCGATTATACGAAGTGTCAATGAAGCCAAGCTGTGGCGTAACTACTTGAAAGATCAATACAGAGAATTGCCGCAAATAGGGTTTCAGTTAAAGTATATTGACTATTGTACGCAATGTATGCCGCCACACTACGAAACGCTTACCTATCTCTCCGTCCCCGACGCAATCTCTCATTACACTGCAGCTTTAATACGCATTATACAAAGCATCATGAAAGATGCAAAAAGGCGAAAGTTTAGCGCGGCCCAATTAAGCGAGTATGCAGCGGCATGGAGCGATCCGTACTTACTTCGGATGGAGAGGGTTCACCGGCTTACAGAAATCGGAAAGGCTACACCGATTGATCTTTCGCAGTTTTGCATCTCTTCCGCTTGCCAGACAGAAGAAATCAAACGCTTAATTTTGGAAATGGAGCTGCAAATAACCATTCGCCATCAAGCTATAAAACAGTTGTTGACGGCTTTTAAAAGTGTATATTTGATGCCAATCCAAGATGCTGTTTACTGTCGATTGGATGATGCTCGTTGTACCAGGGGGGCTTCCCTATAAGAAGTAGAACCAAAACCCCCTGAAGAAGAAAATTCTTTCGGACAAGCCGCCACCTTGCCGGTCAAGAGAATGCGAAGCAATGAACTTGACCGAAAGAATATTTCTTTTGATAGGGAATGCTGTGGGATGCAAATGGGAGTTGGTTATTCCTATTGCGTAGATTGATTTAAGTGGTGTTAGATTGGCGAGAAAAGTAGCTTATGGATTGGACGGTTACCAAATCAACGCTATGGAAATCTGTATGCGTGTTAGATCTCCCCACAATAAAGCATCTCCTCCAATTCCTCGGCAGTCAAGCCGCACTCCCGGAGCTTGTCCACGTCATCGGGGGTGTAGCCGAAGGCACTGGCGATGGATTTCAACTCATCCCAGTAGGAGGGAGCGGGATTGTTGCGCGTCTGGGAATGACGCCTGGGCCGAACCAACCGGTCCCAGGGCCAAGGTTCCCAGAGCAGGTCTGCATCGAAAGCCTCTTGGGTGAGGGTCCCGTTTGGATCAATTTTTAATAGGTCTCCGTATCTTTTAGGGATGTTCTCCGGCTGAGAAAGACTGGAAAAGGCGGGCAGGGACAGCGCTTTTTTCAGGATCTCCTCCGTGGAGGCATAGAGATATAACTGTTCCTGGGGATAGTGGTACAGACAGAGCGGGTTATCCCCCCGAACGAAATAGAGGTTGTCTTTGGCATCCAACACGATAAAGACAAACGTACCCTGGACTTGTTCGGCCATGTTGCGAAGGCTGGCAAAGTCCAGGGCATTTTGCCGCTCCAGAAGCTGGACGGCGACGTAACTGTCGGTTTTGATTCGGGTATTCGGCAGGCCGAATTGCTTGCGAAGCAGGACATCGTTGTACAATACGACGTTGTGGGCCAGGGCGAAGGGCTGGCGGCCGGTTTTCCCCCCACACGGATGGTTGTTCGGGACATACTTGGCGCTGCCCTGGGTGGTCATGCGGGTGTGCCCCATGACCACCCGGGCATCGCCCGGTACGGTAAACCGCGCCCGCCGAGCGGGGCCGGGGCGTTTGTCAATATGCAGAGTCCCGCCGGAATGGTACGCAATCCCGGCGGCGTCGGTGCCACGAGCCTCGCATTCCCGGGCCAGGGCCCGAACCATGCGGGTTTTCTGTCGGCGATCCAACTGGTGGCCGTAGTCAATCAGACCAAATAAGCAGCACATTGTCAAAGTTCCTCCTCGGTTTGAATGGGTTCGTTTACGTAAATCCGGCGTTCCTTCAGATATTGGATCAGCTCCGGTTCCTGGCAGCCAGCGGCGAAGGTGGTCCAGGACATACCCTTCACCTCCAGATCGGATAAGAAAAGGGCCACGTCACAGTCTCTATTGACGAGCTGCAGCGTGGCGAGTAAAGTGTTGTATTTCAATGTTCCCCGGAAGATACGAAATTCGATGGTATCCGGGTTTTGCAGGTTGATGGAGGAGTAGCGGCCACCGCCATAGCCTTTCTTGGCGTGGTCTAAAATCTCCATGGGATGATCCTGGTAGCCGTAGCGATTGGCCCACTGCTCCAGCTGCCGCTGGGTACGGCGGCTGAATTTTAATAGCTCCTCCCAGTGCCGCTCGAAGAAGTAGAGGATCCGGGCGATCACGGCGTCCTGTTCCGATTCAGAATCCCCCAAAGCATCCCGATTCACATGGACGTGCAGACCGCAGGTCCTGGCTTGGTGGGAACGGTATCCCAGAGATGTCGCCCTATCCAAAATTTCCCTCCAGGGCATTTGATGTTGGTGGAAATCCAGAGACAGGGGGTGGGTGACGATTTCAAAGCCGTCGGTCAGAGAGCCATCGTGTTTGCAGTAAATAAGCGGCTCGGCGGTATTGGCCAAGGCGAGTAATTCCTAGGCCTTGGATGGGGACTCCTCGGCCCCGTCAATTTCCAACTCCACCCCGAAGAAGCGGGGGCCGTCTCCATAGAAGATGGGCTGTGGTTTATAGTAGTAATCGTGAATGCTTTTCTGCTTTCGTTCGTAGTAACAAGAATCACAAAAAAGTTCGTCTTCATCATCGTCCTCGTAGTAGGCAGAGCTTACTCGAAGCAGTGCGTCGCAGTGGGCGCAGGTGGTGTAATTCTCCTCGAAGCAGTCCTGGCAGAGCGGGTGTTCGTTGCACCCCGCGTTGCTGTCCCGCCCGATCCGCTCGCCGCAGTCTTGACAGAGTATCGTCTCCTCCTCCAGACAGTGTGGACAAAGCAGGCTCCCCTCCTATTCTGTCCCGAGAGACAATGGCAATTTTTCTCCGCAATTGCCGCAGAAGAAAGTTTCGTTCATCATCTATTCCTCCCAAAACGCAAAAAGAGCCACGGGGAGTATCCCCGAGGCTCTCATAAGTATAATATATAGCTGATTTTACTGTGAACTCACATTTCAGGATGAAGTTCGCTAGCCAACTTGGCAGCCAGCGTAAACCCCAGCCGGAATCCTTCCCGAGAAGCGACTTTTTCCCGTTTGGCGTATGCAGTCAACAGGGCGTCTAAGGCCGTCTGCATTTCCCGATCATTCTGTGCAGCTTGCAGATGCCGCTCCGCGTGAAGGGCCGCCTCCGCGGCGTGACGGTAGGAGGCCTTCTGATGGAGGGCACTCCGCCATCTTTTATAGTGACAGCGAAAAAGAGTGTCAATCATATGGGCTCCTCCTCCATTACCGGCAGGATCAGCAATCCCGCTTTTGTACGCAAGAAGGTTTCCGGAATCCGAAACCTTTCCTCATATTTTTGCATCAGATCATCGGTGAGACTATCAAAATCCTCCTCTACCAACCCGCAGACGAGAAAGGTCCCGGCGATCACATCATAGCATTCGCCGGTTTCGGGGTGATACAGGGCGCGGTTGAGGGGCAAGCCAAGATACTTCCCTTTATTATTACAAATGAGCCCAACCGGGTCCTCGAAGGGGTAGACTGCCTGAATGAGTCCGCCTACCGCCTTTTGCTTGGCGTCCAGAGAATCCTCCAACTCCACCCGCCGGGGCCTCTTTCCCGGTTCTATTAATAAGACTTTCATAGGATATACTCCTCTGTAAAAAGATAGCCACTGGAAGAAACGTTCTTCCAGTGGCTTCACTTTTATAATATATATCCCATTTGCGTCTCAGTTCACATTTTTCTGTCTGTCTATTAACCCTTGCATGTACGCAAGAGCTAAAGTCTGGCTCATATTATCTAATTGGTTCCATTGTTGCAGGCAATCCTTTTGGTCTCGTGTTAAGCGGGAAATCTCATCTTCGGGAGAGAAGAATTGTGCTAACGTGATACCGAAACCATTACACATTTTAATGAGCGAGGGCACCGATGGAACATTGGCCTTGTGTAGCATCGTACTCAGTGTGGAATAAGGGATATCAGACTCCTTGGCTAAACGGTAATAGGTCCAGGAACGAAGCTGACAGAGCTCCTGGATTCTGCCTACCACATCAAACTCATACAAATACAGTCCCTCCCAGATGCTTTTAAAGGTATTGTATATGTAACAAGTGAAAAGGTTTAGATGTAGAAAAACGTTATAAAACGATTGAAAATATAACGTTTATATGATATAATCTGCAACATAAGGTCTTACTGTTACAAAGTAGCAAAATTTTGCAAACCATAAGACCGTGCTGGAAGAACGGCTCAGACAGAAAAGGGAAGGGGAGAACACTCGTGGGGTTTTTGATAATCTGGAGATATTAGCAGATATTGCGAAGGACATCGTCAGTCTGCCTTTTCAAATAGGTAAAGAGATAACCGAACTGGGAAACGATATTGTGGAAACAATTGGACAGGATGTACAGCACAAATTGGAAGGGACAGCCGACAAGCCTCTGCGTACCTCTTATGATATAAAGAGGGAGGCTGAACAGACAGTAGAACGCAGTCAAAAGGAGTATTGGAATGCCCAAGATAGACTGGTGCGCACGTGGGAATCAACGAAAACTTTAGGAAAAGGAGGTTGCCGATGAGCGGAAGCGTGTGTATACGCTGCTTGGGCAGGCCGTCCATTCCGGTAGTGTGGAACTGCTCCCGGTATACGATGCGGTTAGTTTCCAGTATCCCACGCTTCCGGATAGTAACGACTCAAAATTTGACCTTGGTACATATATAGGCGTAGCGGGAACCAAACTGCGGCAGGAGGCTGCCGAAGAGTATCTTCTACGAGCAAAGGAATATCGCGTGGAAATTCAGGCCTGTATCAGCAGCGTGAATTTGCTGCATCGGCGGGTGAAAAGTCTGGCCGCTGCCCATGAAGAGGAGCGAAAAATGCTGGAAATTATACGTCAAACCTACCAGACCCATTCAAAGGACGCGCTAAGAAAAAGTGCCGACCTGCTTCGTGCCATTGCGGATACCTGTCTGAGCGAGGTCAGTGTGTATACGAACGAGAAGTATGAGGCGCTTCTTAGCCAACTGAAACAGATGTGGTAAAGGTGGGCCAGCTTTGTAAGGAGGGATTCGGGAATGGAATCAGATAGGAAAGAACTCATGCCCAGGGGAACCAATTCTCTGGCACCGTGCACCGGCGCGTGTATGCCTATAGAGATGGGGGTTGCGCTGCGAGGATTACAGCAGCCCCGGATGCCGGTGTTGCCATTGCGAAGGCGCGGGAAGATGGAAAAACCGCTCGCGCGATGATTTTGGCGCAAAAGGAAGCTCAGGTCTTTGCCGTGGAAGCCGAAACCAAGCGAGGAATGGAAAATGACAGGTATCTGCATGAACGCAGGATGACGCTGATTCAGTTCATTGGCGGTCTGTTAACCCAAAACGACCGGACGCTTACCCCGGAAATTTTGAGCGCGGCGCAGGTACTGCTGCAAGCTCTGCGGGAGGAAACGTGAAATGGATGCGGAGAAGAAGTTACAAGCAAGCGGCGAGGAGAAAATGCAGCAGGCAGCAGACGCCATCGTCCATATTCAGGCGCAGGGAAAACTGTGGCGTGACCAAATTCATGAAGATAAGTCTATGTTTATGGAACTGATTGCCTCCCAATCGGAGCAAGCACGCGCCCAGGACCTGACGCGGGCTCAGAGGAGAGAAGCATACCTGCGGAATCTGCAGGAAGCGGCATCCAGGGGGGACATGGAAGAAGTGGAAGCAATCAGGGCACTTCTAACTGGGATGAAATCCGAAGCAGACTGAGAGAGTGCAGGTAAGATCGTATGCACAAAGGTGGAGTGAACTATGTTTTGTACAAGATGCGGCGCTGAGGTTCCCGATGACGGCAAATATTGTGCTCACTGCGGAAACGCTATGGGGGTCGACTCCAATATGTTTGGGGCTGCAAGGGAAAATAATTTTATGGCCAATCGGGCCAAGTATGAAATTTTATTTGACTTGGCCCGCAAGGAAAAGGTCTCCTATAGCTTTTGGATGATTGTGGGTATCTTACAGGTATGCAGTGGCTGGCTCCTGGACATTTTCGGTTGGTGGATGGTCATTGTTGGTGTTTTAAACATTGTACACGCTTTAGATTGTAGGCATTTTTCCAAAAGGCTATTCCAAGGAGCAATCAGCGGCAATCAAGCGATCGGGCGCTACCAGGATGGCCTGTTTGGAATGATTGTGGTTGCCGCCTACAATGTAGTAGTTGGGGAGATTGTGGGGGCGGTGGTCTCCGTTTGGGAATTTCATGTTCGCAATTTTGTTTTACGAAATAAGTATCATTTGATAGGGCTTCAGCCGATGAACTGTCCACCGTTTTAAAGCAATCGCAATGCCCTATTGGCGAAAACGACAGACAGAAAAGGAGAGTAACCATGTTTTGCAGATATTGTGGAAGGCAGCAGAAAGATGACGCTGAATTTTGCGTGAACTGTGGGAAACTGCTGCACGAAAAAGAATCCGAGACAACGGAAAGCAACCGTACTGATCCGATTACCGTTGAGGAGCCGTCGCAAGACGCTACCGGGCCACAAAAGTCCGAAAGCCCCGAGGAGGAAATTTGGGCGCGAATCGTTGGAAAAAACGCCAAATACTATTTACCTCAATTTACCAAAATCAAGGCGGGAGAAAGGGGGGCTTTCAACTGGGCGGCGTTTTTCCTGGGGTTGCCCCATGCCGCCTATCGAGGCGTGTGGAAAGCTTGGCTTTCGTTTATGAAGATCCCGCTCATTGGAATGGCCGCAGGCTATCTGTTGGGGTACATAGGACTGTCTGTCCAGGTTATGTTCCTGTTTGGCGCTGGCGCGGTCGTATGCCTTGCCGCCTCGGTGATGCAAATCGTTTATTTGGCTTACCGATATCCGAAACAGTTTAACCGGATGTATTGGAACTATGTGGAGAAGCAAGCCCAACAGGAGGTTCCCTCTGTGGGCCCCTTCATGGGACGGGTGGTTGCGGCTATGTTGATTCTTGCCGTCATCGGCGTGGCCTCTTCCACCTTGTCGGCGACTGCGCTGCTGTCTGCTTTAGCGGGAGATGATTTTTTGATGGAAGACTCTGGCCCCTATCTCACGGATCCTGCGCCCCTTCAGGAAGAGACAGAAGCAAGTAACAATACGTCTCCTTCGATGAGGGAAGAGATCGATTATAACGAGTTGGAACATCCAACAGGATTTATTGTGAGTTATGATGGCGTTGACTATACTTATGATGCGCCGATTAAGGATGAGCTCTCCGATTCAAAAATACAGAAGGTATCGGGGACGCGGTAGAAACTGCAAAGCTGAATGAAACCATCTATTTAGATCCACCTGTTTATGCCTGCCCATATGCGGGAAATTCCTTAGCATTTGTCGCGGCGTGGGTGACTACCTCGGATGAAACCTGGGTAATCGCCTATGAGGAAAGTAAGGGGAAATGGGCATTCCAGAAAGCCGTGCTGATGGGCAAAGGATCCTCTTATATGACTCTCAATACCATGCCCACCGCCTATGATGCCACAAACGATCTTTGCACGTTTACGGATAGTTTTTCTTCAGGTGTATGTAGGGACGATGATGATTCACTCCGGCAAGTATAAAACGGAAGGGGGAAGTAATGATGGCTGCATTACCTATTATATCTACGTTCTGAATGAGGTCAATGCAGATGTAGATACCTATGCCGTCACGTATACCAATGATTCTAAATATGGCTGGGAATACTCCGATATAACCTATGTTTCTCCGGGTTCAGAACATGCAACGGACAAGCTAGGGATTTTAACGACAGCCGCTACTTACGGTTATCTACGAGATCCGGACTTTGTGGTATTTTACTTAGAGCCTCAAACGAATGGGAACTATATTCTTTATTTTAACGTATGCGATCCGGAATTCGGTTGGATTGGCGACGGGCTACAGCCAGGAAAAAAAGTACAAGTATCCACTGAAAACCAAACATTGTCGTGGAGTGCCGAAGACAATACCCTTTTTGAAATTGGGCTCCAAGACGACGAATTTTTCTCGCTGACCGGAAATGAAAGCTATTTCCAAAAAATCACGGATGGAAAAGCAACCCAAAGTCAATTGGACCACTTCGTTTTTACATATTTCTGATTGATTAGAGGATTATTGTCCGCTCAACAGAGAATTTTGCTACGCACCCTTCCGCATACTATTCCGGCTCAGGCATAGTCTTGCATGAGGTTACGCCAGATATCGCCCCAACCGGCCTCTCTCGCTTCATCATATGTAATTCCCCCGAAAGTCCACTCGCCCATTTTTTCGTTGTACCAGCAATTTTGAAAATAAACTGTTTCCGGTCCAGGATCAGAGCCTCCATAAATATTAAGTCCCAGCCATTCCCCCTCTAACCAGCCCTCTGCCGCCTCCATAAAGGTGCTGCCTAGGATATTGGCTGACAATAGATTTTCCATATTAAGATGCAGTAATAACGGCAACTTCAGCGCGGTTAAGAACAGAAAAAGGGGCGAATGTACCATATTGATCATTTCTGGTCAGAATCTGGTGCGTCGGACGCGGCGTCCATGGCTGCATGAGAAGTATCAGATTTATATTGATTTTGCACATAATATGTACTATAATCGTCGTGCAACAAGGAGGGATTGCCATGGATACTAATATGACCTTTCGAATGGATTCTGAAGTAAAAGTTCATATGGCGGAGATTTGCCGGGAACTCGGAATGAGCACATCTGCCGCATTCAATATTTTTGCCAATGCATTTGTTCGTGCAAAGGGGATGCCGTTTCCTGTCACGATTCAGGAGACACCACAGTCGATCACAAAAGAGCAAATGTTTGCAGATACCGATCATATGCTTTCTGATTTCAGCGCAGACTACAAGAGGATGGCAGAATGATTTGGATTTCTGCGGATGTGATTCTGATTCGCACCAGAATGATTCAGGCGACAGGAGGGATAGACTGCCTGCACGATAGAGCCGGATTAGAAGCGGTGATTTTAACGCCCTTACAATCTTTCGCTGGCGAAGACTTTTATCCTTCTGATTTAGCTAAGATTGCCCGAATCGGTTATGGGCTGGCTTCCAATCATGCATTCATAGACGGCAACAAGCGAATTGGCGCAATGATGACGCAGCTTCTGCCCATAATCCACAGGTCGGGACAACTTCATGATCTTCACGATGGAAAAGATGATGATTTCCCGGCAGAGAGCCATGGCTTCATACCCTGGTGTTTAACACCAGGGTATGAAGCCAGTCTTTATTGAGCACATAGAGTAAAGGAATGTTACAGAGCACTAAAACCATCATGGCGAGGTAAGTCCGGAAAGTTGGCTCCCAATAGCAAACGTACTTGGCGGCATTCCGGAGAATAAGGGCCATGTCCCGCCCATACCGGCCTTTGGAGGTGTCAGCCAGAAGGAACCCAGACACTGTGATCAACCCTACGAGTGGCTCAAAACTGACCTATCCGGCAGCTATTATCCTCTTCCAAGAATGCGTGAAAACGGTACAGCGGTTTATTTAGAAGGACAATGAAGGAATAGCGGTTGATGTATGGTACACGTTGGAGTATTCTGTTTGTATCTGGCAACCTCGGATCCGATTAGAGTTACGTGGAAAAGAGGATGTTTTTTGTAATGTATAAAAAATGTTAATAAAGATGTGTACAAATAATTTTGAGGTTGTTACTGAATTCTTCTAAAGAAAGCACATTGTAAATCGGAAATTATTTATGCTACAATGGGGTAAATTAATTCGCATGTTTCCCCTAATACTATGAGATTTTAGTAAGTGAGCTATGAGAAGACAATGATTAACATTGCTATTTGTGACGATAATATAGAGCACCTCTCTGCAATTACCAGTATAGTCCAACAAACGAAAGAACTTGGCATTGTATTTATTCAAGCGTTTTCTATGTGGAAAGAATTACTGAGATCGTGTGAAGAAACTATCTATGATATAGTAATATTGGATGTTCAGATGGGGAATTCGCCAGAAGGTATTCACGCAGCCCAAGAACTCAATAGGAAAGTTCCGATGTGTAAAATTATTTTTCTATCAGCTTACTTAGAATATGCACCGGAGGTTTACGATACAAAGCATGTTTACTTCTTGTTGAAAGCTCAAATGTTAGAACGTTTGCCAAAAGTCATGACAAAAATTGCTGAAAATGTGAGATTAGAACGTCAGCAAAACCTATGTATTCGCCGTAAGAACGACTGCCTATATTTATTCAACCGAGAAATTATATATTTAGAGAGAAAAATACGTACAACGTTTATCTATTCTAATGATGAAAAACGATATGACACAACGGAAAATTTAGACTCTTTGCAGGAGAGACTTTCTACGGATCATTTCCTTCGCTGCCATACGAGTTTCTTGATTAATACAGATTTTCTATATAGGGCGACTCGCACGGAATTGACCTTGCGGGGTGGGCTATCCATTCCAGTCAGCCGAAAATATGGGAAGAACGTTCTAGAATATTTGTATAGAAGGTGAGATAGAATATGCTATCAAATATTGGCATCACTAAATTAATATGCAACTGTTTCATGAGCGTACTATGGTTTTTCTATTTTGATCAGATGCTCCCAAGGCGGTATTCGGTGAAAAAAACCGTGGTAATTGGATTAATCAGCGGTGTGTCTTGGGTACTTCCTGGTATGATGATCTATATCCCCAGCGTACCAATGATAGTGCAGTCAGCCATACATACAGCAACGCTATTTTTAGCCTGCCGAATAGCATTTGTGGCAAAATGGCCGAGGTACTGCCTTGTAGTAATACTGTTGTTAGTCGCTATGGAATTTGGTGAATTTTCAGCCTTGTTCATTACGATGAGCCTTGGTGTTTGGGGGCCAATTGAGCAAATGCCACTCCCAATTTTTCTATTAGCCATGATAATGCATATACTAGTACAAGTAATTTTGCTGAGTATTTTTGTTGTTTTTTCCAAACGTAATACATATTCGATTTCTTCGAGGTCTATGTTGCTATATGCACTATTTATAATCAGTCAATTTTTATCGGGAGTGTGCCTAATTTGGATGATGGCAAGAAATGAGGTGCAGTCTTTATTGGCAGGGACGGTATTTATTGTGGTCCTAAATTTTTTTGCAGATATTGTTTTATATGCGGCAATATGTTACACGAAACGGGAGCAAATTGTAAGGGCAAAAAACCAATACCTGCGGCAGAGAGAAAAGATTCAAATGGAGCACTACGAAGAGTTGCGGCAACAATATGGAAAACTCCGTGTGCTCCGCCATGATATTTTGGGCCATTTACATACGATACAAATTTTAGCGGAAAGGGGAGACTACGAACAAGCTACGGCGTATACTTCAAAATTTTTGACTTACTATGAAAATTTGGCTAGTGAATCAACATCATCGCAGCGAGATAGAAAAGATAAGGATGTAGCAAATTGATGTCGGCAATTCATTACCAATGGGGGATTGGTTTTTTGCTCTATGTAGTGTGGATGCTATATGGAAATCAACTATTGACACCACGTAAGTCTCAGCGAAGTGTAGGCGCGTGCTATTTATGTTGCGCAATATATGATGGGGCCGTATGGGTACTGGAACTATTTTATGGGACGCCAACAATTCTCAATGTTATTTTGCACTGGGCTGGCCCAATTGGTGCATGTCTTATTGCGTATCAAGGACCTGTCAGACGCAAGTGTTTCATTATTTTATCAGAAGTTGTTACTTGGACATTTGGTGAAATCCTAATTTCTCTTTTGGTACAACAGCATGGTAACCTACAAGAAAAGATCTGGTTGACATATCTACCCGTGTTTGCCATGGCGGGAATGCTGCAAATATTGTTGCTTGTTTGCACTTTATTTATTATAAAGAGAAATATTATGCAAATGAGCCCTAAGACAGTTATCCGCTTTTTGGTTTTTCCTTGTAGCCAGCTAATTATGTTTGGGTGTCTAAATTGGTTAATATTAGACCAGTCCGTCCCGGTAATGATTCAGGTTACAGTGGTGTTCGTTGTTGTGTCAATTGCTGCTGATATTGTATTAATGCTGACGGTAAATCAGGTATCCAATCAGCAAAAATTAGAACTGCAAAACTTTTTTTTAGAACAGCAAGAGCCACTTCAGAGACAGCACTTTGAAGCAATGCAGCAACAGTATAATGGCATGCAAAAGTTGTGTCAGGGAATGGTTGCACACCTGTTGGAAATTCAACGCGTTATGCAAGAAAACGCAGAACAGGAATTAAAAAATCTTACAGCCGAGGTGGTGCAGAATTATGAAAACCAATTTCATACCTTGTATTGTAGGAACCGTGTTGTAGATGCGATCTTGTTTGATCAACTGGAACGGGCCAAGCAACATAACATTCAAGTGCATACGGAGGTTTCCATACCATCCAATTGTTCCGTAGAGGATGTCGATTTAATATGCATTTTTTCTAATCTGCTAGAGAATGCAAATGAGGCATGTGAGCATGTTCCCGTATCCCAAAATCGCTACTTAGAGATCCGTGCATTTGTTTCATTTGGAAATTTAGTCATCACAGTAACAAATGCCTACGAAGATAAGGCCCGGGAAAATTTGCATGAGCCACGCAAACAACGGCAACACTTTGGTTTGGGCCATACAATTCTACGAACAATTGCTAAAAAATATAATGGTACTCTGACGATTAATAAAACCCCTTTACACTACCATGTAGAGATAGTCCTTCCGTTAGAAGAGGAAGAACCTTTGATTACAAACTAGAAGTAAAGTAACTACCAAAGTGCATTGTGAACGCCACTGTTCGCAGTGCGCTTTGCTGTTTATGACCTTAACTTTGCCAATTGTGCGTAAGTTCTATTCAGCGGGAGTGTTTGTTGTATAGTTAGAAAATAGTCAGGGACTGGAGGAAGAAAAGCACATTTAGTAAGGGGAGAGCGAAATGAAATATGCAAAGAAACTTTTTATCCTGTTTTTTTGTGGTGTTGTATTATCGATACTATCCGTTGCGGCGTTAGCTTCCAATGATTCCGATGTCGCCTATGCGGTAACAGGCGGAAATATCTATTTCAACCCACTAACGGGTGAAATTACAGGCTGTGACGTCAGTGTAACGGAAGCCACGATACCCGATAAGATTGATGAGGTTTACGTTACTAGTATTGGTAGTCAAGCTTTTTCAGGCATCAGTTCATTAGAAAGTGTAGTCCTTCCGTCTGGTATCACTGAAATAGGGGAACGTGCGTTTGATGATACCGGATTAAAAACAATTGACATTCCTGATAGTGTACTTGATATTGGCAATGACTCATTTAGTCATTGTCCCTTCAAAAGTTTGAATATTCCTGGCAGTGTACATAGAATCGGGAGACACTCATTTGCTGCGTGTGTGGATTTAACAGAAGTGATCATCTCAGATGGCGTTGTAAGTATTGAAGATGATGCATTTGATGCTTGTGAAAGTTTGCAGTATATCAGGATACCAGAAAGTGTGACGTCCATTGGAGCGTGGGGGGTTTTTGATCGTTGCAAAAATCTGAAAAGTGCGGGTCCAATTGGCGGGGGTTATAACTTTGAATTTGGATGGACAAAGGAAATTCCTGATAATGCATTTAGATTTTCTGCTATCCTTACATCTGAAGAAAGTAGTACTTTGGAAAGTATAGTTTTACCAGACGGTGTGCTTGAAATCGGCGATTATGCCTTTAAAGGAGCAAGAATACCTGAAATTACTATTCCCCATAGTTTAAAAACTATGGGTGAAGGTGCATTTGCAAACTGTAAGAATTTATCAAGAATAAACATACCAAATGGTGTAGAGGACATTGGAAATTACGCCTTTAAAAATTGTTACAGTCTAGCATTTGTAAGTATTCCTGAAAGTGTAAATAATATTTCCATGGCTTTCGAGGGGTGCGACAGTTTAACGAGTGTTGGCCCAATTGGTGGCGGTTTTGATTGTGAATTTGGATGGAAAAATGAAATACCCTTCCATGCCTTTGAGGGTATGGAAGGGTTGAGTCGGGTGGAAATTCCTAATGGAATAACCACCATTAATAGTCAAGCATTCCAGGGTTGTAATAAACTGAAAAGTTTGCAAATACCAGGAAGTGTAACTTTCTTTGGAAATTTTGTTTTTGATGGTAATATGGACTGTATAACAAGTGCGGGTCCCATTGGTGGTGGTTATGACTACGAATTTGGTTGGACGCAAGAGATCCCGGATAACGCTTTTGACGGCATTAATGGATTAACCAGATTAACCATCCCAGAAGGAATTACAAAAATTGGTGAAGATTCTTTTTCCACCCGTGAAGGTATAGTAAGCGCAGGTCCCATTGGTGGTGGTTATAATTTTGAATTTGGCTGGAAAAATGAAATACCAGACAATGCATTTACTGGTTGCAGCAATTTAACAAGCGTTAATATTCCAGCGAGTGTGACAAGCATTGGATATTCTGCCTTTCGGGGTTGCAAGGAATTACGAGGTGTTGTTCTACCTTTACACTTGTTAAGCATTGGACGTTATGCCTTTAAGTATTGTGAAAATATAACCAGCGTAGAATTTGCAAGGAGCGTTACTGACATTGGATATGGAGCGTTTGAGAATTGCAACTGCCTAACTAGCGCTAAATTTATTGGGAATGCGCCCTCACTTGGTGATGTCGCATTTTATGGTTGTGCGCCTGATTTCTCTATATATTATTCAAAGGACACTTCGGGGTGGACAACTCCCACATGGCGTGGCTATCCGGCAGAGCCTTTCGATGCCATTCAGGAAGAACCAATAGATGGCGGAGTGGGATATATTCCATCTCAAACGGATACAACGCTACAGGGGAAAAAAGAAATCAGCAGCATAGAAGAGGCGTTGGCCTCACCATATCACGAAATTCAGCAAAAAAAAGAGTTGAATCATACTGGTGATTTATTGATTAAAAACCAGGATTGGAAAACCCAATATTTCAACCTTACAGTTTCGGGAACCATCCTAGTGGAAAACGGAACATTTACAATAGAAAGTGGGAGTACTGTCAGTGCAAACGCTTTCAAAATAGGATCCAACGGCAAGGTGATTGTTCGCAAGGGAGGAAAATTATGTACTAAGACCATAACTATCTGTGGTGGTAAGGATGCAAACAATGGCGGCAAACTTGACATTCATCAAGAGGCTAGGGTGATGGCTGATAAGTCGGTTAGTATTCTTGATTCTGCAAGTATAGTGTTGGATGGAAGATTGGATACCGACTCATTCACCATTAAAACAGCTAGTACTAGTAGCAGGTTTGGATCCAAAGGAGCCTTGTGGTTATCCGGGGATTTTAAGCAGCAAAAAACGGGATTTCTATTCTGGTCCAAAGGCGCAGAGAGCTTTTGCCCAAGTAATGGATTTTGTCTCATATTAGAAAAATCTTCTGAGCCGCATCAAATTAAATTTGATGCTCCCAAAGAATCCTACCTCTACAACTTGTATGTTGATAACGGCAAGGACGGAAAAGAACAGAGTACTTGGGAAGGGAATGCAACCATAAAAGGGGAGCAAAAATCGATTTACATGACTTCAGGAAATATGTTAGGCTATGCATTTTTAGTCACAGAGAAAAAAGAGACACAATATTTGCAAGCTATTCGAAATGAGTTAAGTGATTCATTGAAATACGCAACATCCGCACAACTCTTATCGGGCGTCGAAATGTTTGATAAACAAACAAATCAAGCAATTAGTATGTACTTGTTTGCTCATTTGGCAAGCATAGAAGTTTCATATCCCGATGTTAT
>OLSM01001177.1_pt1 | contig 20525 bp, 15 predicted proteins | sample 1672721 | NCBI WGS metagenome assembly OLSM01 (sample SAMEA3136717, study PRJEB25190) | human gut metagenome | reverse complement strand
CCAGAGCGCGGAACTTTTCGATGAGAGCGGCAATGCCCTCTTCGCCGATGGCGGGGTCCATGATATACATTACTTCGTAATCTGCGTTTACCTTTGCCATATTCTTGCACCTCCTTATGGACTTGTGGCCGCCGGTCGCTGCCGGCGGCAAGGATCACCTGTTACAAAGACAGGCTATACTATTATATCGAAAACCTCAGAAAAGTCAAGAAATATTTCCAGATTGAGTAAAAAACCGGGTTTCTTTTTCCCAAAAGGGGAAATGGACACATGATTTTCCTTCTTTGAGGCATACTGCATGACAGAGGTGAACTTGTTATGGATATGAGCAACGAGGAATACAAAAAATACGTGGCCCGTATGGCCAAACCTTCTCCCATTTGGAAAAACATTGTCTGGGCCTTTTTTGTGGGAGGTTTCATCTGTGTGATTGGGCAGGGACTCATGGATCTATTCCGTTTCTGGGGAATGGACCAGGACGGAGCAGGCACCGCGGTTTCCATCACCCTGATCGTGGTCACCGCCTTACTCACCGGGTTGGGAATCTTTGACGACATCGCCAAGCATGCGGGGGCCGGGACGCTGGTGCCCATCACCGGCTTTGCCAACGCCATGGTATCTCCGGCCATGGAGTTTAAGAGCGAGGGACTGATTACCGGCACCGCCGTCAAACTTTTCACGGTGGCGGGACCGGTGTTGGTGTTTGGCATCTCGGCCAGCGTGATTTTGGGTTTGATCCTATGGGTCATACAGCTCATTTAATTCCCGCCTGCATTTCTATATGTGAGGGAATACGGTGCAAATGGAAACAAAAACGCATTGATGCTATCGGTAGCATCAATGCGTTTTTGTTTTGCCAGTTGTTATATTTATATAGTCTGCAAATAAAAAGTAAATAAGAAAAATGAGGGAAATTGTAGACGACAAAGGATGCAAAAAAGAGTAACACCAAAGGTTGCCGCAAAAGTATCGGCCAGATTAAAGCAAGATGAAAGGAGTTAATCAGTGTTTTCCAGTGAAGCTAGATGCTCATTTACCTATCAATAGTAAATGTGCAGAAACTTGTTGGCACCGGCCGATCCTGTAGACCAGATAGGGCTTGCTCTCTGTACGTTTCTTGTCCAAAAAGCGGAAGACAGGGTAATCTGCGGGCATCGTTTTCGGCAATACATCCATGACTAGAATAGGAGCTTTTCGCAGCTCTGGAGGGCCGCTTTTAGAGAATCTCACACTATTGGCCTCATGAGCGCCGGACTGGTCAGCTCCCGGGTCAACGCCCGCAAAGGCCGCAATGGAACCTCTGTGAGCGAAACCCGGAACGAACGCGATTACAGGTCTCTGATTGAATTACGATGGATTACTTACCCTTGAAGTGGGGAGGACGCTTTTCAAAAAAGGCTGTGACACCCTCCTCATGGTCGTGGGAATTGGCGGACAAAGCTTGCGAGAGGGCCTCCATGTGAAGGGCCGTGTGCAGGTCGGTCTCATAACAGCGGTTGATGAGCTTTTTGGCCATCGAGAAGGCGAACGAAGGCCCTTGGGCAAATTTTTCCGCCAAGATCCTGGCTGCATCCAGTAGTTCCTCCGGCGGGAGCACCTGATTCACTAGGCCCAGCTCTAGGGCTTCCTGTGCGTCGATCATCCGATAAGTAAAAACAATTTCCTTGGCTTTGGCCCTGCCCACCAGCCGGGGCAGTAAGTAGGTGCCCCCCAGGTCGGGAATTAACCCCACGCTGCCAAAGATTTCCGAAAACTTGGCCCGTTCCGAAGCAATGGCCACGTCGGCGGCTAGGGCCAGGTTGATTCCCGCTCCGGTGGCAGCCCCATTAACGGCGGCGATTACCGGCTTGCTCAGCTCGATAAGAGTGGCGGAGGCGCGGTTGGCGCTCTCCATATGGTGGTAAAAGCCGGCATTGCCGTCATAGCCTGCTTTCATCTCCGACAGGTCTCCCCCAGCGCAGAATGCTTTTCCCTCTCCGGTGAGGATCACTGCGCGGACCTTGGGATCCGCATCCACTTGGGGCAGGAGGTGGTTGAGCTCCTCAAACATGGGGATAGACATGGCGTTCATTTCTTTGGGCCGGCGGAGTGTGATCCAGGCGATGCCGGTCTCCTCCAGCTGATATGCAATGGTCGTAAACTTCATAAAAGGGTCTTCCTTTCCGTGGCCGCTCCCGCGCTCCCTTCTCCGTCTCCAAACGAGCCTCTTTCCTGAGGCGCAGGCCTGCATGGGGGCAAAGTCTGTTTCTTCCTGTACCGCACACTCAGCAGAGATCGTGGGTGGCGAAATACCCGGCGGCGATTACTCGCTGCACGTCGGTCTGGCCCTCCACATGGGGACCGATGAGGGCGTCCCGGAGGAAATTTTCCACCCGGTATTCCGCCATCACTCCGTAGGAACCCATTAGGTTCATGGCCAGGATGCAGCCCTGCAGAGCTGCATCTCCTACATGGGCTTTGACCAGGGCGGAGTAGGGCACAAAGTTGGGGTCGAAGGGATCGCCGCCCAACTCGGCGGCCTTATAGACCATGAAGCGGCAGGACTCATAGACGGCCAGCAGTTGGGCGAACTTGATCTGTACGGCCTGGAACTTTGTGATAACCCCCTCCCGGTGGGTCTTGGTGGTGATGTAATCCCGGGCCCGGTCCAGCGCGCCGCCCAGGGTTCCCAGGAAGATGCTAGAGAATCCCAGCTTGCCGTAGCCGGTGACCCCTTTGAGGACGCCGAAGCCATCTCCCCGCTTACCCAAAATGTGCGCGGCGTCGTTGGGCACCTTCACGTCGTCCAGAAACACGTCGTAAACAGCGGATCCCTTCAGCCCTACTTTATCCCAGGGGGTGGAGATGGTGTAGCCCTCGCAGAATTTGTCCACGATGAAGGCGGTGACCGCTCCTGTATCCGCCTCCAAGGCATACAGGAGTAACTCACCGGGATACTGGGCGTTGGAAATAAAACGTTTTACCCCGTTGATAACCCAAGTATCCCCCTCCAGGCGGGCCACTGTTTTGAGCTGCTTGGGGTCGGAACCCGTGCCCGCCTCGGTGAAGGCCATGGCGGGGTTGGTCTCGCCGGTGAGGGCGGGGGGGATGATCGCTGCTTTTTGTGCCTCGGTGCCATACATCATCACGGCCTCCAACGGGGTCAGGGTAATATTCAGGGCGGTGGCGGCGCTGGGAGAAATCTTGGCCAGTTCCTCCAGACAGAGGGTCATACAGTCATGGCCCATGCCGTTGCCTCCGTATGCCTCTGGAAAGGCGATCCCCAGAAAGCCGGAGTCGCACATCTGCTGGTAGAGATCGGGGGGGAAGTGCCCCACGTTTTCCTCCGCTTCGATCTCGTCGATCCGGTCGTGCAGCGCGCTCTTGGCGAAATCCCGGGCCAAGTCCCGAATCATTTCCTGCATCTCGTTCAGCTTGAATTCCATTCATATATCCTCCCTATTTCAATGGTATGTGTATAGGCTGATTGGCGGCCGATCTTTTTTAATGCAGATCAGACCTTACCCGCTTGTGATGCTTGGCGCAGGAGGAAGAAAGACAATCACGCTTCCCAAAACAGCGCCATCTTTTATATTGGCGGGACTTCTATGCTCTTATTTTATTGGCTTTTCACTTCCTTGTAAAACTCGGATTATTTATGGCTGCATCAACTGTATTTATTCGTTCTTTTTCATATCCCCAGCACGTTAGTCTCTTTCTTGATTGATTTCCCAGCTTCTCCTCATCGTGAGTCCTGCAAACAGCAAAACGCACCGGCAAATTTTTGCCGGTGCGTTTTCTCTGGCCGGACAAGGCCCGTTGTGAATTCAGGTTTCAAAGTCTCTGTCAACCACATCTTTTGTCAGGTTAATGAAGACCTTGGCCACCCGAGATAACTCGTAATAGGAGCGGCACAAAAATCCCACATCCCGGCAGACCCCTTCTGCCAGAGGAATGGCCCGGATATTACGTAGGGTATTCTTCAGGGTCAGTCCCGGCAGGATGCTGATGCCCAAATTGGCCTCCACCAGGGCCATAGTACCACGGTCCCCCTGGAATTTGGGCACGATGTGGGGGGAGATGTGCATGTCTTTCACCATGTTACGGATAATGGCGTTGCTGGTTCCTTCACTAGGCAGCAGCACAGTATACTCCTGCAACTCCTCGGCGCTGACGATCTCCCGTTCAGCTAAAGGATGGTCCTGGCTGACTACCACGTAGTAGGGGTCCTTCAGCAGTGGGATAAACTCAAAACCAGAATAGTATGTGCCGCAGTAGAAGGAGAAATCCACTTGGTTGCTCTGCACCGCCCTCTCGATGCCTCCCCAGGTTTCAATCTCGGGCAGGGTAAGCACCGCCTCGGGATACTTCTCCCGGAACCGGATGAGCACCCGGGGCAGCAGACTGCCTGAAACGCTAAACACCGTTCCCACCCGGAGCATATGGGTGCGGTGAGACAAGGCGGTGAGGTAGATCTCATTTTCCAGATCCTCAATTTTGCGCATCAGATTAATTAGATCCCGCCCGGCCACCGTGGGGGTGACTCCACGACGTTCCCGATGAAAAAGCAGCACCTGGTATTCGTCCTCCAACCGGTGGATGATGTGGCTGACATTGGCCTGGGTATATCCCATCTCGTCCGCCGCCTTGGTGATGTTGCCCAGCTCTGCGATTTTCAGAATGACTTCATACTTTCCCATATTGCCTCCTCTCGCTCCCGCCACACACCAGAGCATTTGCCGTTTTCCCTGGGACCCTGTCCGACCAGTGTTCATTTTATAGTAACATCGATTCAAATTCTACATAGTTCGACAAATTTCAAGCTGAAAAATATCCCATCCAGTGGCAGCATCTGCCTATCGGCATACCGAAGAGGAGTTGCCTGAGAGACAGACAACTCCTCCTGGACACTGATTGAGGCCATTTACCCTCTTACCTTACGCTTAAAGGAACGCCATGCTTAGCGCTGGGACGAATACAATGATCATCAGTGCAATGACGATCGCAATGAACAGCGGAATAATGTATTTCATCATGTTTTCCATCTTGATCTTGGCCACGGCGGCGCCCACGAACAGATTGCAGCCATAAGGAGGCGAGCACAGGCCGATGGCCAAGTTCACCGCCATGATGACGCCGAAGTGAATGGTGTTGAAACCGTAGAACTGTGCTGCAGGCAGCAGCATGGGCACCATGATGATCATGGCGGGAATCATGTCCACAAAGCAGCCGATGATGAGCATCACCACGTTGACCAGCAGGATAAAGGCCACGGGGTTGCTAGTTACGCCCATAATTAGCTCAAACACGCGGGCGGGAATTTGCTCAAAGGACAAATAGGTGGAAAACACTGTGGAGAAGGACAACAGGAAGGAGGTGATGCCGTTGAGCACCGCGGTGTCCACGATGCATGTGTACAGGCCCTTCAGATTGATCTCCCGATAAACGAAACAGCTGATGATGATGGAGTAGACTACGGACACGCAGGCGGCCTCTGTAGGGGTGAAGATCCCAGCATAGATGCCGCCCAGGATGATGACCGGGCTTAGCAGGGCCCAAAAGCCGTCCTTGGTCTTCTTGGCCACCAGCTTGAGCCGGTTCCACATGGCCTGTCCCATGGTCATCGTACCCTTTTGGCTCCTGTCCACCGCGCCCATTCCGGTCTTTTTACAGATCAGATAGTTGGCAAGGATCAGGATAACGGCCATGACAATGCCGGGAAGGATGCCCGCCTTGAACAGGTCGGCGATAGAGGCGTTGGTGATAACGCCGTAGGTAATAAAGGCGATGCTGGGAGGAATGATGGGACCGATTGTGCCGCCGAAGCAGGTTAAGGTGGCGGCGTACTCCTTGGCATAGCCCTTCCGGGACATCTCCGGGATCATCATGGAGCCCACGGCGGAGGTAGTGGCCATGCCGGAGCCAGAGATGGCGCCGAAGAAAGCGCAAGCGATGATGGTGACACAGCCCAGGCCGCCGGTGATGAGCCCCACTAGGCTCTGGGCCCACTCCACGATCCGGCGGGCGATGCCCCCGCCGGACATAATGGACCCGGCCAGCATGAAGAAGGGGATGGCCACCAGGGACAGCATGTTGATCCCCGAGAAGGAGTATTGGGCGGTGATTATCATATCAAGGTTGGTGAAACAGTAGATCACCAGGATAGAAGCGCCGCCAATGGCAAAGCCGATGGGCACGCCCAAAAAGATCAGCAGAAACAATACGAGGAACAATACAGCGATATCCATCAGGCGCCGCCTCCTTTCTCTTTATCATCCGACTCCTTCGCATCCGGTTTCGCCGCTGTGCCCTCCGCCGGAACATCGGGGATACCGGTATCCGGCAGCTCCCAGGGTTCGGACTGGTCCGCGCCTTCGGGAGGCAGGCCGCGCTTTAACTTGACTGCCGACAGGCAGATGGACTGGATGCAGCGCATAATCATCAGCGCGCAGCCCACGGGGATGGCCGAGGTGCCCACGGCCTGGTTCATATGCAGGACCGTGTTCTGAATGTGGGTGGTCAGCAGCATATCCACCAGCTTGACGCCGTAATAGCATACCACGGCGCAAATGACAATCATGATCACATCGTTGAGAATGTTCAGGATATTGGCCGCCTTGTGGGGCAGCTTCTTCTGGAACATTTCGATCTTGATGTGCTCCCGGTGTTTTGCGCCGATGCTGACGCCGATCCAGGAGACCCAGACGAACAGATACTTGCCCGCCTCCTCCGGCCAGGGCAGAGAATTGTTGAATACAAAGCGCATGATTACCTGGAGGAAGGTGATGGCCACCAGAGCCACAAACATAACCACAAGAATGATCTCCTCCAGATGGTCGTAGATATACCAAAATCTCTTTCTGATACCCATACGCATTTCCTCCTATCATCTCCCCCCGGGGTGAAGCGGACTGCCCCGAGGACGCGTTTTGGTGCACGGAGCAGGCAGGCGCTGCCCCGAATGTTGTCAGCGGTTTTCATCTACCAGCGCCATAGCGGCCTCGTACAGATCGGGGTACTTGGCGTTGTAGGCGTCATACAAAGGGGCTGTCAGATCCTTGAACTGCTGCCGCAGTTCATCGGACATGTAGTAGGTCTCCACGCCCTCATCGGCCCAGGTGGTGCCGGGAAGATCAGCCTCGTAGCCGCCGTCAATTTCGCTCTGGCGCTGGCACATCTGCTGCACCCCCTCCAGGAAGATCTCGCGGATATCCTCAGGCAGGCTCTCGATGTAGCCCTCCTTGACGACGTAACAGCAGGGGGAGATGAAGTGGTAGTCGATGGTGCAGTAATTGGCGGCCTCGGTGTACTTCTGATCCTCCATCAGGGGGACGATATGATCCACTGCGTCGATTACGCCTTGGGTCAGGGAGGTATAGACCTCGCCGAATTGGATGGCGGTTGGTGACGCGCCGACGGCCTTGTAGTAGTCGATGTAGGTCTGCACATTGCCGCAGCGGATTTTCAATCCCTTCATGTCTTCCAGACTATCAATGACGCCCTTGGTGCTGATGATGGAGCGCGCGCCCTCATAGCCCACACCGGCACAGTAGTATCCGGTACCCTCCAGCTGGCTATTGTACAGGTCCAGGCCGCCGCCTTCGAATGTGCGGAGCATGTGTTCGCCGTCTTCAAACAGGAAGGGCAGCTCAAACATCTCCTGCTTGTCGCCCAACAGGCCGGCCACAATGCCGTTATAGCCGATGTACATGTTGATCGTGCCCAGTTGAACTGCCTTCAGCAGCTCCTCATCGTCCCCCAGTTCGCCGTTGGCGGCGACGCGGACCTGGAAACGGCCGTTGGTCTTCTCGTTCATATATGCGGCAAACTCGGTGGCGGCGATGTGGACGGAGCGAGCCTCGGTGTCGGTGTGTGCGATGATAAAGGTGTAGGTGGTCTCGCCGTCATCGCCGGAACCGTCGCCCGCGCTCCCGGCGGGACGACCGCAGGCCGCCAGGCTTAGGGCCATGGACAGCGTCAATGCCAGGGCAAACAATTTCTTTCCTATTCTTTTCATATTTCGATTCCTTTCTCCGCAAAATCACCTTAGCTTCTTTTCCATATTAGGTAGTATTCAGAGGTCACCCGGCCGTGCATGTCGTCTCTTTGGCCTCCGTTGGATCAGGGGTACATGGCCTGGCGGTACAGTGACTCAATGTCCAACTGTCTGGCGGTCCTGGGATTCACCAGGATGTTGCCCGATTTCATGGCGTCGGCGGCCATGGCGGGGATCTTGTCCTCGGTGACGCCTACGTCGGCCAGACAGGCGGGGATGCCCAGTTCAGCGTTCAGGTCCCGCAAAACCTGAGCTAAGTCCGCTGGACGGAAGCCGATGGGGGCCGACTCACCCATGATGAAGCCGTAAATTTTGGCAAACTTCCCCTCTCGGTCCCCCAAGGCGTTGAATGCAGTGACAGTGGGCAGCAGGATGGCGTTGGCCACTCCATGGGCGACCCCGAAGTAAGCGGAAACGGGATGGCTCATCGCGTGGACCTCCCCCAGCCGGGTCATCATGGTGATCCCTGCCAAGGTGGAGCCCAGCATCATGGCACAGGCGGCATCTTCATCGGTGCGTACCGCTACAAAGCGGCGGATGTTGGCGCCGATTAGGGTCATAGCTTTCTCCGCCAGCATTTCAGCAAAGGGATTTTCCACGTTGTTAATGTAGGATTCCATAGCGTGGATAAAGGCGTCCATGCCGCAGGCGGCGGCAATGGAGGGGGGCGCTGTCATGATGAGTTCCGGGTCCAGCAGAGCGACGGTGGGGGCCAACTTGGGATCGTTGATGGTGAGCTTATAGCTGCGGGCCTCATCCACGATGACGCTGAAGGTGGAAACCTCGCTGCCGGTACCGGCAGTGGTGGCGATGGCAATGAGGGGATCGATGGGGCCGGGGACGGTGTTGCTTCCCTCGTATTGGCCGATTTCGCCGCCGTACCGGCGGAGGATGCCCGCCGCCTTGGCGGTATCCATAGCGGAACCGCCTCCCAGGGCGAGGATGCTGGTGGCCCCACTCTCCCGGTAGACAGCCACGCAGTCACTGACGTTTTGGGCGGTGGGGTTGGGGACCACATCCAGATACTCGGCGTAGCGAAGTCCGGCATCTTGAAGAATGCCGCGGACCTTGCCCACTAGGCCGATGGCTTCCAGTCCCCGGTCCGAGACCAGGATGACGCTGTCGGACTTCAGATCCTTCAACAGCTGCGGCAGATCCCGGATGCTCCCCAAACCGAAATGGACGTTTTCGGGAATGCTAAAGGTAAACTTTTTCATCAGGTGAATCTTCCTTTCTATGCCTGGATAGCAGACAGGGATTTTTATCGAGCCTCAATCCAGTGCTTGCCGATGGGGGGGAGCGTGGGGTCCTTATCCATGTTGTGACAAATCATCAGAGTCTGGTTGCGGTTTTCCACCTGAAGGGCGTTCTCCAGACCGGCTGCATCCACATTGAGGCGCATGGCCTCTTTGGTGAGGCGGACAGCCAGGGGGTCCTTGGCGGCGATGGTCCGGGCGATGGACAAAGCGGCGGGCTTCAGGGCAGCTCTGTCCTCCACGATGCGGGAGACCAGACCAAGCTTATCAGCCTCCTGGGCGGTAAAGAAGTCCCCGGTGAGAAGGAATTCATAGGCACGTCCGGTGCCAATGAGCCGAGGCAGCATGTAGGAGGAGGTCATATCCGCCCCGCCGATGCCCACATTGGCATAGAAGCAGGAGAAGCGGGCGTCCTTGGTGCATACCCGGATGTCCGAGCACATGGCCAGCGAGAAGCCGGCCCCGCCGGCCACACCGTCAATCATGGCAATGACAGGCTGGGGGAGCTTGACCATTCCGGCCACGGCGTCGCAGATAGCGATCTGGTAATCGTAAAAGCCGGGGGCAGTCTTTTCCTCATCGGTCAGCCCCTCCTTCACGTCCAGACCGGCACAGAAACCCTTGGCCTCGTCGCCGCCATAGAGTATCACCACCCGGATCTCCAGATCCCGTTTCAGTTTCCGGAACAGGTCCTCCAGGTCCAGGAACATCTGATGGCTCAGGGCGTTGTAGGCGCGGGGGCGGTTAAGGGTAACCAGTAGGATGTTGGGTTCCACGATTTCGGTGAGCAGGGTCTCATACTTGGTATATTCCATGGTTTTAACCTCCGTGTTTCATAAATTGTCAGACGGTCAATAGTACATGAGTCGGTCGGCTTCCCGGCGAAGCTCGGCCCGGAAGTCCGGATGGGCCACGGCGATGAGGTTCTCCACTCGCTGTCGCACGGTGCGTTGACGCAGCTTGGCGACGCCGTATTCCGTCACAACATAGTCGGCCAAGTTACGTGACACCGAGACGATGGACCCAGGCTGGAGGGTGGGGACGATGCGAGACATGGTCCCCTTCTTGGTGGTGGACACCGAGGCGATGATTCCCCGTCCACCCTTGGAGTGGTAGGCCCCGTAGGCAAAATCGGTGGCTCCGCCAGTGCCGGAAAACTGAGCCGGGCCGATGGATTCGGAGCAGATTTGCCCCGTCAGGTCATATTGCAGGCCGCCGTTGATGGAAAGCACATTGTCATTTTTGGCGATATTCATGGGATCATTGGTATAGGAGCCCCGGCGGATGTGAATCCGGGGATTGCGGTCGAGGTAGCGGTATAAAAACTCGTCTCCGATGACGAAGGCGGCCACAGAAACGTATGGGTCGATGGCCTTGCGGCGGTTAGTCACGTTGCCGCTCTCCATGAGTCTTGCCATGGAGGAGCTGAACTGCTCGGAGTGGATGCCCAGGTCCCACTTGTCCGTGAGGCGGTTGCCGATGGCGGCAGGGATCCCCCCGAAGCCCAGCTGGAAGCAGTCCCCGTCCCGTGCCAGGGAGACCACGTAGCCGGCCACAGACTCCTCGTCGGCGCTCATCACCGGGTCAGACACGATGGGAATGCCCGCCGCCGCTTCCTCCTGGCCCAGTTCATAGATGACGCTGGCCCGCTCCACCGGCAGGGCCACCTCGCCAAATCCCCGGGGGAGCCGGGGGTTGACCTCGAAGATAACCTTTTCCGCCGTTTCAAAGCTTTCCTGGCTCCACTGCTGGCAAGTGGCGGTGTGGCAGTAGCCAAACTCGTCCATGGCTGACACCTGAGCCACGAAGATGTTGGGCTCCTTGCAGGCGTGGAGCTCCGCTCCATAGTTATGTAAGTTGCTTGGGAAGAAGCTCACCCGCCCCGACGGATGGGCCCGGCGGGTATGGGCGTCGTAAAAGAAAGTGTTCACATGGAAGGGCGTCAAGGCGGGATCGGTGCCGCTGAGCACGGGATGGTCAAACCGCTGCACCGCCGACCATAGCTCTACCGTTCCGGTCAGCCGGGGGGCAATCTCGTGGAGATGGTCCAAAAACACCTTGGGCTCGTTGCAGTGAATGGGCCAGACGATGCTATCCCCGTCCTGGATCAAATCCAGAGCGTCCTGGAGCGTTCCCAGCTTGGACTGGTAGACGGCGGTTTTGCTCATCCCTTGACAGGGCTTTTTCACGCTGTTTTCTGACATGGGTCGCTCTCCTTTTCCTGTTTTCCGACGTGGGGGCCCGGCGGCCTCAGCGGGCCCCGGATTGATACGCCAGCTGATTAGGCGAGATGGATCACTTCACTCGACCGTCAAAGTCGGACAGAGTCTCATCCACACCGGCAATCATCTCCTCCAACTCCTCCTTTTTTACGGTGAGAGCGGGACAGAACATCATGGTGTTATCGAAGCCCACCATGGTCATATGCCGCTTGGCCAAAGCGGGAGCCAGGTCATGGAGAAAGTCGCCGCCATCCAAGGCCATCAGAGGCTCCCGGGTTTCTCGGTCCTTGCTGAATTCAATGGCGGCGTGTAGACCGATGCAGCGCACATCGCCCACGCAGAGGTGATTGTCCTTGATCTGCTCCAGCCCCGACTTGAGGACCTTGTGCATGGCGGCCACGTTGTCCATCACCTTGAGACGCTCAAACTCATTGATGTTGGCGATGGCGGCGGCCACACCCAGGGCGTGGGCGTTATAAGTCAGGCCAGCGGGGAGAACGGTGTCCTCGAAGAAGTCGGACAGCTTCCGGTTGACGATCACCGCCCCCAGAGGGGCGTAGCCGGAGTTGATGCCCTTGGCGCAGGTGATAATGTCGGGTTCCACGTCGAAGAGGTTGCAGGCGAACCAGTCGCCGCAGCGGCCAAAGCCCGCCATGACCTCGTCACAGACCATCAGGATGCCATATTTGTCGCACAGAGCCCGGACCCCCTTCAGGTAACCTTCCGGGTAGATGTAGCAGCCGTTGCTTCCAGGAACCGTCTCCAGGAAGAGAGCCGCAATCTGTTCAGGCCGCTCATGGAGAATCGTGTCCTCCAGCTGCCACAAAAAGTGCTTAGTGTACTCTGCCTCGGTTTCAAAGCGGATGTCGCAGGTGTACATGTGGGGGGCGGGGAAGTGGATGAAACCGGGGGCGGGGAAGGGGGAGGAACGGTGGGCCTGGCCGGTGAGGGCGCCGGAGCCCCAAGTGGAGCCGTGGTAGGAGCGATATTTGGAGAGAACCTTCTGTTTGCCAGTGTAGGTCATGGCCATGCGGATGGCGTACTCGTTGGAGTCGGCTCCGCCTAGGGTAAACATAACCTTAGCCATGTTCTTTGGTGCCCGGTCGATGATCATCTTGGCCAACTGGGCCCGTTTCTCATAGGTATGGCGGGGGGCGCAGTAGGAGAATTGGTCAGCCTGGTCCTTGATGGCCTGGATAATGGCTTGGTTGTTGAAACCAATGTTCACGCAGACCAGCTGACTGGTCAGATCAGTCCAGCGGGTGCCGTCATGGTCCCAGTAATAGACACCGTCGGCTTTCTCAAAAACAATGGGGTTATAGCCTCTCTGCTTGTTCCAGGTGTACAGGTTGTAATCGCCGGACATCTTTTTGATTTCGTTTGTCGTCACGATCATACATCTCCTCATTTTAAGTAATAGTATCCTCTTGCAGAAAGTAAACTTTTGTTTACTTCTCTCAAGTTCATTCTATTTCCTGATTAGCATTTTGTAAAATTCGTAGATTTTGTTTTGCGATTAAAATTTTTTGTCTCTAGTTAGAAGACTGCTCTAGCTCTTTTACACCACCCATTTTCCACAAAAGGGTAGTGAGGAAGGAGCGATGCGTCGCTCCTTCCTCACTACATTTCCGTTTTCTTTTTCCAAATTGTACAGGTTCCTCTAGATTTAATCCTTCTTATTTCAGCGGAAGGCGGCCTGGTAGATAGACACGCAGTCCCCTTGGGACAAATTGAATCGGTCGTTTTGGAAAAGCATGCCCATGGTTTCCCGAGCGTTTTCGGCCATACGGGGTAGCTCTTCGGCCGTTACTCCGTACTGGGACATGGACAACGATGCCACGCCGCAGGCCTCCTGCAAGGAGGTCAGCGCCTGTACAAAATCCATGGGCTCCCGGGCGTTCGCCTGTCCTATGAGCCGGGCCAGCTCTACCAACCGCTCTTCCACCTGGGGAGCGTGCCCAGCCAGATGGGTGAAGTAGGCCCTGCTGAGCATAATCAGACCTGCCCCATGGGGCAGGTTATGGTGAAAGGCAGACAGAGCATGCTCCATGGCGTGCTGAGAACCGTTACCACTGAGGCTCATGGCAATACCCGCCATGGAGCACCCAAAGGCCACCCGCTCCCGGGACTCCAAGTCCCGGCCATGGGAGCAGGCTCTGGCCAGACTTCCCGCCACTGCCTCCACCGCCGCCTTGGCATAGAGGTCGCTCATGGGGGTGGCGATCTTCGCCAGATAGCACTCCACCCCGTGGAACAAGGCGTCAAAGCCCTGAAAGGCGGTGAGCAGGGGCGGAAGGGAGGTCATCAGTTCCGGATCAACCACGGCTAGCACAGGGTAGCAGCGGATGTTGCCCCCGCCGATTTTCTCCTGTGTGGCCTCGTTGGTCACTACCATCCAGGGGTCCAGCTCTGTGCCGGTGCCGGCAGTGGTGGGGATTGCCACCAGGGGAAGGGGATCATGGGCCATCTTCTTCCGTCCTCCGGTGCCAGCATATAGGTAGTCCCAGAAGGAGCCCTCGTTTACCGCCATGACAGCGATGGCCTTGGCGCAGTCGATGCTGCTGCCGCCACCCAGGCCTACCACAAAATCGCAGCCCTCCTTCCGGGCCAGGGCAGCCCCGAAGGCTACATTTTCCAGCGAAGGGTTGGGCATTACCTCATCAAAGACCAAACTCTCCGCCCCGGCGATCTGGAGCGACTCTTCCACCCGAGATAGATATCCGTTCTCACGGGTAGATTTGCCATTGGAGATGACGATGAGGGCCCGCTTGCCGGGCAGGGTCTGTTTGCTTAGCTTACCCAGGCTGCCCGGGCCAAAGAGCAGCTTGGTGGGAATGTGATACTGAAATTGCATCCTGAACCGTCTCCTTTTCATCTGAGGCGGCGGACCGTTTTCAGGTCCCGGCTCACCTCCTTGGCAAACAGCAGTACTGGCCCTCAAGGGGGCGTACTGCCGTTTGCCGTGTGCGTTGCCTAGGGTCTTTATTCTTAAAATTGAGTTCGAATAGAATCAGTGGCCCTGTCCGGAGAGAACGGCGCCGGAGATGACGATCTTCTGGATCTGGGTAGTTCCCTCAAAGATGCAGTAAGCTTTAATGTCCCGAAAAATTTTTTCTACGGGTCCGTCTTTCATGTAACCCTGACCACCCATGAGCTGAACCGCGTCGGTGACCACGCTCATGGCGTTTTCAGTGGCCAGCATTTTGGCGATGGCGGCTTCCTTGCCAAAGGGCAGCCCTCGACTCTGGAGATCATTGGCGTGAATGACCATCTGGCGGGCCGACTCGATCTTCGCGGACATGTCGGCCAGCATCCACTGAATACCCTGGCGTTCGGCCACAGGCTTGCCGAAGGTTACTCTCTCTCTGACGAACTTTACCGCCTCGTCGAAGGCACGGCGGGCCATGCCAATGGCGATAGCGCCCACACAAGCCCGGGATTTGTCGATGGTCTTCATAGCAATTTTGAAGCCCTGCCCCTCTTCGCCCACACGATTCCAAGCGGGAACGCGAACATTCTCGAACTTTAATGCGCAGGTGGACAGAGTGCGGAAGCCGCATTTATCCTCGTACTTGGCTACAGAGAAGCCGGGCGTTTCGGCGGGGACCATAAAGGCGGTGAGGCCACGAGTACCCTTTGAGGCGTCGGTCATGGCAATTACGCATAGGATCCCCGCTTCGCCGCCATTCGTAATGAAGCACTTTTCCCCGCTGATGACGTACTCATCAGTAGCGGGGTCGTAAACGGCGGTGGTCTTGACCCGGGAAGCGTCGGAGCCGGAGGTGGGCTCGGTAAGGGCGAAGGCGGCGTAACCAGTCCTCAAAATGTAGTCGGAATAGTACTTGATCTGCTCGGGGGTACCGCCGATAAGGATAGGCTTGAGGGCCAGGTTGGTTGTGTTCATCACGGAGCAAAAGTTGCCGTCGTAGTACCCCATCTCCTCATACATTACTGCGGCAGTCTCTAGGTCTACCTCGCAGCCGCCATACTCCTTGGGGATTTCAAAGGAATTAAGGCCCAGAGGAAAGGCCTTGGCATAGGCCTCTAAAGGAATGCCTTTGGAAGGATCGACGATCTTGTCGTAAGCATACATGACCGGGTCGATTTCCTTAGTCATGAAATCACCTATGATATCACACCATTTTTTCTGTTCTTCTGTTAAAATTCGCATCGTTATAATCCTCCGATCAATTATTTTACTATATCCCAGACGTCTCCGCCGGTGTAACTGGGCCAGGGACGCCTCTTCGCCTCTCACTATAGGGGATGCCACTACCTTTGTAAAACTCATATTATTTATCCTTCCATAAACATACGCTTGGATATCATGACAAGGCTATGCGTCCGAATTGGTCAAAAGGATTAGGCGACACGCAGGCTGCTGGAGAGTCATGGGCATGTCAACGCCAAAAAGAAATTGTAAAAAAACGGAGGAGAGAGGGGATAGGAAATCTAGTCCCCTGTTCCAAATATGTTTCATAAATTCCTTACGTTCTTTAAACCTATAGGAGTTGCCTTTGATGTGAATAGCAGTACCATGGTGCAAAACTTAATCGAGTATAGCGGAGGCGCTCGTAATGTCAGCGAAGATAAGATCTGTGCATCGCAGCTAAAAACAATGGTCGGAAATTGACATTTCTACTGAAAATGCAATTTCCGACCATAAAAGTTTGTCCCTAATATGCCACCAGCAGAGGGCCTGATTACCGGCCCCGCCGTCAAACTTTTCACGGTGGCGGGACCGGTACTGGTGTTTGGCATCTCGGCCAGCGTGATCTATGGGCTGATTGTGTGGGTTATGAGTTTCATTTGATAGGGCAAACAATAATTAGATGGGCTGCAAGTGGTGTTCTTGCAGCCCATCTAATCGTATCTGTTAATTTTCAGGGTCCCACTCTGTTAGGGGAATATTTTGGTCTCCAATCTGTAAGGAGTCTAGTTTATTGAGATTGAGCAGCTCGGAAAAGGTGAGGATGTATTGGGTTTCTCCTGTAGAAGGCGTAATGCCGCCTGATATGGAACCTGCAAGAGCAAATACAATGTCGTCTTGAGTCATTGTAATAGCGTCCCGAACTTCTTCCCAGGATACGTAAGGAGAACGAGATAAGTCGACAATTAATCCGAAGGAAGATACTAGTACGTTACCGACAGTATCAGTTTTCTCAATCTCCCCCATTAGAATTTTCCCTTTATTATTTGCGTCCCACGAGATAAAGTATGGGCCGGGTGCAATTGTTTCTTCTCCGCTCCCATTTAAATTTGCTGCAATGCTGGGAATACATAGCGTAATTGTCTGAAATTTTGTTGTTGTATCAAGAGTGATTAAGTAGGATACTTGTTTTTTCTCAGGATCGACAGCCAACTTACGAATATCTTGATTGAAAGGGGAACGGAAGGTATAAATATTAATAGGTGTTTGCAAATCGTTTTCTTTCTTATCGCTAATGAGAATATTCAGTGGGGAGGCGTTGTCCTCTGATGTGAATTTTTGAAAATTTAGGGTATCTTTAAAAACCACATCGAAAACAATATAGAGAAATTTTTCATCGCCAAATGTCTGAGTTACATGAAAGGAAACGTCATTATAGTCTTTGCTTAAATTTACATCTTGAATTTCTGTATCATAGTTTTTCATGGAATCGTCATCTATGGCCAGTTTTTCTGCAAAAGCGTCATTCAATTTTTTCCCTTGACTTGATTGACATGCTGTTAACATTAAAAGTATTGCGCTGAGAAAAATTATCATAATTTTCTTACCAGTCATAATAATTACCTTCCATAATTATATTAATTTTTATAAAAAATAAAATACGATATCTAAAGATTAATAAAAACTATATTGAAATATATGAAATTCATATAATATAAGAAAATTTTTTGATTTTAGAGGAACATATACAACAACATATCCTTCGTTCTGGACATTCTGCTCATCAGGGGGTGGGTTAAGTACCGTTGGGGCAAATATAGAATGTCGAGCCAAGAGGCCCAATACAACAGCAAAATTATATACATTTGCTAATAATTTAGGATAGTAATAAATATCCAATAGGAAAGCCACAGTTATATTTATAACTGTGGCTTTCCTGATAAAGACCTTATGCTACTATAGAAGTTTGCCTAGTAGATCGTAAATAAGGAGCAAAGGACACTGAATAACACAAATTTATCAAATGCAGAAAGAACTAGCCTTTATTAATTTGTAGGATTCTTGATTCCACCAAGTTGATATTCTTAGTTCTAAATGATGGATAGTGAATGAAATCAAGTTAGACCATAGAGACTGGTGAAAAACACAATTTTCTCATCTTTCCGAGAGGGACTAAATTTTATAAAAAAACGCCTCCGAAGGGGAAGTCCCGCTCCGGAGGCGCTAAAATTGAAGAAGTAAAGAAATACCCGATTGGAATTGTTGAGATGGAACTGTTGCTCTGTCTAAATACAAATTACAATTCAATTTCATCTTTCCCAACAAATATATTTAAATGATGTATGCGACCTGAAAGTAAGGTACCAACAAAGACAAAAGGGAAGTTGGAAACCATTTCTGATGTTTCATCTCTATAGGGATCTTGTCAAGGTACCACTAGCATATGGCTGTCAGAATTCAGAGCCAACCGTAAACGCTCCGGCAAATGGAAAGGTACAAATAGACTTTTCGAAAATGCAAGGTACGCGTATATGTAAACGGTTAAAATGCCTATGTCCAGCCCGGTGCCAATCTCGAAACCATCGGTGGCAGGGGCAAGGGAGAGGCGGGAAACTCCTCTGATAAATCCATATGTTTCTCAGGGATACATAGTCCATTCTCCGAATGGAAGCGATGGGGGAACTACGAAGAGTTTCATCAGAACACTTTGCTCCGACAGCCACAGCTTTAGCTTCGGGAAATGGGAGATATACAAATCCTCTTTACTATTAAGAGGATAAAAGGATTGGATTTAAAACACCATTTTTAGATGTAGCACACGCTACGTACAAGGAACATGGACCACCGTTTGATCTATGTTACAGCTTGTCAGTACAGAGAGGTGTCTTCCGATCCTGGGTCATAACTGCGTCGCCCATGGGACTCACCTATCCTTTCTGTTATCGTCCTGGATGATAGAAGTTGGTGAGAGAGGACCAACTCCTTATCTCTGGCTAAAGTATACAATAAGATCCTGGTGTTGTCAAGAGAAAAATAGAAGAAACTCTAAAAATTTATAAAGAAAAAGGCATTGGATGTAAGATGTGTATATAGAAAGAGGCATCTATTCCTTTGAGAAAATATGTCCGTCTCCTTAGATGAACGCACCTCGCTATTGTATTCACTATAGAAACGAGCCGTCGGTCCGAAAGACCGACGGCTCGTTCTGCTGTTAGGGGATAGAAACTTTATTCTCCGTCAATGGAGGTGAGATCATAGGGGGTGGTTTGATATACGTAATAATTGAGCCAGTTGGTATACAGCAACTGTCCTGTTGAGCGCCACCGCACAATGGGAGGCTGACTGGGATCGTCATTTGTAAAGTAGTGCTGGGGAATCGCAATGGCTATGCCCTTTTCCTGGTCCCGCTGATATTCCAGCGCCAAGGTCTCCGGATCATACTCGGCGTGGCCCAAAAGGAAAAAGCGGCGGCTGTCCTCCGATTTGACGGCAAACACCCCGGCCTCGGGGGAGGTGGCCAAAATCTCCAATTGGGGGATCTTACGGATGTCCTCCGCATGCACCTCGGTATACCGGGAGTGGGGAGCGCAAAACACATCGTCAAATCCCCGGAAAAAAGGAGAGGTCGGTTTCAAAACATGATGGTCAAACACACCAAACAGTTTTTGGGGGAGCGTATACTTGGGAATGCCGTAGTGGTGGTACAGGGCGGCTTGTGCGCCCCAGCAGATGTGAAGGGTGGAGTGGACGTGGGTGGTGGTCCAGTCCATAATCGCGCACAGCTCGTCCCAGTAATCCACCTGGGTAAAGTCCAAGTTTTCCACCGGCGCGCCGGTGATAATCATGCCGTCGTAATTGTTATCTTTGATTTGATCGAAGGTGGTATAGAAGGAGTCCAGGTGGCTGCTGTCCGTATAGTGCCCCACATAGCTGGCGGTTTGCAGCAATTCCACTTGAATTTGGAGGGGAGTATTGGAGAGCTTCCGCAGAAGTTGGGTCTCCGTCACAATCTTGGTGGGCATCAGATTCAAAAGCAAGAGTTTCAGGGGGCGGATATCCTGGTGCATGGCCCGGTACTCTGTCATGACGAAAATATTTTCACTCTCCAGCGTGGCGCGGGCCGGCAGGGAGTCGGGAATTTTAATTGGCATTGGGCAGGACCTCACTTTTCTGGTTTCTCGGAGTCTCTACCATATAAACTAGCACATTTCCGGGTCAATGGCAACCGTGCGGCTGCAGATATGGCTGTAAGTAGCGTTATTGGTGGTACTATGATGGAAAAGTTTTTTTAATAGTCTTGATCCCATGTATTTGGCTCAGTTTTCATAGCCCCCGTTTTCACTATAATTATATATTACCCAACTTAAGCGCATATTTTGGGGGATCCATCGTGGTGCTTTCGGACTTTATTTAAGAAAAAAACAAAAAAGGAGAAAAAGGGTATTGACAAAGGGGTGTGGGGGTGGTATTCTATCAAAGCTGTCACGAACGGCAGCGGCAAGATCTGTCAAAAAGAAATGAAAAAAGTTCTTGACAAAGGCGGAAACTTGTGGTAAAGTACAAAACAGTCTCGCCGAAAGGCGTGTACCTTGTAAATTAAACAACGTAAGACGAAAGAACACGAAGCACCAGAAACGGACAAATAGTTGTCTGTTTAAATGGAGTTTGTGAAAACAAGCAGAAGTTTGAACGGAGCAACTGTCAATTCGGTCTTTAAAAGAAAGACCAAACTATTTCTTTGAAGCTAAGATAAGTTTCAGTAGGATAGATTTGAGTAAGTTGAAAGACTTATTTAGATACCATTTTATTGAGAGTTTGATCCTGGCTCAGGATGAACGCTGGCGGCGTGCCTAACACATGCA
>OLSM01001172.1_pt1 | contig 20544 bp, 18 predicted proteins | sample 1672721 | NCBI WGS metagenome assembly OLSM01 (sample SAMEA3136717, study PRJEB25190) | human gut metagenome | reverse complement strand
GTAATAAAATTAATGTAGTCCAATTATGTTCTAATAAAAACGAACAATCTTTATACAAGTAAAAACATACTAATAAATCAGAGCAGAGAGAATATAGTTTATGACATCCACACCATAAGAAATCTGAAATAAAAAACAATGAAACTCAATAAACCTTCTTAAATTATGAAGAATAGGAAATAATACTACTATCATTACTTAAAAAAATATACACAAATTACCAATAACAATATTACAATTAAATTAAATGGAATGAAAAAGCAATGAGTGAAAATATAGAACATCCAGTTGTATTCTTGTCATATGCAAGAACAAGTCCAGAACATGTAGAAAAAATAACTAATTTTGCATCAATGTTGCGAAAAGATGGAATTGATGCCAAAATTGATGAATGGGATTTGAAAGTTGGGCATGACATTTATTTTTTCATGGAAACCCACATTAAACGAGAATCCGATAAAGTATTGCTCATATTAACTAAAGAATTTGTTGAAAAAGCAAATGAAAGAAAATCAGGTGTGGGAACTGAAACACAACTCATAAGTAAAGAAGTATATGATGATGTGAAACAAGAACGAATCATACCTATTGTCTGGGAATGTGATGAAAAAGGAGAACCTTATATACCCACCTTTTTAGAAACAAGATTGTACATTGATTTATCATCAAATGAGAAATTTGGTGAAAACTATGAAATATTACTAAGGACATTATATAACAAACCAAAAAATCCAAAAGAAGAATTAGGCGAAATGCCGAAATGGCTTGATGACACAAATAAATATTATCCTAAAACAAATGAAGTTGTCAAAAGATTTAGTTATATAATAGACCATCGTCCAGACAATATAAATCCTACAATGGAAGAATTTTATGAAACATATTATGAATATCTAAAAACATTTCTTTTAGAGTTAAGTTCAAATGATACAAAAACTGTTGTCAAAGAAATGTATGAAAATTTAGAAGACTATCAGCAGTTAAAAAATGATTTTGAAGAGTTCACTGACATACTAACTAAAAAAGGCAAATATTGTGACGTGGAGTATAATATAATTGTGGAATTTTTAACACAGGTTCACTCACTTACTTTTAACTCAGGAAATGGAGAAAGTATGAGTGCCTATGACATTTGCAAATTTGCTTTCATATTAAGAGAATTATTTTTATATCTAATAGCTTATGGATTAAAAAATAAGAACTATAAATTAATCGCAGATTTGTTACACTCACCATACTATTTAACTGATGCATATAATCAGCAAAAAGGCACTCAGCACTTTGTTGAACTGGATATAAGAGGACCAAGGGATATGAATGATTATGCAGACTATTATTATAAACAATTTGAAAACAAACAATATCCCTCACCATTAGGCGAATTATTAATCCAAAGATTACCTCCCCTCATTAATGCTGAATATTTAATTGATGCAGACTTATTGTGCTGTTATGTGTCATTTTTAAATAAAGAGGAATATGAAAATAAGTTTTGGTTCCCATATACCTATGTCTACAAAGGAAGACACACAAGTTTTGAAATGTTTAGAAGATTGACATCAAAAAAATATTTTGAAGAAGTTAAAGGAATATTTGATGTTGAAACAATTGGAGAATTTAAAACTAAAGTCATATCAACCAATGATTCACATCTAGGAAGAAGACAAATAAAATTCAGCAATTCATTTGAATGCGTGAACCCTATTGAAGATTATATAGATTTAAATGAAATTGGTTGTGAAAGATAAAAAGAATGGAGTGATAAAAATGAAATTAAAAGAAGTATTAGATGTAGAATTAAAAAAAGAAAATACCAGTGAAATAACATTTATTTCAGTGCATGGAATTGAAACAACTGTTAAGTAAACATGATAGATTAAAGGAAGAAAATGATTTTTTATACATAATACGTGTAAATGGAGAAATAGAAATAATCCTATTCACTGATGACATCTTCAAAATAAAAATTAAGAAAATACACACTATTTCAGCAGAAGGCATATATGCTGGATAAATAAGTAAATTATGGAGTTAGATAAATGGTTAATGAATCTTTTTATTTAGAAATAATGAACTTGATAGCTAGTAAAACTGAAGGTCAATATTGGGATTTTAAAAGAGAACCCCATAAAAACAATGAATCATTAGTGCATGATATTCTATGCCTAGCTAATACAAAACACGATGGAGACAGATTTTTAATTATTGGTGTGGCCGATCCCAGTAAAAATTGTGAAATTATCGGTTTGGATGAAAATACTCCTAAAAGAAAAAAAGAAGCCGAATTGAATGATTGTTTAAACAGTAAAGAATTTGGAGGGGGGAATGTCCCAATTGTTAATGTTCGTACATTAAATATTGATAATAAAGAAATTGATATTATCATAATAAAAAATGATACGCAAAAACCTTATTATTTAGAGAAAAATTATGGTGATGTAAAAGCTTATCACATTTATACAAGAACCGGTGATAGAAATACTCCTAAAGACAAGAATGCAAATTTTGCAGATATTGAATATATGTGGAAAGAACGTTTTGGTCTTAATTTAGATGTTGAAGAAAGATTCGAATTCTACCTAGATGATATTGATAATTGGATGGATGAATTTGAAACAAAAGAAACTGCATTGTATAAACCAGTGCCGGAATTTTCAATTGAGTTAACAGAATTTAATGAAAGTGATTATGTAGAACCATTCAACACATTTTATTTAGATAATTCCCTTTTGTACGGCAATATATTATTTAAATATAATTCCAATGTCATTTTTCAATGTGAGTATGCTTATTGTGATGGAGGCAGACTTTTAATTCCAGTACCTAAATTACATAGCTACATTGACAAAAATGGTGAAAAAATCTATTTTTATTATTACAATTTAGATGCTATTGAAGGCAAATTCGCAAAATTAATTAGTAAAGACAGTTTTGAATTTAGATGTAGAATTCGTAGCTTCCCATTTATTGTAGTGAAAAATGAAACCATTTTAAATAAATTTGTTGAATATTTAAAAGAAAATATAACTAAATCAGATATTCCTTCAAATATTATGTTCAATACAGGAGATCCTAATAAATATACTTCATCAGTGAATTTAGATAGCTTAGTTTATATTGAATCAATATTTGACGAATGGAAATCAGATTATGAAAAGGTTTAAGTGGAGATTAATTTAATTACCTCCTCCAATATTATCAAAAATTTTTCCAGCAATTAAATAACAACTTCAGATAAAATTTTATAAAAAAATTGATTGAAAAGTACTAAGTGATACTACTTATATCGAGTTTCAATATGATTAAGAACATTGATAAATTTTTAATTTCTATTTTATTTTCACCACATTATTTTGCATTTTATGGAAATCATAATTTCGATATACCCTAAGCAACTGATTATGGAAATGTTATAACCAACTAATAATTGGGACTTCATCCACAAGTTTAATTAAGCATCCTAGCTAAATATTATATAATATATTAAAAGAGAAGCAGTATAAGTAACTGATATTTAAAGTGATAACAATGATGATACCTACAATACCCACTCCTGATGAATTACTTGATAAAGGATTTAGCAGAGGGAAAAAGCAAGCAGATTTAATGAGAACACAAAAAATACCAAAGCATCTGAAAGGAAAAAGAATTGAAGAAAGAAGAGTTATAACTTCTTGTCAGGTAATCAAAGACAAATTAAAATCCATTTTAGATAGTGTTCCGGATATAGAAGACCTTCCCCCATTTTATCAGGATTACATTGACATTACTGTTGGTGTGGATGATATGAAACAGGCTCTTGGAGGGCTTAACTGGGCTTATGGTATTTTAACACAACTTGAAAAAGAATACGGAAGTAAAATCAGGAAAAATCCGTCAGAAAAGGCAACTACCCTTCAAAAACAGGCCTACGGTAGAATTGCATCTGTTGTAAACAAAATCAAAAAGGATTTGGATTTTCTGGATTTTGCAAAAGCTAACTTAAGAAACATGCCTACAATTGACTTTGATGCAACAACAATTGTAATTGCAGGATTTCCAAATGTGGGAAAATCCACACTTCTTAACCAGATATCTGGAGCAGACCCCCAAATAGCTAATTATCCTTTTACAACTAAAGGTATTCAAATAGGGCATGTGGAAAGACATTGGAAAAGTATTCAAATTATTGACACTCCCGGACTTTTAGACAGACCGATTTTAGAAATGAATGATATTGAATTAAATGCAATAGTGGCTTTGGAACATTTGGCGGATGCTATTTTATTTATTTTCGATGCATCTGAAACCTGCGGATTTGGTCTGGAAAGTCAGTACAATTTATTAAAACAGATTGAAAAAATATTTGACAACATTCCTGTAATCTACTTATTTAACAAAATGGATCTTATTGAAGACACCAGCTATGTGGAACAGTATGTTGATGAATTAGATAACTCCATTTTCATATCAGCTATTGAAGGAGAAGGTATTGATAAAATAAATAAAGTTTTAGACTCTGTTAAAAAAATAGAAAGAAATGAAGAAGAGGAATATTAAAGATACCTTTATATATTAAAAGTCCATAATAACAATTAAATTTAATTAAACATAATGGAGTCACAAATATGGTAGAGAAAGATATAATCGAAACCAAAATTAGCGAAGGCAAAGAAAAGGCTGAAGAAAAAATTGACGAACACAAAGAAAAGGCTGAAGAAAAAATCAATTACCGCAAGGAAAAATTAAACGAAAAAAGGGAACAGACGAAAAATATGGCTGGAAAAATGACAGAAGATTTATCCAGAGGCTTTGATGATCTTCAAGAAGGTATTAAATCAATCCAAAAAATAATTGATCAGAAAATTGATGATTATAAAAAAGCAACCATCCACAGCTTAGACGTTGATTTAATAGAAACTGAAGAAAAATACTACTTGAAAGTAGATGTTCCAGGTATTGAAAAAGAAGAAATTGATATTGAAGCTGGAGACAAAGACATTTCAATTGTAGCTACTTTCAAACCGTATACTGAAGAAATTGAAGAAGAAGATAAAACTGTTTTAATTTCAGATATAAAACAAGGAAGATGCAGCAAAAGCATCAGATTCAGCAACAATATTGAAATTGATAAAATCAGTGCAAAATTCAACAACGGAACAGTTTTAATAACTATTCCTAAATTAAAAACACCAAAAAATAAAATTAATGTAGAATAAATTTTCTACATATTTCTTTTTTTAAAAAAAATTAATATCTGACTTTTCCGATATGTCTTGTAGCACCAGGATCTTCACCATTAAAATGTGCCAAATAATAAACAAACCATTCCAAAGGAACTACAAATATTAATGGAGATAATAACGGATTGATGTCTGCATAATCTTCTAAATTATAAACAATAGATTTTAATTCTAAATTTTTAGAAAATTCAATAGCTTTGTCAGTTATTTCATCTGATTCAAAACCTGAACGCAAGAAAATAATTGGAACATCTTTTTCTGCACGTTCTATTAAACCGTGCCTAAATTCCGCAGAGTAAACAGGACATGCATGTTTAATTGCTCCTTCCATAAGCATAGTCATAGCTAATTTAAATGAAAGGCCGAAGTTAGGTCCGCTGCCTAAACAGTAAAAGATATCTTCATCTTTAAACTCTTCAGCTAATTTTTTATTGTCTTCTTCTGTTGTTTTTAATAATTCTTCAATAATATCAGGAATATGCTTCAAATCATCTAACAGTTCATCTGCCTTGCCATAGTTGGATCCTTTAAATAAAATCTGATAAAGACAGGCTAACTGAGTTACATATGTTTTAGTTCCAAGAATTGCTGTTTCCCTTTCACATTGTGTTATAATTGGAGTTTTAGCTTCTTTTATCATTGAACTATCAGATTCATTAGAAATTGAAACAGTGTGAATTCCGTATTCATTAGCTCTTTTAAGAGATGCTAAAGTATCTGCAGTTTCACCGGATTGTGATGTGAAAATAGCTATTGAATTTTCTCCGTCAGTTAATTTTTTATTATAATAAAATTCATAGCCTGTAAATACTTCTACACTCATATCACAGGACATTCTCAATGCATCCCTAACACTATAACATGTAGAAATAGAACTGCCACAACCAATTAAATAAATTTTATCTGCTTTTGATACAGCTTCTGAAACACTATCCATTTTAGACATTTCGCTTGCAAATGTCCTTCTAAGTGAATCAGGTTGCTCCATCATTTCATCATACATTTTATAGTTCATTACTTAAACTCCTTAAAATTAATATATAATACTTATACTATTGTTTATTAACATATAAAAATGTTTTTTAAAAATCGATACTTTAATTAAGTAAATATTATCAAACTTATAATTATGGAAATAAATTTATCTTCAGTTGGAATGGAAAAAGGAAGACAATATGAAACAGTAATAACTACACTAAGCCCTGAGGGCAAAAGAAATGCAGCGCCAATTGGAGTTATATGTACCGGCAAAGACAGTATAATATGCCGTATATTCAAAGGAAGCACCACTTTAGAAAACATTATTTCTCAAAAAGAATTTACTGTAAATATTACTGAAAATCCGGAACTTTTTACACTTTCAACAATTGATAACCTTCCAGAAACTTATTTTGATGAAAACAATTCCATTAAAAATATTGAAAGCTATTTCAAATGTGAAGTTACTGACTTAATAGAAGCTGTTAAAAGAAGCGATCCGATTAAAAGTGACTCAAAAGCCATTGTCATAAAAGCTAAAGTTACCTCACATGTAATCAATAAAAATATAAAAGCAATTAACCGTGCTATGGGTTTGCTTATAGAGACTTTAGTTAATTTTACAAGAATAGATATGGTTGATGAGAAACAGCAAGAATATTATCTCGGAAGATTTAGGGAAGCAAAAAGAGTAATAAATAAAGTTGGATCAAAAGAAGAGCAAAAAGCAATTCATGAAATAAAAAAAGAATTAATAAAAAAAGGGTATTCACCCTAATTTTTAATTACATCAATAAATTCAAAGTTTATGCAGTCAAATAAACCTTTATCAGATATTTTGATAGCTGGAATTACCAAAAGAGCCATAAATGACATAGTCATAAACGGAGAATCCAGTTTGCATCCGAAATCAGCAGCTGTTTTATGCAATTTCTCTAATTTTTCAGCTACTTCATGACTGTCTTCATTAGTCATCAATCCTGCAATAGGCAATGCCAAAGAATCTTCAAAATCACCGTCAACAATAGCAAAACCGCCTTCATTATCAATTAAACAGTTGACTGCATTTGCCATGTCCTCACTATTTGTTCCTACAACTACAATATTATGAGAATCATGAGCTACAGAAGAGGCTATTGCTCCTTTTTTAAGATTGAATCCTGTTATAAATCCGTTGGCTATTGAATTTCCACCATAACGCTCAACAACAGCTATTTTTAAAATATCCTCTTCCAAATCAGGCTGTACAAATCCGTTTTTAGTTTCCAATGTTGCACTTTCAGCTTCAGTTATTAATTCACCATTGAAACATCGGATTACATTAACATCTGCTGAAGGTTCATCACATGAGATTTCAAAATCTTCAGATCCTTTTTTGGAAACATCAAATGTATTTTTGAATTCCGTTTCTTCCACATCAAATAAAACATTTTCACCATCAAAAACACATTTGCCTGCAACATATGTCTTTAAAATATTTAAATCATTCAGATTATCTACAACAACATAATCTGCCTGCATTCCTTTTACAATAGCACCAGTATTTAAATTATAATGTGTTGACGGATTAACTGTAACCATTTCAATTGCACTTATAGGGCTGATTTCCAAACCAATGGCTTTTTTAATGGATTCATTTAAATGACCTTTAATTAAGTCAGTGGTGTGTTTGTCATCACTTACTATAAAATCAAAAATAGGCAGATGTATTCTTTTTTCCAGAACTTCATTGGGCATTTTTCCGAAACTTTCGTGATTTTTCCAGTAGTCTAACCTGTCGCTAAAATCAAAAAGAGCTTCCATATTTTTAGCAGAAGACCCTTCACGAACCATTATTTTCATACCTTTTTCTTTTTTTTCAATACCTTCTGCAAAATTACTGCATTCATGATCAGTAGATATATGTTCAGCTATATATTTATCCAAATCTTTTCCTGAAAGCAGAGGCGCATGACCATCTATAGGTTTTCCAAGTTCTTTTGCTTTTTCCAGTTTGGCCAAAACTTCCCCATCCCCATTTATCACACCTGGAAAATTCATCATTTCACCAAGTGCAACAGCTTCATCTTTTTTAAGAAGTTCTCCGATAGTTTCGCTGTCCAAAATAGCTCCTGATGTTTCAAAACAGGTTGCAGGAACACATGATGGAATTGAAAAATAAAAATTAAAAGGAACAGATTTTGAATTTTCAATCATGAAATCTATCCCGTCAGTACCTGCAACATTAGCTATTTCATGAGGATCACAAACAACTGAAGTAGTACCGAACCTTACAGCCAGTTTTGCAAACTGTGCAGGAGTAAGCATGGTACTTTCAATATGAATATGAGAATCAATAAATCCCGGAAGAATAATCCCTGAAATATCCAATTCACTGTCGTCATTAATGACAATTGGAACTATCTCTTTAAAAAATCCGCCTTCAACTGAAATACGTGCAGGATAAATTGAATCAGTTATAACGTCTAACATATATGCACTGAATTGCATCTAATCACTTTCATGTAGGGATTCATATAAAAGAGGTAAAAATGTACCAATATCTGTTACAATACTAACTACCTGAGCACTTCCCCTGTCAGATAATTTGGTAACAGTAGCAGGATTAATATCCACACAGATACTTTTAACTTTTGAAGGAAGTAAATTACCCATAGCTATTGAATGCAACATGGTAGCTATCATAATTACCATATCAACTTCCTGAGCCTGTTTACGCATTAATTTTTGTGACTCTGCAGTGTCAGTTATTACATCAGGCAGAGGACCATCATCACGAATAGAACCTGCTAAAACATACGGAATGTCCTTTTTAATACATTCATACATGATTCCGCCAGTTAAGGTGCCATCTTCAACAGCCTGTTTAATTGATCCTGAACGGTTGATTTTATTAATGGCCCTCATATGATGAGTATGTCCATGAGCTATAATTTCTCCTGTTTCCACTTCAATACCCAAGGAAGTTCCAAAAATATTGCTTTCAATATCGTGAGTAGCCAGTGCATTACCTGCAAGAAGAGAATCAATATATCCTTCCCTGATTAAAGCAGCCAGATATTTGCCTGATCCTGTGTGTACAATAGCAGGACCTCCAACAATAGCTATTTTACCTCCTTTACTTTTGATTTCTTTAATTTCTTTTGCAATTCCCCTAATTAAATTCATCAAAGGTTTTTCAGAAGAAACATCACTGTTCATAAATTCAAAGGTTCCACTTTTTTCTCTGGACCTTTGAGGTGGTGTAACTTTTATTCCGTCACGACCAACAACAATCATATCTCCTGCCTTAATTTCCGCTATCGGTTTAACTGATGCACGAGAATTTTTTTCATCAACACAGATTAAACAATCCATCTCAATGTTTTCAACAACAATCCAATTACCTTTATAGAGAATGTGAGTTGTATGATTTGAAGTAGAATAAAAACCTTCCGGAGCAACTTTATCTTTTGAAGATGCAACTAATTCAACCTCTTTTAATTCAGATATTGATGCACCTAATACTGACAACTCATCTAAAATAGAATTTAAAAGGTCGATAGACTCTGCATAAACTGCCATCTTAACCTTACTAGTATCAGTTTTTCTTTTACCTACATCAAATTCTAAGAAATCAAAATCTCCACCTTTATCCATGATAATATCCAGAGCTTTTGGTAAAGTTAATGAATCAATAACATGACCAGAAAGTTCAATTGTTCTACTATTCATAATTTTTGCTCCTAATTATTAATTATTAATATTGTAATTTTACTTTAAGCTAATATTTAAATAATTCCATATTAATTTTTTATAAGAAAAGTAATAATTAACTAAAAATTTTAAAAAATAATGAACAAAAAATAATAAAAGTTAAATTAAATTAAAAGTAAAAACAATTTATCACAATAATGATAAAAAATCATAAATTATTTTTGAAGCGGAAACTGCAGTAATATCACCCAATCTGTCACCAGCTGTTTCAACAACATCCATCCCGACAACATTTTTTAAAGATAAAGTTTGAAGCATAGCTTCCATATGGCCATACGCTATTCCGTTGGGAGTTGGATTGCCTACAGTCGGAGCAATAGACGGATCAAAAACATCCATATCAATAGACAAATAAATTGGAGTGTCAATAATACTCAAATAATATTCTATATTGTCCAGATGATGAAATACATCATTATTTTTAAATGTTGTGATATTTGACTGGTTTTTAACAAAATCTTCCTCTTCCTTTGAAGCTGACCTGATGCCAATCTGAACCAATTCCTTAACACCCATTTCATGAACCCTTTTCATGACACTGGCATGAGAATACGGCTCCCCAATAAAAGTATCTGCCAGGTCCCTATGAGCATCCAAATGGACAACAGTCAGATCATCATATTTTTTAGTTAATGAATTAAGAACACCAATAGTCAAACTATGTTCTCCGCCAATAGTCAGAGGTTTGATTTTTAAATCAGACAGTTCATTAACAGTATCTTCAATTATTTCACATGTTTTTTTACAGTTTCCAAAAACAACATTTACATCTCCGAAATCGTAAAAAATATTGTCCAATTGTGTATTAAAAATAGTATTATATTTTTCAAACCCATATGAAGCTTCTCTAACTACTATAGGTCCAAAACGTGAACCAGGATGATAAGATGTTGTACTGTCAAACGGAACACCAATTATTCCCCAAGCACCCTCTTTAAGGTTGTTAAAATCAGTTTCTTCCTGGGAAAAAGCAAATTTCCATGGTTCATATGTGTTTAAAAGCATAATAAATCAAAAAAGAACTAAATAAAATTATTTAGTTCTCATAATTTTCATATTTCCTAAAGCTACGATGTAATCTACTTCAATACCTTCAGTGATTTGGTCTTTTAATTCTTCAGGCATAGGTAAATCTAAAGTGTCGTAGTTTTCCATATCCATTAACTGAACATTGTTACCTTGGATAGATAATACCTGACCAACCCTTTTATCGATAATTGGAATATCTACTTTGGTATCTACAGGTTTAACAATACTTCTTTTTTGGTTATCGAAAATACCTACAGCTTCTAATCTAGCTTTAGCAGCACCATGTTTACCTGGGGATGAAGTAGTTAAACTTGTGATTTTAGATGCTTCCCCACCTAATACGATATATTTACCAACTTTTAATGTTTTAATCTCTACAACTTTTGTTGACATTAATTTTCCTCCATAAATTAAAAAATAGATTTAAATAAGTAATCTATAATAAGAATTATTTTAGATTAATAATAATTCTATCCAACATTTTATATAAATTATTCGTTTTAACAAGTAGGACTTCAATAATAAATATTAAATAGAAATTACAAATTTAAAACAAAGTGATAAAAATGAAAATAGCTATTGTATCAGGAAAAGATGAGGGTCCAACAAGGTTAAATGCATTTGACAATGCACTAACTGATGCTGGAATAGGAGACGTCAATTTAATTAAAGTATCAAGTATGCTTGGAAAAAACACTCAAGTTAAAGACCTGCCAAAACTCAAACCTGGAGCTATGGTTAATTGTGTACTTTCTTCAGTTACCTCAAGCAAACCTGGAGATACAATAACTGCAGTTGTTGCAGTAGCTATTGGGGAAAAATTAGGCTGCGTAGTTGAAACAACTGGAACAAACAAGAACCCGCAGGATTTGATTGATGAAGCTAACTTCATGGTAAACTACATGATGGAAAAACGTGAAGTGGAAATTAAAGATATTATAATTGAGTCCGCCAGTACAACTGTTGAAAATATAGCTTCAGTTGTGGCTTCAGTTGTTTATTTGAATGATGAAATAATTGAGGGATAAAATATGGATGCAAAAGATAAAAAAATAGCTACAGACCTTTGTTACGAGATTATAAAAGAGGTAGGCAGAGCTATCAGACCATATGTCGGAAAACCTGAATCAGGAGAAAAAGTTAAGATGGGGGCTGACGGCACTCCAACATCATATATTGATGTTATAGCTGAAGATCAAGTAATTAACATTTTAAAAAATGCTCCTATACGCTCATACATCATTAGTGAAGAAATTGGAGAACTGAAAGTTGGATACGGAAAAAAAGAAAGTGTTGTTTTAACTCAGGAACTTAGAAGAACTGATTTAACTCCTGAACAAAAACCTAAATTCATATTCTTAATAGACCCTATTGACGGTACAAGCAATGCAATTAAGGAAATACCTGCATATGGAATTTCAATAGCTGTTGCAAATGTTCCTGATGACAGATTAGCTACTTTAAATGATGTTGAATTAGGTTTTATCAGCAACTTCGGAAACGGCAATTTCTTTGAAGCTGAAAAAGGAAAAGGATGCTGGTTGAATAATGAAGAGGTGCACCCCTCAGATATTGTAAACATCAGTGATATGTCTCTTGGAGGATTTACTAAAAGCGGGACCAAAGCAGCTTCCAAATTAGTTGACAATGCAAGGCGCATGCGTGTTTTAGGTTCTGTTGTTTTGGAACTTTCATATGTAGCCAGCGGAAGATATGATGCATTTCTTGATTTGAGAGGCAGCAGAATAATAGATATTGCAGCTTCCAAATTGATTGTTGAAGAAGCCGGAGGAATCATCACCAACAAATACGGTGAAAAACTGGACAATAAATTAAGTATCTATGAAAGAACAATTGTTGTTGCAGCTAATAACAATATACTCCACAAACAGATAATCGATATCTTAAATGACAATGAAAGTGATGTTATCGGAGAAGTTGGGGTAGTAAGCCGTGTAGATGAATACCATGCAATATTATTCTCTGTAAAAATCATAGATTATCTTTTGAATAACGGTATTGATGTAGTCATTGAAAGGACACTGGCCAGAAAGCTTGAAAAACTTAAAAAAGACCCTAATTTGAAAAATATAATTAACACAACCATAAAAGAGCATCCTGAATTAAAGGACCAGTTGAAAAATTTAAACTTTAACATTGAATTTAAATTGCTCTCACAAAGCATACAGGACTTTAAAAGCGATATGGCAATTATTCTTGGTGGAGACGGAACCCTTTTAAGAACACAGACTAAAATGACTGAAGAAATACCAATATTTGGAATTAATATGGGTACAGTAGGATTTTTAACTGAAATTGAAGTTAATGAAACATTTGATTCACTTAAAAAAATATTAAAAGGAGAATATTACCTTGAAAAAAGAACAAAATTAGTTGTTTCCCATGAAAACCACCATTATTCTGCACTGAATGAAGTTGTTGTAATGACTGACGAACCTTCAAAAATGCTTCATTTCCAGGTTCAGGTAGACGGAGAAATCATTGAAGAATTCAGAGCTGACGGTCTTATCATATCAACTCCAAGCGGTTCTACAGCATATTCCATGTCTGCAGGAGGTCCGATTGTTGATCCGAATGTAGGAGGATTTATCATCATCCCAATTTGTCCGTATAAATTAGGTGTAAGGCCATTTATCGTGTCTGATGAAAGTGAAATTATTGTCAAATTACTTAAAAAAGGTAAAACCGCAGTATTTGTAATGGACGGCCAAATAAATGAGGAAGCAGAATATCAGGAAGAAATCAGATTCAAAAAATCAGACAAACACGTTTACTTCATAAGAAACTCAAATAAATGTTTCTATAAAAAAGTTAAAGACAAGTTAAATGAGGGAGGCATCAACAACTAATGAACAGCCTCGTAATTGACATGACTCACGGAGGAGTGAAAATAGCCGTCAGTCTTGCAAAAAAAGATGAAACAGTCTATGCCTATGACATTTACAACACTTTGAAAAATGTTGATAAAAAAATGTTAGCGGTTTATAATGTTAAAATTATAGATTTGGACTATTTAAAAAACTTAAACGGAAATTTAAGAGTTATCTATCCTGTTCATTTACCTTTAACTAAAAGAGATATTGAAAAGTATAATCCCTCTTTAAATTATACTTTTTTAACCCATCACGAAATAATTAAAGAACTTCTGAAAAACTGGGGCAATGACATTCCCAAAATTGAAGTTACAGGAGTTAAAGGAAAAACCAGCTGTGTTTTTATGCTTAAAGAAATCTTAATTGATAAAAACCCACTAATTTTATCCAGCTTAGGTGCATTATTATATGAAAATGGAGTGAAAAAAACATTAAAACAAAATATATCAATTACTCCTGCAAATATTAAAGAAACAATTGACCTTGCATATAAAATAGCCAACCCTGTATGCGAAATAGCTGCAGGGAAATGTGATAGCCAAAATCTTAAAAAATATGGGTGTGCAATTTTTGAAAGTTCACTTGGAGCCAGCGGAATTGGAGATGTAGGGCTTTTGACAAACATAGTTGAAAATTATCCAATAGCTAAAAATAAAAGAACCGCCAGTGAAGCTAAAAGTCAGATATTCAATTGCAGCATCGTAGCTATCCAAAAAGAAACATTAGATGAATTCTACAAAAACATCGAACATAAAAAGACAAATACTTTTTCCCTAAATAACAATGCTGACGTAACTGTTAAAAATATAGAATATGATTTGGATAAAACACTGTTTGATGTAAGTTATAACAATATAATAACTGCCAACGGTGAGGTAATCTCCGGAGAATTTAAGGTTGAAACATTTGCTCCAGGAAAACATCATGTAAAAAATGTTTTGGGAGTTATTGCAACTTGTTTATCATTAAACATTCCAAAAGAAAAAATAATCAAAGGACTGGCCAATTATAAAGGAATTAAAGGAAGAACCAATAAAAAAATCATTGAAAATTCAACAATAATAGAAGAAATCAATCCCGGAATCAATACAAAAGCTATTGAAGAGTCCATAAACATGATAAGAAATTTGGATGATTATTACATAGCCATTGGTGGAGATTACGGAATAACATGTGAAGAAATTGATGAATCTAAAGTCAGCACCTATCTGGACACTCTTGATTACAATATCATTTTAACCGGAGAAGTAGGTGAAGGAATTTTAAAAAAAATGAATAAACCGGTAAAATATTCAAAAAACTTCCAGGATGTTTATAAACAAGCTATACACAACAATAAAAACCTGCTTTTGATTTATCGCTCAGATTACAGAAAACTTAATAAAAGATAATCAAAAATGTAACATTAGTTTTACATAAAATTGAAACATTTAATAAATATTAGCTAAATATTATAATTTGTAATTTAATGATAGTTATATGTTAAAATTTATTATTAAATTAGAAATAATACTTTTAAATTGGAGATTATATTTTGAATGTTGGAACAAGAGGAAGTCAATTAGCACTTGCACAAACTAATCAAGTTTGTAAAGATTTAGCATCAATTACTAATGAAAATATTGATGTTAACATAATTAAAACAAAAGGCGACAAAATAACTAATTCTCAATTATATAACATGGATGCAAAAGGTCTTTTTACTAAAGAACTTGATAAAGCATTGCTTGAAGAAGAAATAGATTTTGCAGTACATAGTTTTAAAGATTTACCAACTGAATTAGATGAAGAACTTGAAATAGCAGCAGTTCCAAAACGTGTAGCTCCAAATGAAGTACTGATCTCTAATAAAAACTGGGATGAACTAGGCCCTAATTCCAAACTTGGAACTAGCAGCCTCAGAAGAGAAGCTTTTTGTAATTACCACAATAAATGCTTTGAACTCAAACCAATTAGAGGCAATATTGAAACCAGAATCAGCAAAGTTAACGGTAGCGATTTAGATGCAACACTTATGGCTCAGGCAGGACTAATAAGATTAAATCTTACACAACACATAAAAACAGTGTTTCCCCTCGATTATATCACACCTGCAGCAGGTCAGGGTGCATTAGCTATCATAACCCGAAAAGATTCTGATAAAAAAGAAATTATTTCTAAATTAAATGACTATCAATCCAGGCAAGAAGTATTTGCTGAAAAACAAGTGCTTGAAGAACTAGGTGTAGGTTGTCAATGGCCAATTGGTGCTATAGCCCAAATGAAGGACAAACAATTTTGTATATACTCAATCCTATTAACCAAAGAAGGAGAAGTTCTAAAAGAACATAGTGAAAAAGGATCAATAAGAGATGCTGTCCAATTTGGTAAAAAAATAGGAAAAGTTTTTAAGGATTATGTTTAATTGGAGGAATAAAATTGAGAACAGTAAATGTAGGAGTTATTGGAGTAGGTGCAATGGGATACAACCATGCACGTGTATATTATAAATTAGAAGAAGCTAATTTAGTTGCTGTTAGTGATGTAAGTGAAAGAACTTTAAATAAAGTAGCTAAAAAATATGATGCAAAAGGTTTCACTGATTATGAAGATTTACTCAAAGATCCTGAAATAGAAGTAGTTAGCGTATGTGTTCCAACTACCTTCCACCATGATGTTGTAATGGAAGCTATTAAACATGGAAAACATGTATTAGTTGAAAAACCAATAGCTTTTACCCTAAAAGAAGCAGAAGATATGATTGCTGCTGCAAAAGAAGCTGGAGTTATTTTAGCAACAGGACATGTGGAAAGATTCAATCCAGCTGTTCAAAAAGCTAAAGAACTCATTGATAATGATGTTATTGGAGATATCGTATCTGCATCTGCAAAAAGAGTAGGACCATTCCCTCCAAGAATAAAAGATGTTGGAGTAACTATTGATTTAGCTATTCATGATTTGGATGTAATGAACTACTTATTTGATGAAGAGGTCATTCAAGTTTACGGTACTATGAATAGTATCTTAGAAAAATGTGAATTTGAAGACCATGCAGAAATCATGATTAACTTTAAAAATGAATCTACAGGAATTCTCGAAGTAAACTGGTTAACTCCATACAAAAGGAGACAAATTGAAATTACAGGAACTGACGGAATCATTTCAGTAGACTATATCGAACAAAGCATTGATGTATACGGTAAATTCGCTCAGGATATTGATATTAAACATGAAGAACCATTAAAAGAAGAATTAAGGTCCTTTTTAAATGCAGTTGTTAATGGAACTGAACCTGAAATTACCGGTGAAGACGGTCTTAAAGCACTTAAAATGGTAATAGCTGCTACAAAATCCTCCAGAGAACATAAACCTATTAGCTTTGATGAAATTGAATAGGTGATTTTAATGAAACAAAAATTAATTAAAAAAGCTCAAGAGCTTAGACAACATGGTTTTACAACTGGTGAAATAGCTGATGAACTTAATGTAAGTATGGATACTGCCAGATGGTTAACTCTCCAAAAACCTGCTGAAGAAAAACCAGAAGCTCCTGTTGACTTTTTTATAAATTGGAAAAGCTTAGGTGGAAATTCAACCCGTTTAAGATATGTTTCCGGAGCTTTAAGTGATATGGCATTATCACATGGAGAAGCTGAAGTAATTCTTGGAATAGCTGTCAGCGGAATACCATTTGCAACTATGATGGCTGACTTTCTAGAAGACATGAGTGAAGTTGAAACCTCACTTGCAGTATACCACCCACACAAACACAGAAAAGAAAAAGATGACGGTGAAGGAGCTATAAGTACAAACTTCGGATCTGTTGAAGGTAAAAAAGTTGTAATTGTTGATGATGTTATAACTAGTGGTAAAACTGTAAAAGAAGTTATTCATGCAGTAAAAGATCATGGTGGAGAACCAATAGCTGTTACTGTACTAATTGATAAATCAGGACTTTCTGAAATTGAAGAAGTGCCTATTGAATCTTTAATTAAAGTAGGTAGATTATAAACCTACATTTTTACTATTTTTTATAAAAAAAGAAAAAGAATAGTCAAAAAGACTATTTAAATTTTAAATTATTCTTCGTTTAATTTTCTGCGTTTATATCCAACAAATATTAAGAATGCAACAATTATAACCAATATAATAGAAGCGACAATAGTATTTGAATTATCCTTTATTATATTCTTATCAATCTCATATGCTTTTTTGTTTGAAGATTGTCCGTTGTCTTCACCTACAGAACTTCCAGTACTTTTTGCATTTGATCCAGAAGAGGATTTAGTGCTACTTGCTGGAGATGGATTTCCTTCAAGACTTGGACTATCACTAGATGAAGTACTTGTATTTGTACGTACAGTACCACTATATGAGTTAGATCTTGAATCTCCACTATCTGTATTTGAAGTCAGGAAATTAATCAAAGCATTAAGCAAGCTTAAACCTAATTTGTTAGAATCTTTATCTGTACTACTAGTACCATTAGAAGGATTTTTTGAATTGCCATCATCACCGGACAAATCAGGAACATCTGTATAACCAGAATCACCATCAGGTCTGTCCGGAATATTTGAAGTTTCTTTATCAGTATCCTCATCAGGGGTTACAATAACACTACTTCCATCACCAGGTTTAGGAAGTAAAGGATTCCTATTAGGGAAACTAGGGAACCATGGTTTTATTTTTGAACCATCAACTTTATTTGTCAAATTGTTCACATTAGTAGGGCTCGTATAATTAAATTCAAAACCACCATCAACATGATTGTAAATTTCCGCATAATAATCAAATGCATTAACTACACGATTATTATAATAGGAGGTATTATAAAATTCACCTTTCGTATTGAATGCATCATAACTAGCTTTCGCATCTTTTCTAGTAGATATTAATAAATTATCAACAATAACCGAATTTACAGCACTTATTAGCGAAATTGCATATTTTGCTTCACTAGTAACTGTATTATTTTTAATTATAAAAGTATGGTTACCTTTAGTTGATTGAGAATAACTGATACCATAAATATTATCATTATCCTTAACTTCTGCAACACTATGAACTTCAATTGTATTATTAACAATAGTATCATTAGAATCTTGAGCTTCTATACCTACAACAAGTGCCCAACTATGATTACCTGCCAATCCAGTAATATTAATCTTATTATTTGCAATATACAACTGAGTATCACCATAATAATTTTGTGAATAAATTCCTATATTTGGCCCATTAGATACTGAATATAAATCATTATTAGTTATATTAATTCTCTTAGAAGGTCCAGTAATTTGTATAGGGTATGCAGTACCAGCAGCTAACATCCCACCAGTTGTTAAAATAGCTATATTATTAGAATCTAATGTCAAACTATTTACACGCCATACATCAATACCATAAAGATAATTATTAAGACCTGGGAAAGTTACGAAATCTTCCATATACAAAGTGTTATTTTTAATAAGACAATTATTTGAATCAGCAATGATTATGCCATCTAATGTAGGAAAAGAACTTCCTGGTCTTTTATTAACAATACTTGCAACAATATTCCCAATAAATGTTAAATTATTACTATACTCAATACCTACACTTGCTACAAAATCAGAGTCTAAAGTAGCTCCAACTGCACCAAAATTAACATCCCTCAATGGAAGTTGAGTATAAATGCTATTATTTGCAATTAATGCATTAGGACAATTACTTAATTTTAAAGCATAACAATAGGTATTTGTCTTATAATTATGACCTTCAAAATTAATTGTACAGTTAATAACTTGTAAACCACTAATTGGAGCGATTCTTCTTCCAACTGCAGAAATACCATAACCTTCAGTATCGCGAGGAACAGTATAATTTATAACACAATTACGTATACAGGTATTATCAGCCAATGTAAGAATTGAAGCACCGTCAGCATCTTTAAAATCAAATTCATTAATTAATGTGAAATTAGTTAATGTAACATCTTTACCATTAATCAAAAATGCAATATTTGTCAAGGTAAAATTATTACCTACAACAGTTACATTATTTGCTTTAATTTTTAAAAGACCTAAATTATCAAAGTTTTGAGTTAATACAAATTTAGTATTAGAATGCTCAACTCCCAAAGTACCATTAACAAAATACTCATCAATGTTAAATATAGTCAAATTAACCACATCTGAATTATTATTATCACCAGTTTCCGGATCATCAGGAGTAACAGGAATATCTGGAATATCCGGCACATCTGGAATATCCGGTGCATCACCAACAGTCATATTAGTTACAGTAGTATTTTCACTTAATGTTGATAAATCATTTGCAGAAACGCATCCCATAATCACGAAAAATAACATTAACAAAGACGTAATAATTATTTTTCGACTTAATTTAATCTTTTTCACCTCCTTTTAGTTTTAATAAAATCTTTTAAAACTAAAATAAGCCATCTCATAAGATTAAAAAAAACTTATTTAAAGTTCAAACTAAAAGACAATTAAGTATATGTAAAAAATAGTTTATATATTTATCTAAAAAAAATTCAAAAAGAGATTAATTAAATAACCTCTTTTTTTAAGATATTTTTATAGTATTCCCTGTTTGGAAATCATTCCAGTAGGAAGTTATAATGTATTCACCAGCCATCAGTCTGATTCCTAATTTGGCAATACCGTTATTGTCTGTGAGTTTGTGGT
>OLSM01001168.1_pt1 | contig 20616 bp, 16 predicted proteins | sample 1672721 | NCBI WGS metagenome assembly OLSM01 (sample SAMEA3136717, study PRJEB25190) | human gut metagenome | reverse complement strand
GGGCGCGCTGGAGCCTGCGCCTCGCCGCGCGAGGCATGCGAGCCTCCGAGGCGTGGAGCGCCTCCTTGAAGCACCGTGCGCCCATCACGGGCTGGTCCTTGTGGTAGAGGACCTCACCGCACTCGTCGGTGGCCACGAACCCGACGCTCGTGCCGTCGAGGTCGAGGCCGACATACCACGGACCGTTGATATTTTTAAGTTTCCTAGCCATGGGTTCTCCTGTGTGATATAAAGGGATTGTGAGTTGCTGCTCGAAACGCAGTACCTAAGTCGAAATACGGCTTAAAAGCCACAAACTGCCTATTCAGGCCGCCCCGTATGGGGCTTTTTCTTTTTCCCGACATTCCATAGGCATCTAGAGCAGGTGCTCCATGACGGTACCGGTCGAATCGGTGCGGAAGCGGATGCTGCCCACCGTGTTCTCGTGGATCATATTGCCGGTCGCCACATCGACGTAGACGGCATCGCTGAGCCCGCGCGACACTTCCATCTCGGTGGCGCCGGTCTCGGAGTCGATACGGAGCTTTCCCACTTGGTTGCGCACGTGCATCTGGCCCTTGGAGTCCAGGCAGCGCTCGACCGTGCCGCTGCCGGCCTCGGTCAGGTTCAGGCTATTAATTTGGAAACTGTTCATAGTTACCCTCCCCCTCTGCAAGAAGGCATGAGGCCGGGCCTTTCCCGGCATTGGAGGGTTTTATTAAATTATAGACTGGCGCGGGGACGATTCCATCGGTGATTCAGGGTATCGCCATAAGGTCAGATTGAGCGATTCGATATCGATTCGATATGGATAAATAGATTCATTGAGCCAGAGAATAATCTGGGGCAAACAACCTTCCTTTCGAAAGCAAAACCCCGCCCCGGCAATTAAGCCGGGGCGGGGCCAAAGGGGAAGGCGTATTCGCTATTACGCCGGCACCTTGTAGTTGTTGGTGCCGATAGCGCCCACAACGTTGGTGGCCATCTTGATGACGTCCTGGAGCTTGCCGGAGTAGGCGGCGAGGACGGTTACGAGGGCGAGGGCGAGCAGGCCGATGAGGATGATCATCTCGGTGGAGATGACGGCACCGAACTTCTCATTGGCTGCGCGACGCACATTGTAGGTCTTGGCCGCGAGATACGTGGCCGTGGCGTTCATGGTTGCAGAATCCATGATGCGCTCCTTTCGGTTAGGGGGTTCGAGTCTTTGGCCCCCGTCGACACGATAGGGGCTTACTTCCTGCCCCCCGAGATAGATTCTGCTCCCGTAAATGCGTCCGTGAGGGGCCATTTGGTGCCAAGTGGTGACAAACGGTGACACGGGAATGCGTAGGTAGGCTATAACGTACGTTGCCGTACAAACACATGTTCGTCTAGCATTGATGCCAACTGTACCCTGGCAGTCTCTAATCGTCCGGTTCGGCGCTGCGCCGGAGTCGATGCGTTGATGGCTGTGAGTATTTAAACAAGAGAAAAATGGGGCATGGCAGATACACACTATCGAAACCGCCGATGAGATCGGTCTCAGGAACATCCTGAGCCCCCGCTTGGCGCCTTCTTAAAACGACTTTCCGTGCGGACTCGATTATATGAAGTTCATTGATATGATAGGATTTCATATCATATCGGAAGGAGAATGGGTATGAGCCAGATAGGGGTTCACCCCAGAATCAGCAGACGACACCCCGAGATGGCCGAAGCGGATGTAATCAGCGCGATGCGGTCGATGATTCGCTACAAGCAGCGCGGTTCGGGAGAGTGGATAGCCGTGGGTATGGATTCGCGGAACAGACTTGTCGAGCTTGCCTACATCTACGACGCCGACGATGACTACTTCTTTGTCTATCACGGGATGACCCCGCCGAGCGGCAAGACGCTCAGGGAACTCGGCTTGGAGAGGTGATTTGGATGAACGTGAACGATTTCATGGCAAAGCACGGCATCGCCGATGCGGACCTCGACCGCATGGCCGCGCCCTACGAGGACGGCAGCTTCGAACCCGAGCCCGAAGGAACTGTGTTCAGCGGCTCTCATCTCGATGCCGTTGGCACTCGCCGCGTAACGGTGGTCTATGATGCGAAGGACACGCAGAGAGTTGCGCTGATTGCCCGAAGTAGAGGCGTGAAGCCGTCCGCTGTCTACAGGGACGCGCTCGAGTACTACCTCGCCGCGCAGTCCTAGTCGCAAGCATCCGATTCATGGGTCGTATGGATCGGAAGTATTATCCTGGTCGCTTAGAAAACCTGAATGTATGGAAACGTTCAGGATACAAGCAAAGGGGGCGGGGTACCGTGTGGTGCCCCGCCCCCTTTGCTTCCTGCATCGTGTCGTCGCCCGATTGTCTACGAGACTGGCGTCTGAGAACCGTTACTCCTCGTACTTGTTTCCCTTCCCGCAGTTGCAGTCCTCGCAGAGAGTCTGCAGGTTGCTCATTACAGACTTTCCCCCGCGAGAGACGGGCTTGATATGGTCGACATGGAGCTTCACCCCGTCTTCGCGGCCCCGTCCGCACTTGACGCACCTGAAACCGTCCCGGCGCAGCACGTCATAACGCATCGCGCGCGTCACCTTTGCGTGCTCCTCGTCGTTGGCCATGCGGCGATCTTGGTACTCCAGGCGGCGCTTCTCCCGCTCTTTCTTCTTTTTCGATTTGCGATGCTCCTTCAATAGCATCGTCAGGATTGCCTCCGCGGCCCACAGCGCGACAACGATCTGCAGGAGCGGCAATAGAGACTGCATTACCTGTGTGGCGGGACCCGACGTTTCCATGAACTGCCTCCTTATCGGGGGATATACGCCACAAGTCTAAGCTCCTGCAGATGCCGCCGCCCCTCCACTTGGTGCCAAGGGGTGACACCTGCCCTGAACACTTGTTCATAGCCGCCCGCACGCCTGCTCTCCAAACGATGATTGGATCATCGAGAGACTGGACGGAGGAGGAATTATGGCCGAGGTGCTTAATCTGGATATGCTTCCCGATTGGCTGAGGGACATGGATGTCGGCGCGTCGGTGAGGCCCGGGGCGGATGGGAGCGCCCATCCCTGCCTCACATGGTGCGGCAGCTTCACGGTTCACGGCCTGGGATTCCACGCGACGAGAGGGACGACGACCGATTTCGCCATGGCTTGGCCTATCGGCAACGGGGGCTGGCAGGTCCTGCAGGACGCCTACGACATCTACGACCCGATCGCCGGGCAGGACGGCTATATCGAGCCCGAGGACCTCATCGACATCTTGGGTGAGAACGGCTACAGCTCTCTCAGTTCCTTTGTCGCGTTAGAGGGCAAATGGTGGCGCGAGGGCCTGACGTGTGCCGTCGCGGCCAAGTGGTGCAGGGAACGATATTCGGTCCCCCTGACCTTTGCCGACGGGCACGCGGCGCTGTCGCGCCTCGTCTCCTGCGCCTCCGCGTTCTACCCGGATGCGGACAGGGCGATGCTTGGCACAACGATTGCGCGGGAGATGGACTGCCAGGAGAAAGACTACGACATGGCCGTCTACGGCACTTCGCGCGAGCTCAAGGACACGCAGATCCGCTCGGGCGGCGTGGTTCCGCAGAATTCGGTTGGCCATGCGATAGGCATGGCACCAGTGGGCGGCCTTCGAGCCCTACAGGACCCGAAAGCGAAGGGCCGCGGGCCCAAGTTCGGGCATTAATGATAGAAGGGGCAGATTGAAATGTATGAGAGAGTATGGAGCGGCGCGGAGCATTACCCTGACGATGCACAATGGGACCTCGCGCTCGAATTCGATCAGGAAACCGGGCTATTTCGATGCAGTGGCGCGCTGAACGGGGAAACCATCGAAAGCCATGAGTGCGCAGACCCCGTAATCGCCGGGTTTATGGATGAACCGGGCGACCAAATAGTGCTGGACTCTAGCAGGATGCCGCTTATCCCTGCCGCCCCTCTGGTGATGCAGGGGCGATTCGCCATCTTCTCATCGCCCGACCAGATTGTCTCGGGCACATGGCGCACCCCTCGAGACTGGCCCGATGTGCGTAAGGACGAGACGGTCAGGGATCTCAACACCAGGATGAACTACATCGTATCGTCTGGCAACGAAGTCAAGTCCTATCGGATGGCCATCAAGGAGTGCTCGAGGCTTCTGAATGCTATGTACGGCGGGCCGTCCAACTGGCCACGAGGTGCCGTCGACGCGCTGCTAGACTACCCCCGCGGGACCATGCCCGGAAGTGAATACCATGACGCTAGACTTGACGGGCACATGCTTCCGCCGGAGTTCTCCGCCGCCGTTATCCGTAAGGGAAGCGCGTTGAGGGGCGAGCTTCTTGGCTATCGCGATGCGGTGTACGCCCTCTTCGAGAAAGCATCGTCAGAAAGCCTGTTTGTGGACTGGGACTGGCAGAACAGATGCTTCGACGTAATTCCCAGCGTCGATGTGGCACGGTTCATCCGCGAGCTATCCGAAGGGGACGCTGTGACCCTATCGCTTGCCGCCAACTTCGACTCGTTCGGAATAAGCACCGTGGATCTGGGTGAAGTGCAAGTCGAACTCAATTCCGCTGGCTGGATTAGGAACCAACTCGGAGTCTTAAAAATCTGGGATAGCTCTTTCGACGGCCAGGCCTTGGGAAAACTCCCTCTCGGAGAGCTTCATGACTATATCGAAAACTCCCTTAACGGGCTTCTCTATGCGAACTGGGAGGGCGCGTTCCTCGATGGGGAATACGGCGTCGACATTGACGAAAAGACGGACAGGATCCTCATCTGTGCTGAGATGATCAACGAGCGCGATAGCGTGGACGCGTGCGATTCAACCCATAAGGAGTGTACATGGAGGACCGTCTCATGGTCTAAATCTGAGGCCGTCTACCATGTCGAGCTGTACCAGGCTCCAAAGCATCTCAACAGGGCTCTCATGAGTTCCGAGCAGAGCAAAAGGCGAATGGATGCCACCTTCGTCTCATTCCCGTCGGAATACATGCCGGACATGCGCACCGTGCCGATGACGATGACGGGCGAGCAGAAGCCATTCGTCAACGCCCGCTATGCGTATAACCCGGACAGACTGCTCAAAAGAGATGCTCACAAGGACGCCCACGGCAAGGCCGTACCAGGTACGAAGGCGCTCAAAGAGAGCCTAGCGAATCGCGATAAGAAGCCAATTGCAAATAGGACACAGGGCATCGGGAGTCGTGGTCAACATGTATGAGAGGGTAGGAAACGGATTCGAGAAGGTGTGGAGCGGAGAAGTTGAGGGCTGCGAGGTTTCTCTAGGGTTCAACGAGGTGTGCGGCCTGTTCAGCTATACCGCGAAAAAGGACGGCATGGTGTTGAGAGACCGTCACTGTGCCGATCCGGTAGATGCCGGCCTTATGGACGGCCCCGGGGTCGAATGGGATGGCAAGACGCCCCTTATCCCCAGCGCCTCGGAAATCAAATTCGAGGGCCGTTTCTCGCCCTTTCACACACTCGAGGAAATCGTGAGCGGCACCTGGCTCTCCCCCGCTGACTGGCCGGGTTACCGAAAGGCGATGGCAGTCGATGAGCTGGCGGGCCGCATGGAGCGAATCGCGAGGAGCTACTCGGTCGACCGCGAGCCAGACGAGGCGTACATGAATTTCGGCCTCATCGATTGCTCGAAGCGTCTGAACGCCTTGTACGAAGGGCCCGACAACTGGCCGAATCGTGCATTTGAGTCCCTGTTCACTGTGACCGGGTACAAGGAGCTCACACTCGGTAAGAGTTTCGCCTTCAGAGACCACTATCTGCTCGCCGACCCGCACAAGATACCCAGGCAGGTCGTCGAGCAGATTTGCATGACGGCTGCGAACGGAAGGCAGGAGCAACCCTCATATCGAGATGCCGTGGTTAGCCTATGCAGGCAATCGCGCGTGGAAAACGGGGGTAACGCCGATTCATCCACCGTCCTGCCCTTTGTTAAGGTGGGTGAGTTCATGGACGAAATCCGCAAGTCGGACAGGATTCACGTCGACCTGTATGCCGACTTCAACGGCGACAAAGTACCGATGGCTCATTTGGGCAAAACGGCGATCACTCTCAATAAGATGGATGCCGAGAGAATAAGGCTGAACATTGACAGGGCTCACGAAAAGCATAATTACTACTGGTCGATAAGGGGGAAGGGCGCCTCCTCCAGGCTGGATTATTCGCTCCGCATGTTCGAACTAACCGAACTGGTCGCCGCCATCAAATCATGTGCAGACTGGAGCCTTTTCTTTAACCAGCGGATTGAATATCCTTCTCTCGGTTATGATCTCGACACGAACGGCAACTCCAATCGCATCCTTCTGGCGTGCGGTATGAGCGAATGGCGTTCGGACGACGCCCAGGAGTGGATGGCCGTTTCGCGCTCGAAATCAGATCGTCTTTACCATATCGAGCGTATCGACGCATGGGATTCCTACGAAGGGCCCGAATTCGAGGTCACGGAATCGAGCGCAACGAAAACCTACCCGAGCGATCTCATCGACCAGATTGCGGCAGACCATAACGGGTTTAGGGAGACAGATGGCGTGCCTCCCTTCATCAACGCCCGTTACGCCGCCCAACTCGAGCATTTGCGCGAAGTCTACCCCCTAAAGCAGAAGACCCCGGAGAAAATGCCTGGCACTGCGGCATTGAAGGACGAACTTGCGAAGCTCGAGAAGAAGGCTGAACCCAAAAAGACACCAAGCCACAACAAGCGACCGGGCTATTTCACTTATTAAATCAGACTAAAGAAGAGGGCCCCATGAGGGCCCTCTTGCTAGTTTTTAGTCGATGAGACGCCGTCGTAGTCGGCTCGCTCCACCCTCATGTATACGCAGGTGTCGCGTGTCGGCGTGACCTTCGTCATCTGGGAATCGGAATCCTGTGAGGCAAGCCATGCTACGGCGCGAAAGCCCGCCCAGGTTCCGTCCTCCATGCGGGCGTACACCCTGCCCATGGGCCTTGCGAGCGTGACCGACTCACCGAGATAAAGCGCCTTGTGGGCGGGCCCGTCATCGCCGATAGCGGGAAGGCCGATGCCGTCAAGGGCATGCCTTTCGTCAGACAGCCCGAAATCCGGCAGGGACCATGATTCGGCAAGCGGGGCGGTCGATTCGGGCGAAGTCCTGAGCACAAGCTCCGTGGTGTCCACGGAGTCATCGGTGAAGGCACACCTGAGTGTCAGGCGGTTTCGGCCGTAGAGATGGAGCTCGTCGCCCGCCGACAGCTCGGAGCCGGCATAGGGGGCGGTCAGGCCTTTGTCCGTGAACCAGCCCGTGAACCCTGTGCTCGGGTCCTCATCGAAATGGTCGTTGAGGTTGCAATGGGTTTTAATAGCGGCAGACGTGGCGTCGTCGCTTGCCGTATGGGGTCCAGCCTGAGCCGTCTCGGTGAACACAACGGACTCATCGTCGATGCCGTCGGCATGGTAGACGACCTTGATGCCGCCGACATGAACGGGTCCGGCAGATACCGAGCCGTGGAAACGGTGGACGAGCGGCGAATCGAAGTCGATACCGCTTCGCAATGCCGTGGGGAACACCTGCTGGACCACACAGGAAAGATAGCGTCCCGAAAGCGAATCGAGCTCCAGCTCCGTTAGGCTGAGCTCCCTCAAGCCTTTCGAGAACTCGCGCAGTACCGTAGCGCCCTTCGGTTTCGGAATCAGATCGACCTGGACGCAGCGCAGCTCGTTGACGCCACTTAGATCGCCGAAGCCATTAACGCTCGTGAAATCGAGATCGTGCCCGGAGACAAACCCCCCGGTCCATGACAAATTTGAGTTGAACGCCCTGACCTCAAGGTCGAAATGTTGGGATACCTCGCCGGTAAGCCATACCTTGATGGCGCTCCAGCGCAAGGACTTGCCGCCCTCGCCGATTCGGGCGCCATCTACGGCGGCATCGCTCCATTCGCCGCCCTTTGCAAGCATGCTGTAGCAGATTGAGCCTTGCCAGGGGGAACCGTCCAGGCGAAGCGAGATCGCCTCTATGCACATTTTGGCTGACATATTCATGCCCACATGCCGATAGGCGGGACAGTCGGGCATATCACCGAAGTTCGACAGATGGCAAGATCCGATGATGGACGCACCGGAGCAGTCAAGCGGAACGTCATCTGTGTCGGCATAATACCAGCGGTACATAAAGTCGGACACGGCAGTCCCGCCATTGTTACCCTTGACGTCCGACCAGTTATGGCACGGCGTACATGAGAGGAGCGGATCCGAACACGTCACCGTCTCGCCGGCCCCGAGCTCCTTTGACCCGTCATTCAGGCTCAGCGAACCCGTGAACGGGACCTCTTCGACGACCCAGGCCGAGGCTCGGTCTCCCGCCACGCCTCCCTTGTAGCCATTATGGAAGAGGTTCAATTTAAATGGCCTTGTTTGTGTTGCGTTCGGCCTGTTCACGCACAGCCCCGATGCGTCGCTGATAATCGCGACCGCGCCATCTTCGAATAGGGTCGTTCCTTCGGAAAACGCCTTTGTAACCCACCAGGCGCTCGCCCTCGAAGCGACTCCGGCCCTATTGATCTCGAACGGCTGCGTGTTCGCGACGTGGTTGAATTCCTTTCCGTCCCAAGGGCCTCCCCCTAGGGCATTGACGGCACAGGACGCGTCGGCCACATGGGCCGGTCGGAACGTCGTGAGAAACCCGGGGACGGGTCCCCAGTCATCGAAATAGGAATCATCGCGAACTTTCGAGAACTCGGTCAAGAAGAGCTGATTGTAATTTCCTTTGAATATCTGCTGGAATAGGCCCGTGCAGTCTTTAATCGAGGCATTTCCGACATCCCAGTTCAGGGAGTCGTCGTCTGCCGCATGGACGCGACAGACGATGCCCTGGATGTCTTCGCTGGTTAGGTACGTTTGCTCCACGGTAGAGGTCAGCCAGCCGGTTTGAGAGTGCAGGGCGTCGACGTTCTCGTCATGCGAAACCCCTTCGACGTAGATATTGAAGATGTTGAGGTCCGCGCACCATCTATGGGACACGTCCTTTGAGGTGCGCCTGTACCATTTCCCCGTGTCATTGTATTGATAGTGCTTCCAGCCGGTATCGTGCCGACCGGTGCCGACCCCAAGTTCCTCATTGGTCAAATTGCCATCAAAGGTGACTATGTTATTTTCCTGCTCGTCCTCCTTGATTGCCCCGAGGTTATCATGGTCCGCCGCAAACCATATGCGTTCTCCGTTGGGGTTGTAGTTAGTGTCTCCGCAGGCAGTCAGCGGATAAAAGGAGAGGTGGAACCATAGCTCGTTCTCATAGTCGCACTCGACCTGTAAATTCAGGGCGTATCGTAGGATCTGGACGTAGGCGTAACGGAAGGCATACCATTCAGTCCAGTTATTCGCCCAGCCCATGCACTGATTTACGGGATTCGACCTCCCCTTGCAGCAGTTGATCTTTCCGTTGATCATCCCGTACATATCCCAGGCTCCCTGGCCGATACCGGCGTTTTGGCCCCAGTAGTCCCAACCAAAAGCATCGTCGGCGCCAAGCAATCCCAACCCAGCTGCGACCGCTAAAGCGGCGAACAGGCCTCGTCTGCTAATCGGGGTTTCCTTTAAGGTCTTATCGGCAGCGGTCTTGCTTTCGTATTTGTCAGCCTTCATCTACGCGCACCTCCCGCAAGGGACATGCGCGGCCTCGGGACGGAGGCCGCACCTCCGTCCCGATTCGTAGTTACTTCTTTGCCGTGGCGACGCCGTCCGACTCCGCAAACGCCCATACGGCATATACGGTCGTGTCGCGTTCCATCTTGATTGTCGTGAGAGGCGACCCCCCCCCAGCCTTATCGGACATGTAGCCCTTGAAGACGAGACGTCGCCACGTTCCGTCCTCCAGCTTGGTGAAAACGTCAGCCGATCCGGCGAGCGTTACAGACTCGCCGCGGTAGAAGGCCGCGTGCGCCACCCCGTCATCGCCGATGGCGGGCAGGTCGATCTTGTCGAGCCGGTGTTTCTCATTACGTCCGGTAAAGTCGACCAGGCCAAGCGCACCGTCAATGACCTCGGCCCTATCGCTCGGCTTCTTCCTGAAGACGGTTCCGGCGTCGGGCTCGACCGATCCTTCCGCATATTCGATGCGCAAAGTGCAACGGTTGCGCCCATACAGCTTCAATGCGCCCTTCTCGGGGATCTCAAGGGAGGCAGCTGGATTGACTAAAGCGGCATCCTTGAACCATCCAGTGAAACCTGAGGCGGCATCCTCCCCGAAATGGGCATCGAGATTGCATGGCTTCCTCCCGGCGGCCTCAAGTGCCGCATCTACAGGCGCGTAGGTGTCACCTGAATGGACATTGGAATCACGATATACAAGGTGAGCCTCATCGATGCCGTCCGCATAGTACTCGACGCAGACAGACTCGATGCGACAGGGTTTGGAGACGACCGTGCCGCGGTACCGGTCGGTCCAAATACGATCGGTGTTTTTCGAAGGCAAGCGCAGTCCCAACATGGCGGCGACATATAGGTAGCCGGATCCGAAATCGTCGGTGATCGTAAGGCTTTCATCGGTACTGAATTCCCGCACGACACGAGCGCCAGTCGGCTTGCGAATAAGGTGAACGTTCATACCCGAGATCTTCGTATTGGAGCTTCCATCGGGTTCAAGCCCACATGCTGGAGCCGTCTCAAGCGTCAGCGGTTTGTCTTTTGAGTTGTAGACATAGACAGGATCGCTCCAGGCGCACGAGCCGTTGAGGAGCTTGGTCCTTACGACGAGGTCATACCTATCGGCAATATCTCCGGTAAGCCATACCTTTACTCGACCCATAGCCTCGGTGTCATGGGCTCCATTTGCGCAGACCTTACTTCCGTCTGCCCCCTCATCCCATGCATCGCCATACCATCGCTGCGCGGCATAATGAATCGATCCGCTGTAATTCGAATCCTGAAGTCTCATTTCAAGGCTGAAAATAGGCTGTCCGCCATGCGGCCATCCGATATGGCGATGTGAGTATGCCTCAGTCTGTTGGTTACCATTAGCCCATGACCCGACTCGGCATGATGCCATGATTACCGCGTTGTCTTCGGCAATTTCTTCTGCCCTGTCGCTAATGTATAGGCGGAATATTGGATAGACGGGAAGAGCGTTTTCATTCTTGGTGCCGAGCACCCAGCCGTTAGGGCGAATGCGCCTCGTCTCATCCTTGAATTTATTGTGCCATCCGAGGATCTTTAGAGAATCGCCAGGCTTTGCCTCATCTGAGGACAAACCAACCTCGCCGTGGCACGCAACCTCCTCAATCATCCATTGCGCATTTACCTGTTTCGCCCAGACGCCGGGACAGGCAGGACTGGAAACTGCCACGCAATCGGTACTATCCTTCGTAATCCCCCATGTGTCGAGTCGTTGGCCGTCCGCGTCTGAGGTGATGAACCAGCATTTATGATCCGTTTCGTTCGTAACGGTCGGCTCATGATGAACCCACCACGAGTTTGTGAGGTTGGTTGACTCGGAGTTGCGCCAGATTCCCGCATGTCCCCTATCCATAGTCGGAGACGTATGCCCACTGTTGTCGAGGCCGTGGTCGAGATTCGGTCCGACCATGTTCGCTATACAGAAGGTAAAGCACCCGAGGCCGTCAGATTTATTTGGCCAGAACATCCAATTCTGGTTGACGCCGTCATAATCATTCCAAAGGCATGTTCCGCGCCCGTTTTCGTATCGGGCCACGGGAATACCGTTCTCATAGCCACCCTGTATGAGATCGAGCCTCAGGTTTGGCGCCGTGACTGGGATGACCTTGAAAATGCCGCCCATAAGCGTCAGGTCATTTTCGATATAGATTCTTTCGACGTTGATGGCCATGTCGTTATCGGGGGCATAACGGCGAAACTTGATGTCGTCTGGGTTTTTATTTGCCGGAACTCCGTTCACCCAGACATTCCAGATATCCATGCGAGCCTTGACTCTCTCATCATGGGGTTTCGCCTGGCGACGAACGAAGGTATCGCACCCGGGCCCCTCATAGAACCCGTTGGCGAGCCAGCCGGTGCCCCAACCGCTATTGATCAAGTTTCCCTGAAACGTTCCGACCGGATTGTCGTTGAGGAATACGTAACTTCGGTTGTCATCGCCATCCGCGGCACCAAACCAGAGGGGACGGCCATTCGGGTTAAGCGAGGCGCAGTAATAGAACGGTCGAAACACGATATGGTCATATAGCTCGTCAGACCAGTCACACTCCACCACACATGCGAACTCTGCAATTAATTTCTGGCTGCCGTTTGCGGTGGCGTTCCATGCGCCATTGTTGGTGGACTTGCCGAAAAAGTAATCGTTGACCCCGCGATCGGGATGGGGATGCGTGATCTCGCCCGAGATGTGGCCGTTCACCCATTTGTTGCCGATCCACTGCCCGCGCCCGAAATTCTGCGCGGCAAGGGCATATGCCTGGGTGCTCGACATGATACCTAGCCCGGCTGCAACCGCGAGGGCCGCGAAGAGGCCGCGGCGCGAAATGGGCGCGGAGATACCGGTGCCGGATCCGTCGCCATGGGGTCGGGCTTCATTTCCTGTCGCCTTGCTCGCTTCAAAGCGGGCGATCCCCTTTTTGTTTCGGGAGCCCATATCAGTATCCCCTCGACTTGATGGCAGACAGGCCACAGCACAAGGCCACCGCCAGATAGACAGCAGCCTGGTACAAATCCAGCCTCATGGATGCAAGCACGCATGCCGCGAGCCCGAACAAGGATGTAAGTGCGTAAAAGCGCCAGTCGTCGACCTTTCGCGCTATAAGGGCGAAGGTGAATATGGCGACGGGGATCCAGATGGTCTCAACAGACCCTCGCGTCAGGTAGAACAGGGCGGCCCGCTTACCCATCACGGGCATGATGTTGGCAATGATGGAATAGGCCGAGTATGCGCAGGCGGGCAGGAGGGTCGCAGAAGACACTGCCGCCGAGAGTGAGAGCTCATCCTCATCGGGCCCCATAAGTGAAAGGTTATCCAGCACTCGATATCCTCCAAGGAACTACGTTTGCCGTCAGTTGGTCGGGGCCTCGTGGCGACCAGCCCGCCACTAGCCCATGGGCGACCATGGGCATTCGGCCCCATCAAAAGCGTAAGACGACAATCCGCTCAGTGCCGGTCGGTTTGGTGCCATTGGGTGACAGGCCGAGCGTGAAGGGAAGCTATCCTGGGGTAGAATGTCCCTAGAAATCGGCACGTCTATCGGAGTATTCGGATATATGTTTAACAAATTATTCAATTTGCTTGCTGGGACCAAAAGGGAAAAGAACCCCGCCGATAGCTCGCGTACAGATATGCCCCTGAGCCGGGAATTACAGCGGCAATTTGTCCGCAGCTATATCGAACAGACCGCCTCCGAGCGCGAAGGCGGCATCCCGAATGGCGTGTACGAGACGTCTATCGTCTCTTTCGTGTTCAACCATGAAAGGATTGAGGGCAGCTCGCTCACGGAATGGCAGACAAGGACGGTTTTCGAAACCAGGGATACCGTTCTCGCGGACTCGACCACCCCCGGAAACGTCCGCGAGACGGCAAACCATACGAAAATGTTCGATTTCCTTTTCGATTCGCTGGACAGGGAGCTGACCCCCGAATTCATCAAGGAGATCCATCTGCAGCTCATGGCAGGGGTAATGGACGTGCCCGGCCAGTGGAAGATTCTGGGCAACGGCGTGGGAAGCGTCATCACGGCACGCCCAGAGGAGGTTCCCTCGCTAATCGACCGCCTGGTCACGGAATACAACAAATTCGAGCCGTCCCTGGAGAACATCGTCAGGTTCCACGTTCGATTCGAGACGATCCACCCCTTCCCGGACGGCAACGGAAGGGTCGGAAGGGCCATCGCCTTTCGTGAATGCCTGCGAGCCGGACTCGTTCCCTTTATCGTGACGGACGCCTCGAAGGAAACCTATTACGCCTCCCTCGATGAGTTCAGGGCGGGGACTACAACGCCACTTATTTCCTATGCCGAGGCAATGCAGGTCGATTTCGTTTCCACGATAGCGCCCATGCTCGCCGACCGCTCTCTGTCCGACAGCCTACTTGGGAAATTGGGCATAGAGAGGCCGAACTTCAAGGATGACGCGGGCTTTGTCGGCCCTTCAACTAAATCGCTGAAATCCAGCCTCGAATCAGTCGAAAACTCTGGATCCGAGATCAAGTCCGATCATAAGACGCATCGCACCCGTCGGATTTAGCCTCAAGCAATGATGGGACCGTTCTTCCCGAACGGTCCCAAACCCGGCTTCAGAACACGGTGTCGTGGCATTTCAGCGATGAGAGCACTGCGCCCTTTATTACTCGATGCTCAGATTCTCAGAAGCGGCTTTTTGGCCTGCAACCGGCTTTAACAATCGACGAAACGAACGGGGACGTCCATGGGCAACGGCCCACGGGTCGTGACCTTAATCGTTCCGAAGCTCGAATTCAGAACCTTTCGATGGGCGATATCGGCGGGCATGCGAAAACAGTCCTCATTGTCGATATGTACGGTGCAGGTTGGCCACCCTCCGCATGTGACGACAACCAGCTCCCCCACCTCGGTAACGCTCTCGAGAAACTCACGGACCGTCATGCTGCGGCCCGATGAGTTGGCGCCCATGCCGAAATTGAATTCATTCATTTATTTGCCTCCGGTTGCTCGTTGACGAGGGCGCGTTCGCGCCATTGTTCCGTAGTCGCCAGATGGCCGGCCGGATGGCTATCTCCAATAGTTTACTACGGGCAGGTTTGCTGGGGCTCGGAAACGCCTGAACACTTGTTCCGAGTCCATATCCAGGCGAGCGCTCCCGTTAGTGTGGAAACGATAGGTCCGTCCCGCACCGCAGGCGCAAACTGTCACCCTGTGGCACCAAATCGGTGCTCATGGCGCCAATGCCGGCGGTACGTTAGACCATGGGGGCGCATGCCAATAAATGTAGCCAGAAACCCGCGTCCCCTCTCCGGTAACCGAGAGAATGGAGCAGTCATGCGACCTGGAGGAAAGATGAAGGAGTGCGCCGGCAAGCTCTTCGGCCGCATCGGCGCCCGTCTCAAGAAAGGCGCGGTCATCGGTACGGGCGCGGTGCTCATCGCGAGCCAGGTGCTCTCCGTCGTGCCGGCGCCGACCGCGGCATATGCCGCATCGTCCGAGACGATCACCCGCGGCGAGCGCGTGAACTACGGCGGCTTCTACATGTACAATTCGACGACCTCCGAGGGTACGCCCGCGATCTGTCTCGACCCGGCGAAGCGCCACCCGCTCGATGCGTCGACGGCCACCGCGCAGCTGCCCATTGAAACCGACTGGACCAAATGCTACACGGGAGGCGGCGGTGATCAGACCCGGATAGACCGCACCGACGGGATGGCGAGGGTCCTCTACTACGGTCCCACGGGTCCTGGTTTCGAGGAGGCGAAGGCAAAGGGCCTGTGGAACTTCAACTGGTACGACGGCACACCCCTGGACTACAGCAAGATGCTCGCTATCCAGCACATCGCCCTCTCGGCCCTCTCGAAGAGCTCCAGCCAGTACGGTATGCAGGGCACGACGGCCGCGTTCCGCAACTGGTGCTATAAGACCATCCTCTACTACAACGGCAATATCAACGCGGGCACATTCCTTGCAAATCTGGACAAGAATCTGCCGGGACCCGCACCCCAGTCCTTCAAGGACTCAATCTACTTGGTCAACTACGGCACCGGCACACAGTGCCTCATCACATTCCACAACAAGGGCAAGCTGAAGCTCAAGAAGTCGAGCTCCAACCCCGGCATCTCCGACAACAACCCGTGCTACTCGCTCGAGGGCGCGACCTACGGCGTCTACTCAGACTCCGGTTGCACCCAGCAGGTGGGCACCCTCACATGCAACGCCTCCGGCGACTCCAACGTGATCGATATCGCCCCTGGCACCTACTATGTCAAGGAGACCAAGGCCGGCAAGTCCTATGCGCTCGATGAGGGGGTACACAAGGTGAATGTCTCCGGCGGCCAGACGGCCACCGTGAACGTCACCGACGCCCCCCAGAACGACCCCGCCGACATGCTGGTCGCCAAGGTCGATGCCGAGACGGGCAAGGCCTCCCCGCTCGGCGCCGGCACGCTCTCGGGCGCGGAGTTCACCGTCAAGTACTACAACGGCTTCTACACCCAGGACAACCTGCCCGAGAATGCCACGAGGACATGGATTCTGAAAACGGATGCAAAGGGACGCACGTCTCTGCTAGGTGCACAAAATAAGCCAGATACGTATTTTGTTTCCGGCGATAGCCTATATTTGAGCACTGATGGTTATGCAACCCTTCCCATCGGTACAATCTCCGTTCAGGAAACCAAAGCTCCTCAGGGCTACCTCCTAAGCGATTCGTCTGTACACATTCAACAGATCACATCTAACACTACGACAGAGCGTGTAACGACCTTCGTTGAGCCCAGCGAGGATGCCCCCACCGTGCGCGAGCAGGTGAAGCGCGGGGATATCGCCTTCAACAAGGTCCACGGCGAGGATATGACCGGCCTCGCGAACGTCCCGTTCAAGATCACCTCCAAGACCACGGGCGAGAGCCACATCGCGATCACCGATGTGAACGGCATCCTCGCGACCGAGGCATCCGCCTGCCCGCATACCCAAAACACCAACGGAAATGACGCAGCACTCAACGCCGACGGCACCGTCGACGAGTCGAAGCTCTCGATTGACAACGGCCTGTGGTTCTCCGGCTCGAAGGACGCCCAGACCGCGGCAGACGATGCGAAGGGCGCACTGCCATATGACACATACACCTTCGAGGAGCTACGCTGCTCCGCAAACGACAGCCTCAACCTCGTCAAGTTCGAAGTGACCGTGAGCCGCGACGCCTACACGATCGACCGCGGCACCGTGGACGACAACCCCATCGAGATCGGCACGACCGCGACCGACGCCGCAGACGGGGACCATAAGCTCCTGGCATCGAACCAGGCCGAGATCGTCGACACGGTTACCTACAAGGGCCTCAAGAAGGGCCTGGAGTATGAGCTCTCCGGCACCCTCATGGACGCCGAGACCGGAGAGGCCCTGAAGGACACGGCCGGCAAGGAGATTACCGCCACGGCCAAGTTCACCCCGAAGGCATCCAGCGGCAAGCAGAAGGTCAAGTTCAAGTTCGACGCCACGCTTCTCGGGGGCCATAAGGCCGTCGTGTTCGAGCGACTCTACCTTGACGGCAAGATCCAGGCGTCGCACGAGGACCCCGAGGACGAGGATCAGACGGTCGAGTTCCTGCCCATCGAGATCGGCACCACCGCGACCGACGCGGCAGACGGGGACAAGACCATCGGGGTCGGCAAGGCCGTAACCATCGAGGACGAGGTCTCCTACAAGAATCTCGCCACGGGACGCGAGTACACCGTCACCGGTACGCTGATGGATGCCGAGACCGGTGAACCCCTGAAGGACGCAGACGGAAATGCCGTGACCGCATCCACGACCTTCGAGCCCGAGGATACCCAGGGCAAGGTGAAGGTGACATTCTCGGTCGACACCTCGACCCTTTCGAACAAGAAACTCGTGGTGTTCGAGAAACTAGCGGCAGAGGGCAACGTCATCGCCAGCCATGAGGACCTGACCGACGAGGGGCAGACCGTCGAGGTCGTTCCTCCCGAGATCGGCACGTCTGCGGCCGATGGCGCCGACGGCGACAAGGAGATCACCGCCGACGGCAAGGCCTCCATCATCGACACCGTCAAGTACACGGGCCTCGTCCCCGGTACCGATTACGAACTCATCGGCACACTTATGGACGCCGAGACCGGCGAGGCACTGAAGGGCGCCGATGGCAAGGAGATCACCGCCACGGCCAAGTTCACGCCACAGTCCCAGGACGGCACCCAGGACGTGACCTTCACGTTCGATGCAAGCGGGCTGGGCGGCGCCAAGGCGGTCGTATTCGAGAAGCTGTTCGTCGACGGCACGCTCATCGGATCCCACGAGGACCCGACCGATGAGGGGCAGACGGTCGAGATCTCCCCGAGCCTCAAGACCACTGCCGCCACGATCCAGGGCAGCAAGGTCGTGAAGCCCGAGGACGAGGTCGCCATCGTCGACACCGTCCACCTCAAGGGGCTGCGCCCCGGCCAGAGCTATACGCTCACAGCATCGATCAACAAAAAGGCTGATGGTACGCAGCTCACTCTCGCGGACGTGAAGGACGCCTCGACCCTTGCCGGCAATGGAATCCAGAAGGGCTCCACTGGCACCGCATCCGGCACCAACCTCTCGAAGGCGCTCGTCGACGTCACCGGGACGGGCTCGTTTGTCAGTATTCCCGAGGGCGCCAAACTTACCAAGAACGATGATGGGACCTACACGCTCACCTTACCGGGAGCCACGAAGGACGCAGCCGACATCGTGACGAAATTGAGCGGCGGCCAGGTGAAACTCGGGCCTTCCGATAAGGGTGACAAGGCGGACGGCGACGGCACGGCAGCGGGTTCGGAATCGAACGCAGAGAACTCGACGCTGGGCACCTACGAGGTCATCGCCAACGGACAGGTGCGCTTCACCCCCGCCGTGTCCGATCTTGATGTGGACGTTCCCATGGTGTTCAAGGCCTCCGATGTCGCAGGACAGCAGGCGGTCGTGTTCGAGAGTCTGCAGCGCGACACCGATGGCAAGGAGATCTCCAAGGAGACTGACCTCGAGGATACCGACCAGACTATCGATATCGAGAAAGCCCCCGAGGGCAAGAACCTCGACCAGACCGGCAACTGGATCCTCTACGCGGCAATCGCTGCCGGAGTCGCGGCCTGCATCGCCGGTATCGTCCTGATCCATCATAAGCGCAAGATCTAAGGCGCTGTCGCTATAAAGCCAAAGGGCCCCGCTCACACGAGCGGGGCCCTTCTTTTTTGAAAGGAATTGTCGGTTTGTGGGGGATTTTCTATGCGCCCCCCATCGGGATGCGACTATGGATGCGGGCAATTCTCGCGGCCGAACATGTAGGCCATGCGGGCTCGGCGGTTTCTCTCGGAGAGAAACGCGACCTGGGCATCGCCGCCGCAGGCATGGGCCTCGCGCTAACAACCGTCAGAATATGGGGTACGAACGGTAACGTGTTCGTCCAATCCACCCTCCCCCATCATACCGGCACTTCCGATTGGGCGATACGGCCCTTAGCTACGCAGAGGCTCTCTGCCCGACCTCTTCGGGCTCGATGCCCATTTCCGCAAGTATGCCTTCCGGTATCTCGAGCGGGTCCTCCCCGGAATCATCCTCAAGCAGGCCGTACTCCTGGGCCTCGGCGCGCAGCATGGCCATGTGCATGACGTCATCCATTGGGTAAAGGGTGTCATCATCTTCCATCAGTGCCCCGCTATAAGCCCTCATGTCGCCCATCCCCTCGACCTTGCCAAGGGCGCCACTCCTCGCGGATTCCCTATCTGCCGGGCCTTTTGCATCGTCAGGGGCGTTTGGTTGTGTCGGCTCCATATACATCACCTCTCGATATGGAAAATACCGCTATCTCAAGAGCGCAATGCCCGATTGCCTGTCGAGTCGAACCGCCGTGACCATAGCGATACCCCTCTGCCGTGCGGCCGACCCTCGGGTAGGGCGTGAAGGCTCACGCCAGCATGACGAGATACGGCAAGAGGTCGCGAGCGATTTGCAGGCAGGCACCGAGCAGTAGGAATAGCCCGAGTCCCCTGTAGAGCCAAATCCTCTTCCCGAAGCGTCCAGGGCGGATTACCAGGAGCAGGGCGAAGCAGAATCGGCCGAAATGCGATATGAGATGGAATAGATTCAAGCCGAGTTCCATAGAGCCGGTCCATCTGTTCCGCTTCGGGCCTATTTCGTGGCGCCGCAACCGGAGCAGCGGTAGCCCGTGAGGACCTGCTTGGTCCCGGTCTGCACCTGACGCGTCTCCTGGTGCGTAACTGCTTCATGGTGGACTGTCTTGTAGTCGTCTACAACGGAATAAGAGCAGCCAGTATCAAACTGATAATTCATAGCATCCATACTGTCATAACAAATGTGACCGTCTGAGAACAAGAAATGACTGCCACTACGAACTTGCTCGTCCCAAGCCTCCTGGTCGACAACGGTATAGGACTCGGTGGTGTACACGGGTTCGCTGCGGTACTGCGCCTGCCACGTATGCTCATGGGAGGGCTTTGAGGCAGAGCCTGAGGACGGCTTGGAGTCCGACTTGGACGGCGCGGAGCTAGTGCCCGTCGACGGCTTCACGGCATCGGCCTTCTTTTCCTCGGCCTTCGCGGCGCTGTCGGTCGCTGCGTCCTTCTTCTCCTCCACCTTCTCCTTGTCGGCGGCAGGGGCCTTCGAGGCGTTGTCCGTGACCTTGTTCACCACGTCCTTGCCGGCATCCCCCGTGAGGGTGCCGTCGCCCTTGGTGACCGCCTCGTTCACCTTGTCGAGGACCTTGTCGATGTCGTCTTGGGTGACGTCCCCGGCGGGCTTGGTCTCGCCGGTGAAATCAGTGGAGCCGGAACCCTTGTGGTCGCCTGGGACGGCCTGCTCGCCGCCGCCGGAGGGGGTGGTGATGGAGCCGTCCTGGTTGATGATGGGGATCGCGGTGATCTCCCAGGTGCCCTCGGCGAGACGCACGCTGTCCTTGCCCTCGATGGCGTCGGATGCCGGCGTGGCATGGTAGAACTCGGTGCCCGCCTCGGCGCCGTCGGTGCAGACGTAGCGGGTGATGAGGGGCGAGGAATCGGCCGTCACGCC
>OLSM01001158.1_pt1 | contig 20705 bp, 20 predicted proteins | sample 1672721 | NCBI WGS metagenome assembly OLSM01 (sample SAMEA3136717, study PRJEB25190) | human gut metagenome | reverse complement strand
GGGCAAAAGCGAAATGCACCTGCGCTACGGCGATATTCAGGTGGACATTGAAAAGCACACGGCGCTGAAAAACGGCGTGCCCGTGGCGCTGACACCGAAGGAGTTTGACGTACTCGTCTTTTTCATGCGCAACCCGGACGTTGCTATCACGCGCGAGCAGCTGCTCTCGAACATTTGGGGCTTTGATTTCACCGGTGAATCGCGCAGTGTGGACATTCACGTGCAGCAGGTGCGCCGCAAAATGGGATTGCAGGGCAAGCTCATCACCATTCCAAAGCTCGGCTACCGCTTAGAGCGCCGATAAGCGTAAAGGGAGTCTTTTATGAAGCTATGGCAAAAAATATCGCTCATTGCGCTCGTGTTCGTCACGCTCGCCGTGCAGCTCACGCAGTTTTACATACTGGATAGTCATTTTCGCAGTGCCATAGCCCGCGAGGTCAACTCCGCCGCTTCCGCACATTCGGCATTGGCGGCTTCGCTTTCCAACCACGCGGCGTATGAGCGTTTAAAGGCGAACACGCTGTTTTTGAGCACCGATCAGCTGACGGACATGCTGAAGGATACCATTACGACAGACATTTCCACCGCAGACGTGATAGAAGTGAAAAAGGGCGGCAAGACCATCACGGCGGTCGGCACCGAGGTCTTGGACGGCGCTTCGTATGATTTAGCTTCCGTCAAGCCGAACGATGCCATTACGGACGGCAAAACGGTGATCTTCGACGCCGGCGAAAAGACGTACCTCATGGTGGTCTCCATCATCAAGCTGGAAGCCATGTCGTATGAGCTGCGCACGGTGTATGACGTTACGAATGTGTACGACGAGCACGACGCCAACCTGAACAACGCGCGCATGTGGGGGCTTTGCTGCGGCGGCGGTATTTCCGTACTGCTGCTCATTTCCGTATTGGGATTTCTGCGGCCGTTAAAGCGCGCCGTGAAGACCATCGGCGCGGCGGCCGCGGGCGACTACACCGTGCGTATGCCCGAAAAGGGCAGCTCGGAGCTGAAAACGCTTGCACACAGCATCAACGAGATGACTGCTTCCATCAACGAGCGCGAGGAAAAGCTGCGCGGTATTGCAGAAAGCCGCAAGCGCTTTGCGGACGCCATGGCGCACGAGATGAAAACGCCGCTGACGAGCATTTTGGGTTTTGCGGATATTCTGCGCATTAAAAGCGTTGTCACGGACGAGCAGCGGCGCGACTTTGCCTCTGCCATTGTGGAGGAAGCCAAGCGCTTGCGCGGGCTTTCCGCAAAGCTTTTGACGCTGGCTTCTACCGATAACACCCCGCTCGATTTTGCGGATATTCCCGTGGCACAGCTTTTCTCTGATGTGCACGCCACCATGGCGCCGGTGCTCGGGCGGCGCGGCATCAAGCTGACAACGCTGCACAAAAACGCCGTGCTGCACATTGACCGCGAGTTGTTTTTATCGCTGCTTTATAACCTCATCGATAACGCCGCGAAGGCTTCCCCGGACAATTCCGAAATCTGGCTCATTCAGTCCGAGCTGGACGGCCACACGGTGGTCTCCGTCATCGACCGCGGCATGGGCATGAAGCCCGATACCGTGCGCCGCGCAACGGAAGCGTTTTACATGGAAGACAAAGCGCGCAGCCGCAAGGCAGGCGGCGCGGGCCTCGGCCTTGCGCTGTGCGATGACATCTGCCGCCGCCACGGGGCGCGGCTTGAAATTCGCTCCACCTACCAGAAGGGCACCACGATTATCATTCACATGAATGTAGCGCCCATTCCGAAAAGTCAGGGCGACGAGCTGGAAGCGCTTTTGCAGAAGCGCCCGCCGCGCGAGAAAACACGCGATAAGGCACGTGAAAAAGAACGCCAGAAGCGCAAAAAGCAGCGCGAAACCCGCTACAAAGGAGGCAGAACGATATGAAACGCAACATTTTTCTCTCTGTTTTTCTGCCTTTGTTCCTTTGCGCCGCCATTTTGACGCTCGGCTATTTCTCCCCCACGCTATTTAGCCGCGTGATGCCGAACTTTAAAAACAAGGAAAGTGCCGCGCAGATTACCGGCGCGGAAAGCCCGCTGTATTTGGAAGACCCCTCCAGCCTTATTCTGCCGCCGTGGAATGATATTGATGATTCTAAATCACAGATGTACGCTTCCGATAACCAGTCTGTTCCGTACTCCATAAAAATGCGCATTACAGACGACCTACAAACATATGCCGAAAGCACCGGCGACAGTCGTTTCTATACCTATAACAACCAACTGCAAGACCCTTATGTTTATATTGATATGTCCGATCTTTACGTGCGCAGCATTATTGAACCTTTTTTAAAGGGATGCACCATCAATGACAACATGCAGTTTTCCGGCTATATGCACACGTATGATCCAAACGATAATTTTTCCACGCTGCCAAAATACATTTACGCGCAGAATGTAACGGTAAACACCAAAGAGGGCAGAGATTTCCTTGTGGATTTCGTCTTCACCCCCATATCCGGCATTCCGCTGTATGTACATGCTACGGAAATAGATGCCGCAACGGCTGCTTTCCCGGAGGACAGCGAGTTTTTCAATCTTGTCGTTACTGCACTCTTCGTCGCTACGCACGCAGAAGCAGATGCAGACGAATTCACAAGTCAGGTTGAAAGCTATTATACGTCGGATAAATACACCTCTCTTCTTGCCTCTTTCTATGATTTTCCCGCGCATTTATTCTCTTTTCCGCCTGATACGACCCCGGAAGAAGATTGGCGAGTTGAACTGCTTGTGGATTTACGAGACAGCATGTATGACATGCTGTACAACTTTGTATACAGTATTGATTCCGCCTCCTCCATCGATTACCGCGATGAATCTCTGATCGTTCTGCGCAATGAGATCGGCTACACCATGACGGTTTTTTACGATGCCATTTCCGAGAGCATCACCGGTTACGGTTTGGATCCCGACGTTTACCGTTCGGAGACCTTTTTATCCAGTGAAAGCACCTATCAAGAAGCTTACGTTTACGACGGCTGACTCCCTCTACTCTTAAAAATCTAAAAGCCAAACACCCGTCCCCCGAAATTTTGCAACTTTTTTGCAGTTTGCGGGGGACTTTTTTGCGTCTTTTTCGGTATAGTTAAAGCAGAAAGAGGAGAGGGGCGAATGCATGACCGATATAAACAGAACCGCGTGCACATTTTCGCGCCCCGCGCTGAACGCAAACACCTTAAAGCTCATTGCGGTCCTCGCCATGGTGCTGGACCACGCCGCCACCGTCTTTTTGGCAGATACCGCGCCCGCCGCGCTGTTTTTCCACGCCGTGGGGCAGATTGCCGCGCCCATCATGTGCTTTTTCATCGCGGAGGGCTACACGTACACGTCGAATCTGAAAAAGTACCTGCTGCGGCTGTTTATTGCGGCGGTCATCTCCCATGTACCGTATGCGCTGTGCTTTAAATTCACGGTTTGGGAGTTCTGGTACGTGACGGGCGTTTTGTGGGGGCTCTTTTTGGGACTCCTCGCCGTCACGCTGTGGAAACGGCTGCGCGCGCCCGTTTGGATGCGGCTGCTTTTGCTCGGGCTGTGCTGCCTGCTCGCCTACCCCGCAAACTGGAATTACATCGCCGTGCTGTGGATCTTCGGCTTTGCCGTCTTTCGGGAAAGCCCCAAAAAGCAATGGGCGTTTTTCGGGCTTGTCACGCTTTTGTATGTTTTGCAGTATTTCGTCTACGGCTCTACGCTGCCCGTGTGGCTGAGGCCGTTCGTACTGCTGTGTGTACCGCTTCTTTTATGCTACAACCACACGCTTGGTCGCCGAAGCAAAGTTTTGCAGTGGGGCTACTACCTGTTTTACCCCGCTCACCTGCTTGTGCTCACTCTGCTAAGAGAAATTTTCACCCGTTTATAAAGGAGTTTTAAAAAGGGGGATCTTTATGCAAACGCGCAAAAATGCAAATTTGGCACCCGAAAGCTTCCGACACAGTGCTGTGCCGCGCCGCCTAAAGCACCGCGCACGGCGGCGCAGACGCATTTTGTGCCTTTTGCCGGTGATACTCGTGTTCGGCGTGCTCGCCGCGGCGCTGCTGCGCTTTACGCCCGCGCTTGCCTACGCCGATATTTTCTCCGCACAGGCAACCACCCGCCGCATTAAAGACGTGCCGTACATTTCGCAGCTGCCAACGCTTCCCACGGGCTGCGAAAGCGCCGGCGCCGCCATGCTGTTAAACTACTACGGCTGCACCGTCACGGCAGAGGAATTTGCTTCCTATTACCTGCCGACGGGCGACGCGCCGCACACGGACGAAAACGGAGAGCTTATCGGCTGCGACCCATGGGAGGCGTTCCCCGGCGATCCGTTTTCGGAAACCGGCTGGGGATGCTACTCCACCGTCATTGAGCGCGCCATGAACGAGTTTCTCACAAACACCGGCTACCACGCCGAGCGTCTGAGCGGCGTGCCGCTTTATCGCCTAAAAAGCTATATTGACAACAACACCCCGGTGATGATCTGGGCGACTATCTGCATGGAGCCGCCGATTGAAAGCGACATTTGGACGGTGCCGGAGACCGGCCGGGAGATTACGTGGGTCTACCCCATGCATGCGCTCGTCCTTACGGGCTATGACGAAAACGGCTACTACTTCAATGACCCTCTCGCCGGTCAGGACATCTACTACAGCAAAGACAGCGTGGAGGTCGCCTACACCGCCCTTTTCGAGCAGGCCATCATTCTGACAAACTGAATACACCGGACTTACTTCCTCCGCATACAAAAATCCCCGCACAGGCTTTTAAACAGCGCTGTGCGGGGATTTGCGGTTTATAAGGTTAGATTGACTCCACGTCGATCTCGCCGTCCTTTTCGGTGACGAGAATACCGGTGACGTTGCCTTCGCCTTTCTCGACAATGAGAGATGCGATTTTGTCTTCCACGGTGCGGCGGATGGCGTTGCGGATGTCGCGGGCGCCGCTCTTGCCGCCTGCGGCACGATGCGCGATGTTCGCGACGGCTTCGTCCGTCCAGCGCAGCGTGATGCCACGCTCATTAAGCGTGCCGACGTACTCGTTCAGCATGAGCACCGCGATCTTCTTGTAGTCCTCCTCATTCAGCGGGCGGAAGACGACGATCTCATCGATGCGGCTCAGGAACTCGGGACGCAGGAAATCAGACAGCGCGCGCATGGCCTTTTCGCGGCTGATGTCCGCGCTGGTGCGGTTGAAGCCGACGAGCGCTTCACGGCTGTTGCTGCCCGCGTTGGAGGTCATGACGATGACTGTGTTCTCAAAGTTGACCGTGCGACCGTGCGCATCCGTAATGCGGCCTTCATCGAGAATTTGCAGCAGGATGTTCATAACATCCGGGTGTGCTTTTTCAATCTCATCGAAGAGCAGAACGGAATACGGGCGGCGGCGCACCTTTTCGGTGAGCTGACCGGCTTCATCGTAGCCGACATAGCCCGGGGGCGAACCGATGATCTTCGAGACCGAGTGCTTTTCCATGAACTCCGACATATCGAGGCGGATGAGCGTCTCCGGGGAATCGAACAGCTCTTTCGAAAGCACGCGCACAAGCTCGGTCTTGCCGGTGCCGGTGGGGCCGACGAAGATGAACGAGGCCGGGCGGCGGCGCGGGTTGATCTGCACGCGGCTGCGGCGGATGGCAGCGGAAACAGCCTTGACGGCCTCCTCCTGCCCCACGATGTGCTCGCTCAGCTTTTCTTCCAGGTGGGCAAGCTTGCCGAGCTCGCTCTGCTCAATCTTTGCAGCGGGAATGCCCGTCCAAAGCTCGATGACATACGCGAGATCCGCTTCCGTTACCGGCGCGGTGACTTCATTCGGGTCAAACGCGGCAAGCTCTTTTTCGAGCGCCGCGACTTTATATTTCGCTTCGGCAAGCGCTTCGTAATCAACATTCTCTGCGCCCTCGATCTCGGCTTCCGCCTTGCGCTGCTTTTCGAGCTTCAAATTTGCTTCTTCATAATCCGCAAGCTTTTTGTTGCGCAGCGCGGCGCAGGCGCATGCTTCGTCCAACAAATCGATGGCCTTATCCGGCAGGTAACGGTCGCTGATATATCGCTCGGAAAGCACGACGATGCGCTTCGCAATTTGGTCGGAAACGCGCACGTTATGGTATTTTTCGTAGTAATTTTTGATGCCGCAGATGATATCCGTTGCGTCGTCGATGGACGGCTCTGTCACGGTGACGGGCTGGAAGCGGCGCTCCAGTGCGGCGTCTTTTTCGATGTACTTGCGGTACTCGGAGAACGTCGTTGCGCCGATGACCTGAATTTCTCCGCGGGACAGCGCGGGCTTTAGAATGTTCGCCGCGTTCATGCTGCCTTCTGCATCGCCTGTGCCGACGAGGTTATGCACCTCATCGATGAAGAGGATGATGTTGCCGTCCTGCTTCACTTCGTCCACAAGTCCCTTGATGCGGCTTTCAAACTGGCCGCGGAACTGCGTACCGGCGACGAGCGCCGTGAGATCCAGAAGCTGCACTTCTTTTTTGCGCAGCTTCGCGGGCACTTCGCCTGCCGCAATGCGCAGGGCAAGCCCCTCTGCAACGGCCGTTTTACCGACGCCCGGCTCACCGATGAGACACGGATTATTCTTCGTGCGGCGGGACAAAATCTGCACCACACGCTCAATCTCACGCTCGCGGCCGATGATGGCATCCAGCTCGCCGTTTCTCGCCTTCATGGTGAGGTCGGTGCAGTACGCCGCAATGTGCTTACGCTTCGATTTGTGGAAGTTCTCCTTCTTTTTCTTGTCATTTGGCTGGCTTTCGCGGGTTGCCGGCTCTGTGCCGTCACCGTTTGCGTTCATACCGAATTGACCCAGCAGTTCGGACGGGAACGGCACCGCGCCGCCCGGCTCAAAGCTGCCGTCGTCGGACATCGACATCAAATCGTTCATGCTTTCGGTCATCGCCTCCAGCTGCTCCTCCGTGATGCCCATTTTCTCCATAATATCATTCACCGGCTTAATACCGAGCTCTTTTGCGCAGACAAGACAGTAGCCCTGCGTGGCGTTCATATCCGTTGAAGGGGAAACGAACACAACCGCAGGCCGCTTCTTGCAGCGTGTACACATCATCATAGACATTTTCCTTTCCGGCGCAGACCGTTAGTTTTTCGGTGTGCGCTCTTTCTTTGCCCGCATTTCTTCGGGCAGGTTCAAATCGTATTTGCCGTCGGTCGATCTCAAAATTTCGCGGAACACGCCGAAATATCGAATGAACGTATACACCATGAAGCCCGCCGTGATGACGAGCGCCGTGGTGGACGCGATATTGAACGTGCTCTCGGAAACCTTCATAAAGCCGTCCATGACGACGATGAGTCCGATGGCGATATAAAACAGTGTTGTGGAGACCTTGCCGTACCACTTTGCCGCGCACGGCTTTTTGCCGTTTTTCAGCAGATAGCATGCGCCGCACAACATGACGAGCTCCTTTAAGACGAGCAGCGCCAAAAGCGGCCAAATGGACGGGTAGTGCACGGCGATACAAATGGCCACCGTGCCCTGCGTCAGCTTATCGGCCAACGGATCCAGCATTTTGCCTAATTCCGTGATCTGGTTGAAGTGCCGCGCGATCATGCCGTCCAGCGCATCGGAAAGGCCGGAAAGCCCCAGTGCGACGATGGCCGCTGTGAGGTTGCCTTTCAGAAAAAAATACGCAAAAAACGGAATGACCAAAATGCGGAACACAGACATGGCGTTCGGCACCGTTAAATTCTGATTGATGGGTTTCTTTGTCTTTTGGCTTTTGGCATCAGACATAGTGTAGTTCCTTTCCCTTACGAATTTCCGAATCTCCTTTTAGCCGCTGCTCACTGCATTAAGTGGTAAGCGGGGTTAAAGCTGCCAAGCAGCTTCAAAAGCATGGAAGTATTCTCAAACGCCTGCACCTTTACCTGCTGCGCTGCGCTCAGCATGGGCACAAATACCTGCGTACACGCGAGGACGACCCACAAAATGAGCACGAGCATCAGCACATCGAATACTGCGCCGAGCGCACCGTTAATGCCGCTTAAGACCGGCAGCGAGAAAATGCCCGTTAAAAGCGTTGCAACGCCTCTCAGTACCACGATGAACAATACGAATAGCACCAGCATGACGAACACGCCGATGACGTTGATGAGCATGGGGCTGAGTGCATCCGTAATGGCCTCTGCGATGCTGTCCGTCTTATCCTGCACCTGCGCCATGATACTGCCCTGTGTGATGCCGGCAGCCTCGAGCGCACGCTGGATAAGCTCCGGGAAGGCATCGAAAACGGTGTTCACGGCTTCGCCCGCGCCAAGCCCCATGACCGCCGCAGAGATCTTCTCCACAAGCGAGGGGCGAAAGAACGTTGTAAAAATCCACTCTGCAACAGGGCTGCTCAAAAGCCCGGCCGCAATCATCGCGATGAGCGCGCCGCAGAAATCAAAGCATGCTCTGAAAAATCCCTTTTTTGCACCGATGACGGCCGCGATGATGACGAGCACCACAACGGCAATGTCAAATATCCATCCCAATAAAAACACTCTCCTTTTTCCGGCACGCCTGCCGCGCGCCTTGTGTGATACAGTGATTATACCACATTACTCTGTTTGCGACAATGTATTATCTGTCTCGATCACCTTAAGATTTTCTTTCCGAATCTCGCGCACGCCGAGCAGATATACGGTGCTTTCGTCCGCCATGGCGATGCTTTTTGTATCGGCCGGCACATTGCAGGCAGCTTCCTGCCGCCCGGTCGTGAGGTCCGTGGATACAACGGAGTTTGAAAGCAGCGCCGCCACCTTATTGCCCGCTGCGGAAAGCCACACGGCGCGGCCGGAAAGGTCGCTTTCCACAGGCTCTGCGCTGTCACGGAAAATGAGCAGCGTGCTGTCGCCGCCGTAAGCATAGTTGGAAACGGAGACCACCGCGCCCGAAGGGATGAGCGTGTAGGCTGTCACGGTGCGGCCGTCATACGCATACGGCGTAAAGTTATAGCTCGTATCGCTGACGAGCGTTTCCGTGTCGCCGATGGCCGTCACGCGGCCGCTGCGGTTCCACTGCACGGCAAAAATCAGGTTGCCGTCGCTTTCGTACTCCGCTATCGGTTCCGTTTCGGACATATCCAGCACCGTAATGCGCGAAATGAGCGTACCTGCGTGCGTGATGGTGCTTGCCACCGCGGCTCTTGTGCCGTCCGTATTCAGCGCCACCGCCGTAATATAGGAATCCGCAAAGCTGTATTTATACTGCAAGCTGCCGTTTTTGTTATATACGCGCAGCTCGGAGGCGTAGTCCGAGGGCTGCACCGCCAGCGCAAATTTACCGGAATCGCAAATGACGCCGGTCGTGATACTGCTGTCGCTCGTGCCGGAAATTTCCGTGCCGGAGGACGTCTCCACACGATAACCCGTGCCGCCGGCGTTATACAAAAGGTAGCGTCCGCTCGCTTCGGAGACCGCGGGGTCGTTGTAGCTGTGACGCGCAGAGAACATCTCCTTTGCGGAGCCGTTCAGAACCGTCAGCGCCGTGTCGCTCACAACGTACAAATTGCCGTCAGCCGCGCCGAAATTACCCGCAAGCGCTGTGCTGCCGGTCAGCTCCGCCGGATAGCCGTCGCCAAAGCCGAAGCCGACTGCCTTTGTGCGGATCCAGTTGCCGATGTTTTCCGGCGTTAAATTATCTTTATTTTCCAAAATGATAAGCAGCACTACCGCGATGAGCAGCGCCGCAATGATGCGGTACAAAAGCTTCGATACGCGCAGCTTTTTCTTTTCCGAAAGCGCGGGGTGTTCCGTTTCATCCGGCATATCCTGCACAGGCGGTGCTTCTTTTTTGCGCAGCGCGTGCTTTTTTTCCGCTTCATGCTTTTTTCTTGCCATACTTTTCTCCCTTATTCCGCGGTATAAAAATCGGAATACAGACCATTTATCCAACCGAACCGCAAACATTATATTTGCGGTTTATAAAACACTTTTTCTAAATACAGACCACACGCCGGGGCGGTCGGCCCCGCAAGCTTGCGGTTTTTCCCCTCGATGATCTTCGGGATGTCTTCGGGGACAAAGCGCCCCTGCTGCACGGCGAGCAAAGTGCCCGTCATGATGCGCACCATGTTGTAAAGGAACCCGTCCGCCGCCACGGTAAAGCGCACCATGTCGCCCTCGCGCGTGACGGAGCTTTCCGTAACCGTGCGGGTAAAGTCCCCCATGTCACGGTTATCGAGTGTACAGAACGAAGTGAAATCGTGCGCACCCAAAAAGTGTTGCGCGGCTTCGTTCAGCTTTTTTTCATCGATATGGTGGTAGTAGTGCAGCGCGCGCCCGTGCAGAAACGGGCTGCGAATGGGGTTGTTCCAGATTTCATACACATACCGTTTTCCACAGCAGGAGTACCGTGCGTGAAAATCAAGCGGCACTTCTTCGCAGGAAAGAACAGCAATGTCCGGCGGCAGAAAATGATTGAGTGCGCCCAAAAGGCGCTCCGGCGGGATATTGTGCGAAAGCTTCATGCTCAGGCAGAATTCCCGCGCGTGCACGCCGGTATCCGTACGGCTGCACGCTTTGATGTCCGGCTGCGTATGCAAAACCTGCTTTAACGCCTCCTGAAACACCCCTTGCACACTGCGGGCGTTTTCCTGCACCTGCCAGCCGTGGTACGCGCTGCCGTCATATTGAATTTTCAGCAGCAGGTTTCGTTCCATAGCTTCTCCTCAATTTTATCGCACAATGGCGGCAGGCAGCAAAATGTTCGCTGTGATGAACGCCGCAAGGTACAAAACGCACACGATAAGCGTGATGTAATCTACTTTTGAAAGGTGCAGCACCTTCATTTTCGTGCGCCCCTCGCCGCCGTGGTAGCAGCGGCTTTCCATGGCTGTTGCAAGGTCAAACGCACGGCGGAACGCGGAAACAAACAGCGGGATAAGCACCGGAATCAGCGCCTTAATGCGCTGCATCAGACCGCCGCTTTCCATATCTGCACCGCGGGCCTTCTGCGCCGCCATGATCTTCTCGGTCTCTTCGAGGAGCGTCGGCACAAAGCGCAGCGCGATCGTCATCATCATTGCGAATTCATGCACCGGCACATGCAGCAGCGCCAGCGGCTTTAGCAGGCGCTCAATGGCGTCCGTCAACTGCGTCGGGGACGTTGTGAACGTCAGAATAGAGCTGATGAGGATGAGCACCACGATGCGCACGGCGATCATGATGCTGTTCACGATGCCGTTTCGCGTAATGTGAATGAACCCGAGCGTGAAGATCGGGTCGCCGGTGCCGTAAAACAAATTCAATACGCCGGTGAACGCCACGATGAACAAAATAGGCTTCATGCTTTTTAAATAGAGCTTCAGCGGTACTTTGGAAAGCACCACGCCAAGCAGGCTCATAAGAATCGTCGCGCCGAGCGTGACAAAATTCTTCGAGCAGAAAATGAGCACGATGAAATACACGGTCAGGCACATTTTAATGCGCGGATCGAGCCGGTGCATGACGGACTTGCCGGGGAAAAACTGCCCCATGGTGACATCAGATAGCATGGTTTTTGTCCTCCTCTTTCCTTTTTTTGAGGAGCGGCAAAAGCTCCATGACGGCTTCGTCTACATTTAAAACCGTCTCGCTGACCGGCAGGCCCATTTTGCGCAGACGGCGCATGATGGACGTGATCTGCGGCAGGCGCAGACCCATCGGCTCCAAAAGCTCGCCGCGCGAGAACACGGCGCGGGTCTCGTCGTACATTTCGGCATGGGCGTTGTTCATCACAAGCACGCGGTCTGCCACGCGGCCGATGTCCTCCATACTGTGGGAGACGAGCAAAATGGTGTTGCCGCGCTGGCGGTGATATTCGGAGATCTGCGCTAAGATAACATCTCTGCCCTTCGGGTCAAGACCGGCAGCGGGCTCATCCAAAATGAGTACCTCCGGATCCATGGCGATGACGCCCGCAATGGCTGCACGACGCTTTTCGCCGCCCGAAAGCTCAAACGGAGATTTCTCCAAAAGCTCAGGCTTTAAGTCTGTAAAGTGTGCCGCTTCTTTGGCGCGCTTCAGTGCTTCTTCATCGGAAAGTCCCATGTTTTTCGGGCCGAACATGATGTCTTTGATAACGGTCTCTTCAAACAGCTGGTATTCCGGGTACTGGAACACCATGCCCACCTGAAAACGCACGCGGCGAATTTCCTTCGGCTTTGCCCAAATGTCCTCGCCGTTTAAAAGCACTTGCCCGCTTGTGGGGCGGATGAGGCCGTTGAGCATCTGGATCAGCGTGGATTTACCGCTGCCCGTATGCCCGATCACGCCGACAAACGCGCCCTTTTCTACGGAAAGGTTCACGTTTTCCACCGCCGTTTTTTCAAACGGTGTGCCGACACCATAGGTATATGTGAGATTTTTGGTTTCCAAAATTGCCATCGATTTTCCTCGTTTCCTCTGCCGGGTGCAGGTCCTTTCGGTTCTTGCCCCGCACAAAAAACAAAATCCCTTTTATATTCTTATCCCAATTTTAAATACTCCGCAATCGCTTTTACGCACTCGTCTTCATCGAGCGGCGTGCCGGAAATGCTGCACCCGGCGGCGTTTAAGCGGTAAATAAGCTCCGTTGCCTGCGGCACGTCGAGCTTATGGCGCTTTAAAAGTTCCACCTGCGCGAACACCGTGCGCGGGTCGCCGTCCGTCAGAATGTTGCCGCCGTCCATCACCACCACGCGGTCGGCCTGCACGGCCTCGTCCATGTAGTGCGTGATGAGAATGACGGTGATACCCTTTTCGCGGTTCAGATACCGAATGGTATCCATAACCTCCTGTCGGCCGCGCGGGTCCAACATGGCGGTCGGCTCATCAAGCACAATGCACATGGTCTCCATCGCGATAACACCCGCAATCGCGACGCGCTGCTTCTGACCGCCGGAGAGCTTATGCGGCGCATGGTCGCGGTACTCGTACATGTTGACCGCTTTCAGCGCCGCATCGACACGGCGGCGGATTTCTGCGGGCTCAATGCCGAGATTTTCCGGGCCGAATGCCACGTCTTCCTCAACAATACCCGCGACAAGCTGGTTATCCGGGTTCTGCTGCACAAGGCCCACGCGGCGGCGCACGTCAAGCTGCGTTTCCTCCACGGCGGTATCGATGCCGTCCACCGTCACGGTGCCGGAGGTCGGCACCAGCATACCGTTAAACAGCTTCGCCATGGTGGATTTACCGCAGCCGTTGTGGCCGAGCAGCGCCACAAACGAACCCTTTTCAATGTCGAGATCGACGCCGTGCAGGACCTCGCCGCTCTCTTCGCTGTATGAAAAATGCAGGTCTCTGCACTCAATAAACGCCATTTTATCCCTTCCGTTTCAAAAAAGTCCCGTTATACCGGCTCGCCCGACCAGATTGCCGTGCTGCCGCAGGGCAGAACAAGCCCCGTTTCCGTCCCCGGAAAGCCGATTTCATCTGCGGAAACATAGCCGCCGAACTTCGGGCGCAGCAAAACGCCGAGCAGATACGCCATAACGGACGGAGAAAGTCCCGTTGTGTACGAATTCAAAATAAAGAACAGCGGATTGTCCGTCAAGACCGGCACGCACATTTCAACAAGACCGTAAAGCTGTTCCTCAAGCTTCCACACCTCGCCGCCGGGGCCGCGTCCGTAGGACGGCGGGTCCATGATGATGCCGTCGTAATGGTTGCCGCGGCGAATTTCGCGCTGCACGAATTTCACGCAGTCATCGACAAGCCAGCGCACCGGGCGCTCTGCCAAATTCGATGCCGCTGCGTTTTCGCGCGCCCACTGCACCATGCCCTTGGAGGCATCTACGTGCGTGACCGTCGCGCCCGCTTCCATACACGCGAGCGTCGCCGCGCCGGTGTAGCCGAATAAGTTTAGAATTTTAATTTCGCGCTCGGGATTTTTCTCCTTTGCCGCGCGGATGCGCGCCGCGGTGTAATCCCAGTTCACGGCCTGCTCCGGGAAAACGCCCGTGTGCTTAAAGCCCATGGGCTTTAAGCGGAACGTGAGGTCGCCGCGCGTGATTTTCCACACGTCCGGCAGCTTTTTATAAACCTCCCATTTGCCGCCGCCCGTAGAGGAGCGCTTATAGCGCGCGTGAGCGGAACGCCAACGGGGATCTTTTTTCTCCGACTTCCAGATGATCTGCGGATCGGGGCGGATGAGGAGAATGTCTCCCCACCGCTCCAACCGCTCGCCGGAGCCGGTATCAATCAATTCATAGTCTTTCCAGTTTGCAGCTCTCATCAGACCAATTCTTCCTTAATCACTTCAGAAATATCGTTTGCAAGCTTTTCAATCAGCGCCAAATCTCTGCCTTCCACCATGACGCGCAGCAGCGGCTCTGTGCCGGACGGGCGCACAATGACGCGGCCTTCGCCGTTCAGCGTTGCGGTTGCCTGCTGAATAGCCTTCTTCACCTTCGGGTCGGTGTGGAACGCCAGCTTGCCCTCCGGCGAGACCTTGATATTCACCATCGTCTGCGGGTAGCGCTCCATGACGGTCTTGAGGGAAGAAAGCTTTGCTTCGCGCTGCTTTAAGATGCTCAAAAGCTGCGCTGCCGTCAGCTGACCGTCGCCGGTCGTTGCGAAATCGCGGAAAATGACGTGGCCGCTCTGCTCGCCGCCGAAGCTGTAGTTTTCAAGCAGCATTTCTTCCAGCACGTAACGATCGCCGACCTTCGTCGCTTCAAAGTGGATGCCGTTTGCTTCGCAGCACTTTACAAAGCCGAGGTTCGTCATGATGGTGCCGACGATGCAGTCCTTATTCAGCTTACCGCGGCTCTTCATATCGAGGCCGCAGATTGCCATGATGAAGTCGCCGTCGATGACTTCGCCGTTTTCGTCCACGGCAAGGCAGCGGTCGGCGTCGCCGTCAAACGCGATGCCCGCGTCGACCTTATGCGTCTTCACATATTCCACGAGCGATTCCATGTGGGTGGAACCGCAGTTATCGTTGATGTTCGTGCCGTTCGGCTCATCATGCAGCATGTGCACCTTGGCGCCGAGCTCCGTAAACAGTGTTTCCGCCGTCATCGCGGAGGAGCCGTTCGCGCAGTCGAGCGCGATTTCAAGGCCTGTCAGCGAGAAGTGCACCGTGGACTTCACGTGATCGATGTAATCGCGCAGCGCGTTCGGCGCATACGACACCGTGCCGAGGTCGCTGTCTGCGGGCAGCGGCGGCAGAGCCGCTTCGCCGAGAATCAGAGACTCAATGCGCTCCTCAAGGTCGTCCGGCAGCTTGTAGCCGTCGCCGCTGAAAATTTTAATGCCGTTATACTCGTAAGAGTTGTGTGATGCAGAGATCATCACACCGGCGTCTGCCTTGTATTTTTCCACAAGGTACGCCACGGCCGGGGTAGGCACAACGCCCAGCAGAACGACCGATGCGCCTACGCTGCACAGGCCGGCCGCCATGGCGTTTTCCAGCATGTCGCTCGAAAGGCGGGTATCCTTGCCGATGATGACGCGCGGGTGGCGGTTTGATTTGTTGATGAGCACGGCAGCGGCCGCGCGGCCAAGCTTCATTGCAAGCTCGCAGGTAAGGTCATGGTTCGCGACACCGCGAACACCGTCTGTACCGAATAATCTTCCCATAATCGTATGCTCCTTTTTATATCAAAAATTTTAAGGGGTGACTTTTTTGATTCTTTTCAACCTGTTCCCCCGCATGCCGATTGCCTGCGTTCCCAAAAGAGTGTCATACGTCGAATCTCGGGTTATCGTCCGCAACGGTTCCCGGCGGCGTAAGTCCGAGGTGCAAGTAAGCCGCGCGTGTGGCACAGCGGCCGCGCGGAGTACGCTGCAAAAAGCCGATTTGCATCAGATACGGCTCCACAACGTCTTCGATCGTCACGGCTTCCTCGCCAATGGCCGCCGCCAGCGTTTCCACACCCACGGGGCCGCCGTTATAATACTGGATAATCGCGTTCAGCATGCGTCTGTCGCCGGAATCGAGCCCAAGCTCGTCAATCTCGAGGCGGTCAAGCGCAATCTTCGCCGTGCTGTATGTGATGACGCCGTCGCTCATGATCTGCGCAAAGTCGCGCACGCGCTTTAACATGCGGTTTGCGATACGCGGCGTACCGCGCGAGCGCGAAGCAATCTCCAGCGCACCGTCCGCTTCAATGTCAATACCTAAAATGCCGGCGCTGCGGGTGACGATTTTCGCAAGCTCCTTCGGCTCGTAGAGCTCCAAACGCAGCACCACGCCGAAACGGTCGCGCAGCGGCGCAGAAAGCTGACCGGCTCTCGTCGTTGCACCGACAAGCGTAAAGCGCGGCAGCGGCAGATGATAGGACGCCGCCATTTGCCCCTTGCCTGTAATAATGTCGAGCGCAAAGTCCTCCATGGCGGGGTACAAGATCTCCTCCACACTGCGCGGCAGACGGTGAATCTCATCGATGAACAGCACGTCGCCGGGGTTCAGATTCGTCAATAATGCGGCGAGGTCGCCCGGCTTTTCGATAGCCGGACCGCTCGTGATGCGCAGATTGACACCGAGCTCGTTTGCAATGATGCCCGCAAGCGTCGTTTTGCCGAGACCCGGCGGGCCGTAGAGCAAAACGTGGTCAAGCGATTCTTTTCTCTGCTTTGCCGCCTGAATGAACACCTCTAAGTTTTCTTTTACCTTTTCCTGGCCCACATAGTCCGCAAAGGTACGCGGGCGCAGCGGGTTTTCCACCTCCGCGTCCTCCGGCACATACTCCGGCGCAATGACGCGGTTTTCAAAATCCATTTCGTTGTCTCTGTCAAACGTCACGCGAAAAGCACTCTCCTTTCAGCGTGTATTAAAAGCGGCCTGCCATACTCTTTAAAGCGCCGCGAATAAGTTCTTCCGTAGAGAGGGAGCCGTCCAGCTTCGCCACGGCCTGCGCGGCCTCGGACTGTGTATAACCGAGCACAATAAGCGCCTGTACGGCCTGCTCGGCGTTCTGAGACGCGGAAACAATGCCCGCGTCGTCCGTGCCGGTCAGTTCCAGCGCGCCGCCCGTAAAGCCCATCTTCTTCACGCGGTCTTTCAATTCCAGCACGATGCGCTGTGCAAGCTTCGGGCCCACACCGCTCGCCTTTGTAAACTTTTTGCTGTCGCCGGAGGCCGCCGCCATGGCAACGCCCTCCGGGGTCATTTCGGATAAAATGGAGAGCGCCGCCTTCGGGCCCACGCCGCTGATGGTCGTCAGCATCTTGTAGCAATTCAGCTCGCTTTTTGTAGAGAAGCCGTATAAATCAAGCGCGTCTTCGCGCACGTTTAAATGCGTATAGACCGTAGCCGTTTCGCCGATGCGCGGCATGTTTTTCTGCGTGTTCATGGAAGTGAAGCACTTAAACGCCACGCCACCGCATTCAATAGCGACAACGCCCGGCTCCATGTGTACAAGTTTCCCGGTAAGACTGTAAAACATCGCTTTTGTCCTTTCTATACCCTCTGTACTCTCTGTCCAAATAGACGGCGTTACCTCAAAAACTGCCGCAGCGCCGTGCCGGAGGCATGGCAGTGGCAAATGGCAATGGCGAGCGCGTCCGCCGTGTCGTCCGGCTTCGGCACCTCGCGCAGGCACAAAAGTCGGCGGGTCATTTCCATCACCTGCGGCTTTAAGGCCTTGCCATATCCCGTAACGGCCAATTTCACCTGCACGGGGGTGTATTCAAAAACAGGCACGCGGGCCTTCTGCGCCGCAAGCAAAATGACGCCACGGGCTTCCGCCACACCGATGCCGGTCGTTTTATTGTTTGAAAAATAGAGCTTTTCCACGGAGACCGCATCCGGGTGATACTGCGCCAAAACCTGCGCGATGCCGTCGTAAATGATCTCCAAACGGCGGTTGAAATCCGTGCCCGCTTTGGTTGTCACCGCGCCGTGCTCCAACGTGCGGTAACGGTTATTTTTCATTTCCACCACGCCGTAGCCGACAATGGCGTAGCCGGGGTCGATGCCGAGAACGATCATGCCGTTTTTCCTTTCAAAACCAAAGGGCAGAAAAGCCCATACTGCCTTATAGTATATCATATCTCAGCCCTTTTGAATAGCCGAAAATTCCGAAAAAATTGTGAACGGCACGCGGGTTTTCCGTATAAAAAGCGGACACACCGCCAAAAAGCCGTGTGCCCGCAAAAAACTTATTCTTTTTTACTCGGCGAGCGCCTGTGTACGCGCTGCCATGTCCGAAATATGCACGAGTCCGAAGCCGTCCACGCCGGAAAGCACACGGTCGTTGAGCGGCGCCGTCCAGACCTCCGGCAAAAGCTGTGCACCCAGTACCATACCAAGCACAGAGCCCGCCGTGGCGCAGTTACAGTCCGTGTCAAAGCCCATCGTCAGGCACAGCTCCATCGTGTAGGTGAAGTCCTTCTTGCCCCACAATAAGCCCATCGCGACGATTGCCGCATTCGAGACGGTGTGACACCAGTGGTGCTGATTATTTTCATCGTACTTGCCGAGGATATATGCTTTCGTCTCCTCAGCGGTGTCGCCGCTTTCAAAGCGGCTCAAAATTTCCGCAAGCTCTTCATAAAGACGACTCTTTTTCGGGATCTGCTTCATGCCGGAGCGAATGATGGTCGGCATGTCGTCGTTAACCGCCGCTTTCGCAAGCATCGAGGCGATCCACATTTCGCCGTAGATGCCGTTTTTCACGTGAGAGATGGACGCATCGCGCCATGCCATTTCCGCCGCCGTTTCCATATCGCCGGGGCAAATATAGCCGAACAGATCGCCCCTGATCTGTGCGCCGATCCACTCCCTGTACGGGTTGCGGTACAACGCCGATTCCGGCGGAAAAACGGATTGTGCGAGGTTGATATATGCCACGCGCTCCGCCGTGCACAGGTGTAAAAGCGGCAGGTTCATCAGCCAGTTTTCCGCCGCGTCATCGGGTGTGAAATCGCGCCCGTACTGCTCGACGAGCTTTAACGCGATGAGCGTGTAGTTCGTGTCATCGTCCTCCGGCATGTAAGAGACGTTGTTGATCCACCCGGTTTTTTCCGCGCCGTAGGCGTGTCCGTCGTCGCGCACGTTGTATTTTTCGCGCAGAACAGGCCCGATATCGGACGAAATGTAGTTTTGCAGCGGCAGGTTGCCGGTCTCTTTCAAAAGCCCGTTGATGCGTGCACGCCGCCAGCCCTCTACCGGCTGACCCAACAGGCAACCCGCACAGCGGCCGAGCCACGCGCCGTAGATTTTGTCGCAATCCGCTTTGGCTTTCTCTTTCGGCTCACCGACAGATGCCGCCTTGATGCCCGGAAGGTCGGACGGCTCGTCTTTGTCCTGCGGGTTTTCAAGCGCACAAAGCTGCTCTAAAAGCTCTGCGCCTGCGGCGGTACGTGCCGCGGCTAAGGTACCATACAAAGTGCGTGCCCGATACGAACCCTGCCGGTCGAGAAACAGGGGGAAGATCGGAATCCCCCTTGGCCGGCGGAGCCACCCTCCAAAGGAAAAACCATTTCGCACAACCCGGAAATCAATTTTCCCTTTCACTGCAGAGAAGCAGTTTTCTCCAGGCTACGGGAGAGCAAATTCTATAAGCAGGCATTTCACCCCTGCATCTTCGTAAGCTCCTCCAGGCCGCGCGGTGTCAGGTATGGGGTCAGGATCACCCAATGGGCGCGGAGAAACGCCGCCTTGGCCTTTTGCAGCGCTTCTGCGCTGGGGGTATGGGCGCGCATTTGTGACCGAAGCCAGGTTACATGGGTCATCAGCAGCATGGAAAGCACCGTTTCCCGGGTTTCCGGCGTAAAGTCGCTGCGGAACAGCCCCAAAGCTGTCAGGTTTTCCAGCCCTTCCAGCAGCCGGCCCCGCAGGTAGCCATGATGCTCCTTGTTGCGCCGGTCACCGGAAAAGGCCTCATCCAGGAAGAAAAAGGAATTGCGCAGCAGGGTATCCAGCATACGGGACAGCATACCATCAATCTGCGCCAGGGAGGTCACCGGGCCATCCGTGCGCGTAAGGGCAAAGGACTGGTCCATGAGTTCCTCCACAATTTGTTGCTTTCGTGGAAAATAGTACGTCAGGTTTCCCACAGCCATGTGGAGTTCCTCAGCCAGCTGTCGCATGGAAACCCGGTCATATCCCTGGGTATTGAATAAATAGCGGGCAGTGGCCAGCATGGCGTCACGCTCAGGTGCGGTGGCCATAGCGCGTCTTCCTCCTTTGTTGCATAGCCCGCCGGGGACGCTTTACCGGAAAATTATGCTTGCATCCCGGCAGCGGCTATGCTATAATATTTCCGTTTGATAAGGGCTTATATGGCCTATATCGTGCGCCGGTGTGTTGGAATTGGCAGACGAGACGGACTCAAAATCCGTTGTCAGCGATGGCGTGTGGGTTCGAGTCCCACCACCGGCACGAAGCTGAACCTGCGGGCAATGATCTGCGGGTTCAGTTTTTTTATGGCGAACCGGCATCATTATAGCAAATTCGGCGGTTCCTGGCCAGCCCTTCCCGGAAAGAAAAAAGATATCCGGCCCCCGCAACCGTCAGTTGCCCCGGTTTCACTCCCGTGGAAAGTAAAATTGCTGGCCCTGAACCCTATAATCTGATATAATAAACCATCCCATTGCATGGAAGGGTGTTGTCCATGAACCTGGAGATTGCCGGACGGCTGACACAGCTGCGCAAAGCAAAGGAATTGTCCCAGGAGGAGCTGGCGTCGCGCCTGGGCGTGAGCCGCCAAGCCGTGTCCAAGTGGGAGCGCGGGGGTTCACTTAGATAAAGATACCACATCAATCCCACGCTGACTTTTGCTCAACCGATACAGCCGGAGG
>OLSM01001155.1_pt1 | contig 20767 bp, 26 predicted proteins | sample 1672721 | NCBI WGS metagenome assembly OLSM01 (sample SAMEA3136717, study PRJEB25190) | human gut metagenome | reverse complement strand
ATTATTTTATATGATATAATCATTTTGATGATAGATAAGAAATTGAAAGTGAGTGATTATTGTGAATAAAGGAAAAATGGGATTATTGTTGGTAATATTGGGAAATATACTTTATTGGCTATACACTATTTTTGGTGGTAATGATGCAAGTACAATGGGGGAATTTAGTTCAGGATTATTACTCGGTTTATCTGTTGGTATTAATTTAGTTGGGATTATTCTTTTAGCTATTTATATTTCAAAAGATAATTTAAAGAGGTGATTTTTTGAAAAAATATATTCAAGCTGTAGGAATATGGTTTTTAATCATACCTATAGCAATACTAAATGGTGGATTAAGAGAAAACGTGTTAAATAAGTTAGGTACTATTTCTTTACCTCTTAGTGGAATTATTTTAAGTATAGGTATCTTTGTTATTGCTTATTTACTAATACCTAAAATCAAAAATTGTGATTCAAAAGATTATGTTATTTTTGGAGTTATTTGGTTTCTTTTAACTAATTTATTTGATTTATTTATGTATATTAGTGATGGTGGTGGAATGAAAGATTTGTTATATTCTTATAATTTTCTAAATGGTAATTTGTGGATTTTAGTAGTAATAACATCATTTTTATCACCGATTGTGGTATCAAAGTTAAAAGAGAAAAGGAGGAAGAGTCATGTATAAAACCGAAGTGATTGAATATTCGCCAAAAGCAGATGATATGGCAAAAAAGATTGAAGAAAAAGCAAACGAATTGTCGAAAGATAGATATGAATTAATTACTATGTCAATCACGGGAACAGCTAAAGCTATTTTAGTATTTAAAAAACAAGGGTAAATTGAGTTTTTCTTTTACCCTTGAAGTGTTTCCTGTAAAAAAATGCTTTTACATTATAAAATGGTAGTGTGAAAGGAGTAAGATTATGGATCAAGAAAAAATTGGGAGATTTATTGCTGAATGTCGAAAAAAGATGAATTTAACGCAACAAGAATTAGCTGAGAAATTAGGTATATCTGATCGTACGGTTGGAAATTGGGAGAATGGAAGAAATATGCCTGATTTATCACTATTTAAGCCACTATGTAATGAACTTCATATTTCTTTAAATGATTTTTTAAGTGGTGAGGAAGTAAAACTGCAGGACTATCAAGAAAAATTAGAAGAAAATATTATCAATACCATAGATTATACGAATAAAAAACTTGAAAATCGCAGTCATTTTATTGGTTTAATATTCATTATTTTTGGAGTTTTAATTGCCATTACAGCTGTTGCTATATTTCCTAGTGAAAGTAGCTGGGGTGCTATTTATTCTGTTTTAGGAGCAACTATTTCTTTAATTGGTATTAGCAGATTTACTAAGAAATTATCATATCCAAAGCGATTACTATGTAATTTTGGGTATTTTCTAATATTTATTTTAATACTTATGGCAATCGATTATATTGGCGTTGTTAATATTCATCAAGCACCAAGATTTTCATTAGTAAAAGTTTCAGGAGATAGTGTAATTTATTATGATACACCATTTTATGATGTTGTTAGATGCAATGTAAATAAGGATAATGAAACTTTTAAAGTTATTAAGAATCAAAAGTATGATAGCAATTACGTAGATGATTTTTGTAAACAGTAAGTAATTAATACTAGCAAGTTTCCTTTGCTAGTATATTTTAGTAAATGTAAAATAAGTTTGATAGTGTTATTTGCTATTTTATGATAGGATGATATCTGAAGGGAGGAGTATAATGTGAATCTGGGTAACAAGATTGTAAAAATAAGGAAGGATCAGAAGATGTCACAAGAAGAATTTGCGGAATCTTTAAATGTAACTAGGCAGACTGTCTCTAATTGGGAAACAGGGAAAAATTATCCAGATATTGAAACACTAATTTTGATTAGTGATCGTTTTTCTATTTCTTTAGACATCTTATTAAAAGGTGATGAAGTAATGATCAAGGATATTGATAATAAAATAAAAAAGAATAAAGTTTTCAAGGTTATTATCTTTTTGTTTTTAATTATCTTTCTAGTGGTGATTTTTCTTATCATGCTTTTTTATCGCCAAATTACTGATTATTTTTATTTTGATGATGTTACTGATAAGCCTGGTGTTTTGATTAGTTGTTTATATGAAAATGATCTTTTAGAATATCATATTATATACAATAAAAAGAATAGTCGACCATCTCCACGTGGAGGTACTTATAGCGTAGTTGAAGCGGAAGCAATTAGAAATGTTACTAACCAAATTAGAGAGATAGAGGCATATGGATTTTATGATGTCAATGATTTAACAGAATATTTAAAGAAGCTTTATGAAGAAGCTGGAGCTACTTGTAAGATGGTTCATTATCAAAATTTAGATGATTATGTTCAAAAGTCAATTGAAATACAGGACGAGTTTATTGATCCTTTAGAATCATGAGAGCTGAAATGCTCTTATTTTTTTGTCAATAAATCAAAATAGTATAAATTTAAAAATAACTATGATATAATCATAAGTGAAAAGAATTGTGATCGTTGGAGGAATATATGTATTGTGAGTATTGTGGTGAAAAATTAAGAAAAGGATCTAGCATTTGTCCTAATTGCGGTAATCAAAAGGACTCAGTTCATTATTCTATTTGTGAAGAAGATCTTCCCGAAGAATATCGGCCTATTTCGATGTGGGGATATTTTGGTTATCAAATTTTATTTTCTATTCCGATTATTGGTTGGATTATGTTATTTATTTTTGCTTTTGGAAGTGATGAAAATATTAATATAAGTAATTTTGCTAGATCTTATTTTTGTTTTTTAATTGTTTTAGTAGCTATCTATTTATTATTTATCGCTATTTTTTAGTTTTGAGGAGACGTTAGTTATGAAAAAGGTTCTTATTCATGGTTCGGGGCATCAAGCATCCAGTTGGAGAGAGGTAGTTACCTATCTTGACGGGCGGCTAGATGTATTATGTCCGAATTTATCAACTATTTTGGATGGAAAAGAGGCAAGTTATACCAATTTATATTCTTCCTTTGTAGAATACTGTAATCAAATTGATGGAAAAATTGATTTGTGTGGTCTTTCTCTAGGAGGTATTCTAGCGCTAAATTATGCTTTGGATTTTCCGGATCAAGTAAATAAACTTGTATTAATTGGTACTCCATATAAAGTACCAAAACTGATGTTTCGTATTCAAAATGTAATTTTTAAATTTTTGCCAAAGTCACTTTTTGAAAGTATGGCTTTTAATAAAAAGGATACTTTCATTTTAGGGGATTCTATGAAAAATTTAGATTTTAGCGATCGAATTCAAGATATTAGTTGTCCAGTTCTTATTATATGTGGGGAAAAAGATCGTGCAAATTTAAAATCAGCATGTTATTTATCTCAAAATATTTATAATTCACAGTTAAAAATGATTGATAAGGCTGGGCATATTTTAAATGAAGAAAAACCACAAGAACTTGCCAATTTATTAAATAATTTTTTGAAGGAGGAATGATTATGAATTTTGTTGTCAATATTTATTATACTGGTAAAAATGGTAGTGCCAAAAAATTTGCAGAAGAAATGGTTGTCAGTGGGTTAGTGGAAAGAATTAGGAATGAAGAGGGAAATCTCGGTTATGAATATTTTTTTCCTATGGATGATCCAGAAACTGTTTTATTAATTGATAAATGGGAAAGTGAAGAAGCTTTGGATAAACATCATCAATCAGAAATGATGGGAGAAATTGCTAAACTTCGAGAAAAGTATCAATTACACATGAAAGTAGAACAATTTATTCCAAAAAATAAAAGCAATTAAAATAAAATTTAGTTGCTTTTTTTATTATATTCGGAAGATAAAATTTTGCACAAGTCTTCAATTGGTTCTACACATCCACCATTTAACCATTTTTTTAATATGGCATTAAATCCGGCTTTAAAAAATTCAATATGATAATCAATATATTCATTATTATAAAATTCTTTTGCTTGATTTATATCATATCGATAGTCTTGTTTGAAAGTATCAATCGAATCAAATTCTAATTTAAAATAAGTTTTGAAAAACAAAGGGTTTTCTTTTACCAAACGAAATATTTTGGAAAAGTTATTCGAATTGTATTGATTTAATTCTTCGTCTAGATATAAATTGGTCACATCATGTTCTAATTTTTCTTTTATTTTATCTGCTAAATCATAAACATCTAAATAATTAGCATAAAAAGTGGAACGATTGAGATGTGCTTTTTTACATATATCTGTAACTGATATTTCATTCAAGTTTTTTTCTTGAATTAGTTCAACAAATATTCTTTCGATTTTTTCTTGAGACTTTTTTCTTCTTTTATTATTGGGTGTATTCATAGTTACCTCCATTATTCCAACAAATGTCCTTTAATTGATGATTGTTTCTTTCTGATATAAATATTATACTTAAAATGTATTAACAAGACAAGTGTTGATATAAAAAGGAGGTGTCAAAATGGCAAAATCTAAATTGGTACAAGCAAATGAAAAGATCGCGGATACTGTTACTACTGAATTTAAAAAAATGAGTGATGGTGTTGTAAGTGGTTATCAAAAGATTGAGGATGTAGTTGTTGGAGGATACACTAAAATTGAAGATAAATTTGTAGATCAATTTTTAACAAAAGATGGCGAGACTGTTGAAGAGGCTAAAGCCAGACTTAAAAAAGAAGAGAAAAAAAGAGAAGAAGAACAAAGCAAAGTAATTCGATAATATAAGTTTAAAGAATGAAAATTAAAATTTGATACATGATAAAAAGGAGAGAACAATGAAAAAAGATACATTATTAGAAATTATTTTAGGGACTATTGGAGGACTTATTTTTGCAGTTGGTATGTGTATGTGTTTGATACCAGAATGGAATTTATTTAGTGCTGGAGTCGTTGTTGCCATTGCTGGTTTTATCATCTTGCTTTGCATTATACCAGTATATCGAAAGAGTCACCCTAGAAAGGAACATGCTCCTATTAATTGGGGAATTGTTCTTACTTGGGTTATTGGTGTAGTTGGTGCCTTAGTTATGGGATTCGGTATGAGCAGAGTTATGGTTGATGGAGCTAGTAGTAGTGATATGCTTGTAGGTATTATCGTTGGTGTTGTAGGCTTACTTATCTGTGTTCTTAATTATCCAATTTATTCTTATTTAAAAGCAAGTAAAAGTAAAAATTAGAAAGGTGATTCTTTCTAATTTTGCTATGGGAGGAATTTTATGAAGAAGATGATTCAAGTAATTGATAAAAATAATCAGATTGCCTTAAAAGAAGTAAATTATATTCCTTTTCGGTTTATTTTAGCAATGATGCTTATTTTACTTGAAACAGCACTTGTTATTATTGCTACAATTTTATGTACCATCTATATTCCTTACTTTTATCTTGCTCTTTATTTAACCGAAATCTTTTGTGTTTTATCAATTATTAATTCTCATGATAATCCTGACTATAAAATTCCTTGGCTTATTTTAGTTCTCATTGTACCTATTGGTGGCTTTATGATTTATTTTATGTTCTATAATCGTAAATTATCCAAAAAATATGTAAAAAGAATGGATGAAGTGAATCAACAGCAAATAAAGAAAGATGATGAAGAAACATTAAGGAAAATAGCAAGTAAGAGTGAAGGGGCTAGTTTAAATGCCAAATTATTATGTAATCTTGCTCACACACATGTTTATCAAAATACAAAAGCAAATTACTATTCTTTAGGTGAAGAGATGTGTGCAGCAATGTTAGAAGATTTAAAGAAAGCTCGGAAGTTTATTTTTTTGGAATATTTTATTATTGAAGAAGGTCAGTTTTGGAATCAAATTTTAGAAATATTAAAAGAAAAAGTCACGGAAGGAGTTGAAGTGAGAGTTATTTATGATGATATTGGATGTATGATGACGCTTCCGGGTGATTATTATCAAATGCTTCAACAAATGGGAATTAAGAGTGTTCCATTTTCTAAATTAAAAGGACAAGCGAATAATGAATTTAATAATCGCAGTCATAGAAAGATTATGGTTATTGATGGTGTTATTGGCTATTGTGGTGGTATTAATTTGGCTGATGAATATATTAATGTTTTTCCTAAATATGGTCATTGGAAAGACGTGGGAGTAAGATTGGAAGGAGAGGCAGTTCATGAACTTACTCGTTTATTTTTGGCTGATTATGAAATGAATGTAAAAACAAGAGTGGAAGATTTTTCGCCTTACTTTGTAAAATCAGAATATTCTTGTGATGACGGGTTTGTGATTCCTTTTGGTGATGGACCAGAGCCATTATATAAACATCGCATTTCCAAGACAATGATTATGACCATGCTTAATCAAGCCAAACGTTATGTTTATATGACTAGTCCTTATTTAATTGTTGATCATGAACTTTTAGAAGCATTTAAAAATGCCGCTTTAAGGGGAATTGATGTACGAATTATTGTTCCGCATATTCCGGATAAGAAACTTGTTTTTTTGATGACAAGAAGTTATTACAAAGAATTAATGGAAGCAGGAGTTAAAATCTATGAATATGAACCAGGATTTATTCATGCTAAAACTTATCTTAGTGATGATCAAGTTGGCATTGTTGGTTCGATGAATTTGGATTATCGCAGTTTGGTTCATCATTTTGAAAATGGGGTTTATTTTTATCGCCATTCCGTGTTAAAATTAATTAAAGATGATGTATTACAGACGATGAGAAAATCTTTATTAATTAATGAAAAGCCAATTAAAAATACGCTTGTTCATCGTTTTATTCGGGCTGTTGTTTATACAATATCGCCTTTATTATGATAGGATGGTTAAATGAAGCAGATAATTAAAAAAATATTTTCACCTAATAAAATACTGGGATTTATTATTTTTAATTTTAGTTTTCTTTTGTTAATTTATGTTTTTGTCAATCATTTAGAAGATACTTTTCTTGCTTATTTTTCTTATTTATTATCGACGTATTCCCTTATTTTATTTATCATTTGGTTTTGTCATGCTTGTAAATTTAGTACCAATTTTATTAAGAATAGTAATATTTATCAGCTTTATCAAAAACATTTTAATACGGTTTTAAAATCTTCTTTGTTTCTTTCAACTGTTTTTAGTATTGGTTATTGTGTTTTTAATTTGGCAGTAGGTGTCATTTATCATTCTTTTTGGTTTATTACTTTTGCTGTTTATTATTTTTTACTTAGTTTTATGAGGTTATCTTTATTATATAATGTCAAGGATTTAGGAAAAAACTTACGAAGGGAATATCTAAAATTAAAGCGATGTGGAATTGCTTTGTTGCTTTTTAATTTAGTTTTAATAGGACTGATCATTCTTATTTTACATGATGAAGGAACGATTCAATATTCAGGGCTTGTTATTTATGTGGTTGCTTTATATGATTTTTATTATATTATTTCTGCTTTTATTAATGTGTTTAAGTATCGTGATCATAAAAGTCCTATTATTCTTGCGAGTCGGGCGATTAAAGTAGCAGTCGCGATGATTTCGATTATTTCTTTAGAAGTAGCGATGATTACGCGATTTGGTGATAATGATCCTGTATTTAAATCGTTAATGACAAGTTGGGTAGGTTTCTTTGCTTGTCTGATTAATTCTATTGTAGCTATTTATATGATTGTGAAGGCAAATAAATATCTTAAAGACTAAATTTTCTTATCTAAACTAACGGTCGATTGCCTTTTTTTCTAGTTATAGTATAATGATTAGTAAGTAGAGAAAAATTATGGATAATCATCAAATAGGTAAATTTATTACCGAACTTAGAAAAGAAAAGGGCTTAACCCAACAACAGCTTGGTGAACGATTATATGTTACGGATAAAGCGGTTAGTAAATGGGAAAGAGGACTTAGTTTGCCAGATATTACTCTTTTAGAAAAACTTGCTCAAGAATTAGATGTTGATGTATCAGAAATTTTGCAAGGAAAACGAGGAAAAAAGAAAAATATTAATGTAGAAGAGGAAATTGAGAAGGTTGTTCAAAAGATGGAAGAAGAGCAAAGACTCAGAAAGAAACGATTAAAGAAAATATGTTTTAGTATATTTTTTCTTCTTATTATTTTATTACTTGTAAGTTTTCTTTTTATTCACTTTTATGATAGAAAATATCATCCTTCGATTATTCGTGAAGGAGATAATACCTATGAGTTTGGCTTTTTGGGTAATTATTCTTTAGAAAAAGAAGGGTTAGATGAATTTCAAGAAGTAGTAGAAAAAACGGAAACATTGGATTATGATAAAATTAATATTTCTTATATGGATATAGAGGTTGATCAAAGAGGAAATTTATTAAAATTTAATATTCATGTCCAGTATTTTGATGAGAATTTAACTTGGCTTGGTGATGGCTATTATCTTTATGAAGAACAAAATTTACATTATCAATATGAAACAGCGAAGGAAAATACAAGTGTTTTGGTTATGACTTATGCGAAAAGTTCAACTGTTGAATATATTAGTGAAAAATTAAAAATGATCCCTTTGAAAAAACAAATTCATCTTAGTGATTTAAACTATTATCATTTGCTATTTCAAAATAATCGTTCTTTAGAAGAAGGCATGCCAGTATTTGATGGTAGGGAAAGTAAGAAAATTGAAGCATTATCTTTTAGTGATTATCAAAATGGTTTAGGCGGAACTGTTAGGGAAGGCATTTATTTTGCCATTATATTAAATGATGGCTCTGGATATACTACGGATGAAGATTATTATTATGTTTTTGATACGATTGAGGGAGATATTAAAAATTTAGGATATTTAATGGAAACGGATTATTATATTAATAATGGAACTTTATCTTTTACAAGGGATTATGGTCAAAGTTGGATTTTGAGTGATGCTACTAAAGAGGAGATAGATGAAACATTAAATTTTTATCGAAGTAATGCTTTACTAACTCATAGTTGGACGATTTCAACGAATGAACTTATTCCTATTGCTTATTTTTATGGCGAAGAACCTAAACTTAAAATTTCTAATGATAATGGAAGTAGTTGGACTTTTAAAGAATTTGTTTTAGATGAAGATTATTATAAACCGGTAACAAGAAGAATTGTACGTTTTGTAGATCAAAATTTTGGATATGTTGCTCTTGGTACTGATTGGTCGATGGGAAGTGGGGAAATTAAAAAGGCTTTCTTTACCCATGATGGTGGAAGTACTTGGGAGGAAGTACAGTTGCCACTTAATTATTCTAGTAATACTTTAATGGATTTTTATATGTATAATGAACAAATTGGTATGGTTGCTTTATATCACTCAGAAAGTGCTGAATTTCCACTACTTTACTATACAATTAATGGTGGAGAAGATTGGGAATTAGTTAGTTATGATTATTCTTTCATTCCTCGAGAAGTTGTTTATTTATCAACAATTGAAGATATTGAATATAGAGAAGATCGGTATTATATTACAATGTGGCAAGGAGATAGTGATCATCATCGGGTTATTTTTGAGGCAACAACTTTTGATACTATGACTTATTTGGAACATACTACAGCGCAAATTCATACTGTTGGATAGGAGAGGTGTTTACTTCTTCTTTTTCTTTTGTTATAATGATCATAAAGGAGTGAAGGTATGAAGAATTGGAAAGTTTATGGAATTGTTATTACGATTATATTAGTATTAGTTGTAGTAGGAGTATGTTTGTATTTCTTTGTATATAGAGAGGCTATAACAGAGTCAGAAGCACAAAATATTGCTTATGAATATGCCGGTGTAAATAGTAGGGATGTCACTATTTTGACGATTCAAAAAGATCGAGAAGATCGGGAATATGAAATCCGTTTTTATGATGATACATATGAATATGAAGTTGATGTAAATTATAATAGTGGTAGGGTTGTTAACTTTGAGAAAGATTTACGTGATCAAGCAAATATTGATCAAGATACGAGTGTATCCATGAGCGAGGAAGAAGCTCGTAATATTGCTTTACAAAAAATTGGAAAAACAAGTGATGAGGTTACTTTTACACGGGTTCGGATTGATCGAGAAAATGGTATTACCGTGTATGATGTTTATTTTTATGATATGGAAAAGGAATATGAACTTAGTATTGATGTAGATACCAAAGAAGTTGTATCTTATAAAGAAGATTATTTAAATACAAATCAAGGTCCGACTAACCAAGATTATATTGGTGTAGAAAAAGCAAGAGAAATTGTTTTAAATCATGCTGGATTATCTAGTAATGAGGTAACCTTTAGTAAAGTGGAATTAGATGTAGATTATGGCTTTGCTACTTATGAAATCGAGTTTTATTATCAATATTATGAATACGATTATGAAGTAAATGCCGCGACAGGAGAAATCCTTAAATATGAAAGAGGTAGATAATGAAAAAGATTGCAGTAAAACCATCTAAGCCAATTGCTTTAATTGGATTTATTGGTGGCCTTTGTTTATGTTTATTTGGTTTTATTTATGCCATTCCTAATTTGGGAGTATTTGGGATTGTATGGACTATTTTAGCCGTATTAATGACGCTTTATTATGCGATTAATTTATTTACGAAAAAAGAGTTATCATTATATAAAATGGAGGTAGAAGAAAAGAAGACTAAATAAAAACAAGTCTTTTTTCATATACTTTAATATGAAAAAGATTGGTATCGTTATTAGAAGTTTTCAAGAAAATGATAAGTGTTTTGTGGGATGTAGAAAAGACGTGATGGATGCATTTTTGAATTATCCGGTGCAGATTGTACTCATTCCAATTGATTTATCATGGAAACAAATTCTTTTTTTAGTTCAATTATGTGATGGTGTTGTTTTAACTGGTGGAGATCATTTTACTCATAATGATTTTTTGATAGTTCAGTATTTGTATCAAAATGATATTCCTACTTTGGGAATCTGTTTAGGAATGCAAGTGATGGCTCTTAGTTTTGGGGTGGGACAAGAAATAGATGTTTCTTTTCATAATAAAAAAGATAATGGTATGCATCCTATCATTATCAAAGAAAAAACAGTTCTTAGACAAATTGTTCATCATGAATGTATTTTAGTTAATAGTCGACATAAGACTGCTATTTCTAGTACTGATTTAGTTATTAGTGCCGTTTCTCAAGACGGAGTGATCGAAGCAGTAGAGGATGCACGGAAACGTTTCTTTTTAGGGGTTGAATGGCATCCAGAATCTTTTAACAATAAAAATAGTGATTTAATATTTGAAGCATTTATTAAATCACTTTATTAATAAGTCTAGTAATTCTTGTTTTTCAGATTCGCTTAGAAAAGCACATTCTATGGCATATTTATTCATTGTTATCAAGTCTTCATCGGTGAAATTAAAAGTAGTTTTTAATTCTTTATAAGTTTCATTTAAAGTAATATTTGATACAGTTCTATTATCGGTATTTATAGTCACTTTCATTTTTTCATCAAATAATTTTTTGATCGGGTGTTCTTCTAAATTGTTATATATGTTGGCATCTAAATTGCTTTTTGGACATACTTCTAGGGTTATGTCTTTTTCTTTTATTAAATTTAGGGCTTCCTTATTTTCTATAGCACGTACACCATGACCAATTCTTTTTGCTCCTAAATTAATTGCATTTATTACACTTAAAGCGCCATCAGCTTCACCGGCATGAATGGTAAAAGGGATACCTTCTTCTTTGGCTAGTAGAAATAAATCTTTATAGTCATTAACAGGATAAGCGGCTTCATTTCCCGCTAGATCAATGCCAACTACACCTTGTCCTAAATACTTTTTGGCGTATTTAATAACCTCTAGATTATTAGCGAGTGTATCTCCACGCATCATGCATAATATTAAATTGGTTTTAAGAGGAACTTCACTTAACCCTTTTAGGATAGAAGTAATTACTTCATCTAAAGAGAGCCCTTGCTCTAGGTGTTTATTGGGTGCAAAACGTATTTCCGCATAAATGACATTATCTTTTTGTAAGTCTTCGGCAAGTTCTTTAGCTACTCTTGTTAAATTTTCTTTTGTTTGCATTATTTTTAAAGGAATATCAAATTTGTCTAGATATTCCTTTAATGAATTTGTCTTTTGTGATACCATTGCTAGTTTATTTGCTTCTTCTAAACTGATATTTAATAATTCACTAATGGTAGTTGGTCTAATACTTCCATCTAAATGAACATGTAATTCAATTTTTTTTAAATTTTTCATATTTTGTCTCTTTCGTAAAAGTTATTGATAGAAGTAAGTACTCTATTAATATTTTCTTCACTAAATGGTTTATTTAATACATCTAGTACACCATAACTAAATGCTTTTTTGATGGTTTCTTCGGTATCGTCACCAGTTATAATAACGACGGGTAATTTATCCATTAACTGTTGTTCTTTCAAGAATTCGAGGACATTAAAGCCATTTAAACTTGGCATGTTTAAATCTAGCAAAATGGCATATAAATGATTATTTTTGATGATGTCAATGGCTTCACTACCAGTTCTTGCTTTTAGAATGCTAAATTCATCATGAATATTTTTTTCGAGAAAATTTAAAATAATATTAGAATCATCGGCGATCAAAATTATCTTTTTTGAGTCGTTACTAAAATATTGATCTAATAAATGGATTATTTTATTTACTGTTTCCACTAAAGTTTGATAATTATTTTCAATGAAATTAATATCTTGTTCTTTTCCCTTTAATTCATGCGTTAAGAAAACTTCAGCTTCCTTCATAAAGCCTAAGTATTTTGCTTCACTTTTCATACTGTGTGCTAAAATTGCATAATTTGCACAATCTTTTGTGTTTTTATAGTATTCTAAATTTTTTAATTTTTCCTTTAGGGAATCTTTAAATTCTAATAAGTTTTCATTATAAGAATCTAAGTCTCCCCAAAAATCTAAACTTCCTTTTACATCTACGTTATTATTAACTAATAAGTCTACCTTTTCCATACTCTTTTATTTCCCTCCCAAATACTTATTAATAACTTTATTTAATAGTTTTCTATCAATTGGTTTTGATAAATAACTATTGAAACCAATATTTAAATATTTTTCATCGGTGCCTTCAATCGCGTCCGCCGTAAGGGCAATGACCGGTGTTATGAAATCTTCCTTTTCTCTTAATTTATAAAGAGTTTCCACACCATTCATTTTAGGCATCATAATATCCATAAATATTAAATCATATTGTTTATTATTAACTTTCTCGAGGGCTTCTTCCCCACTAATAGCGGTATCTACTTCAAAGTTGTATGGTTTCATAAGAGTTTCTGCTACTTTTAAATTAATTTTTGAATCATCGACAATTAATATTTTTTTACCACTATAATCGATGTAATTAATTTCTTCATCTTCGCTGTTGTTTGATTCAGGAACTTCCATACTTATAATTTCTTGCTCTAAATAAACGCGGAAAGTAGATCCTTCACCATATTTAGAGAAAACTGTAATTCTACCACCCATTAAATCGACAAGACCTTTGGTGATAGCAAGACCTAAACCAGTTCCTTCTGTAGTTGTATTTTTATCTTCATCAATACGTTCAAATTTACCGAAAATTGTTTCTAGTTTATCTTTTTTAATACCACGTCCAGTATCTTTTACCGAAATGTACATTAAACAAGTTTTGCTATCTAAACGATTAATGCAATTGACATTAAATATTATTTCTCCTTTATCGGTGTATTTAGCTGCATTTGTTAAAATATTTAAAATGATCTGTTTTACTTTGGCAATGTCACCGCGTAATATTCCAGGTAAGTCTGGAGAGAATACCATTTTAAATTCAATTGGCTTTTCTTTAATTCTCGGTAATACTAATTTTCTTAGGCCATCAAATACTTCTCTTGGATTGTAATTTTTTGGTATGATTTCAACTTTATTCGCTTCAATTTTCGAGATGTCCAAAATGCCGTTTACAATCTCTAAGAGTTGTTTTGATGCATCGACAATATCACCAGCATATTCTTTCGTTTCTTTTAAATCATTTGAGTCAAGCATGCATTCGCTAAAACCAACAATTGCATTTAGTGGAGTTCTTATTTCGTGAGACATATTTGATAAGAAATCCGTTTTGGCACGATTGGCTTTTTCAGCTTGATCTTTGGCAATATTTAATTCTTTGATGTGGTTTAAATCTGGGTTTTCAATTGTAAAATACATAATGTAATTAATAAATGTTAGTGCAGTTGATATAACAATTAAATAAGGGTTTAATTGGAATAAAATGAATATTAGGATCATAATAAATATAATTGCAAAAATGGGAATATGTCTGCGATCTACTTTTTTGATATTACATAAAACGACAATAATGGACATTAAAATATATAATAAACATAGACCATATACTAAATAAACCGCTAAGCCACCGACACTATAGTTTTCTCCATTGTTAATTACATTTACTTGAGTAAAGAGAATTAGGATTAAAGTGATTGCATCTAAAATAAAAAAGGGAATAGAATACACTTTAAATTTTTCTTTGAATTTTGGAATTGTGATTAACATTGTATAGAAGAACAAACAATTACAAAATAATATTAAGAATATAAAGTCTATTTTATTAATGAGAGGAACAAAAGCTAATTCTAAATCTGTTACTCCTCCAGCTGGAAAGCTTTGTAAAATAGTTACTAAAATACTATCAATTAAAATTGATATAATCATAACAGAATACATTTTATTTTCTAGTAAATTAACTCTTTTTTTAGAAAAGTATATTATACATAGTAATCCTGAAAAGAATATTGCACATGCTGGCAAAAGAATTCCCGCCATATATTATCACCTAATTATAATTATAACATGCATTTTGATTATACTGCAATAAAAAAACGCAAAATTGCGTTTTAAAGTCTAGATTGAAAATCATTTCTTTGATATTCTCTTATAAGTTTTCTTGCATATGTAACGGTTTCTTTATTTTGTTCGGTTATAGGTAGCTTAGCGATATCTTTATAAACGTCATAAGCTGTTGTAATATCTCTTGGTCTATAATGTGAAGTAGTTTCTGCTTTGGTGTCTAAGCGATCTACTGTATCCATTAAATCTGTTATGTATGCTTCCCAAGCACTAACTGCATTGTTAAATCCACGAAGTGCTATTTCTCTACTTGTTAAATCTTGATCGGAATCAACTCGTTCGTTGTAGAAAGTTGTAATTAACCTATGATAGTATTTTTTTAGTTCTTCGTCTGTTAAGCTTTCTAATTCCTCTTCGCTTTTTGCTTTTGTTCGTTCAATATCTAAACTATATTTTTTAGCGTAACCATATTTTTCCATCATTAAATAATACCATGTTGCCATTATATCTCGATAGTAATCTAATGCTGCTTTTTCTGATAATCCTAATTTGGCCATATTTACTGGTTCATCGACAACTGTATGAATTTGATTATTTTCTTTATCAATTTTTTGGGTATGATCATAAATGTAATGAACTACAGGTACTAGACTAACACCTGTTTCCATAGCTACTTTATATATTCCTGGCCAAAGTTTTAATAATAATTCATTTGAAGATTTATTCCATACTCCTTCTGGAGCATACATGATATCTGCACCTAAATTTAGAGCATGCATCATTTTTTCTTCAGAAGCTTTTTTACTTGATTTATTTTTTCGATTTATAATGATTGTACCTATTAAATATGCTAAGATTCCGTCGAAAGTGTTATAAAATTGAGGAAGACTTCCAAATAAAATGTAAATTGATCTTTGACATGCTAGAACGGATGATAAAGCATCATCTTTAAAATGGTGATTAATTGTCCATATTACAGGTTCTTCTGGTAATGTAATTCCTAAATCTGGTAGTGCTTCTTTGGTAACTGGATCAATTTTTCCTTTTAATGATTCTAGATCTTGGTTTGGTAGAATTTCTCCCGTACGATAATCTCTTTCTAATAATAAATCGTTTCTATTTTCAAAAACTTGCTCTGAACTCATAAATTGTGGGCCAAATTTTCTAATTAATGGTCGTATAATATGTCTTCTAAATAACATACCTGATTTTGACATTACTTTTTCTGGATCATTTTCTAATAAATATCCAAAATGTTTTAAATTAAATAAGAAAAATTTATCGGGTACTAAATTATCACCTACTAAATCTCTATATTCACTTAGATGATCCTTATATTTTTCTAAATAGTATTCAATTTTTCTGATTTCTTTTTCATTTCCTAATTTTTTTCTTAACTCTTTTAATTCCTCTGCTGTTAATTTCCCGTTAAAATCGTTTTTTCCTTGATTTTCCATACAAAATCCCCTCGCTATCTACCAAGATTTTAGCATAACAATATTTTATTGTCAAATTTTGTTAATACTAATTTTTTCTATTCTTTTGATTTTCATTTATTGATTGGTATGTTATAATAAAATATAATAGGAGGAATATATGAAATTAGAAGGAAAAGTAGCAATTGTTACAGGTGGGGCAAAAGGAATTGGGAAAGGAATTGTCAGTGTATTTTTAAAGTATGGTGCCAATGTTATCATTCTTGATCATTCGGAAGAACTTCGAAATACGATTTTAGAATTTAATCAACAATATCCTAGTAAAATTAACGGTTTTATAGTTGATATTCAAAATCAAGCGATATTAGATGCATGTTTTAAAGAAATTAAAAACACATATGATCATGTTGATGTGATTGTTAATAATGCAGGAGTGTGCAAGCTTGCAACATTTGAAGATATGAGTGAAGAATTACGAGATCTGCATTTTAATATTAATATTGTTGGTACTTGGATGGTTACTCACACTTTTTTACCTCTTTTAAAAATAAACGGAGGTGCGATTGTTAATTTATCTAGTGTAACGGGACCTATGGTTGCAGATTCTGGTGAGGTAGCTTATGCAACAAGCAAAGCGGCAGTTCTCGGGTTTACCAAAAGTTTGGCTGCTGAACTTGTTCATCAAAATATTCGGGTGAATGCCATCATGCCAGGATATGTTGATACTCCTATGGTTGCGGGAATGGCAAAGGAGACAAATGCAGAAAATCCAGAAAGTGTGATAGGTGGAATTGCTGCAGGTATTCCAATGGGACGACTTGCTAGGCCAGAAGAAATTGGCGAGTTAGCAGCTTTTTTAGCAAGTAGTGAGGCAAGTTATATTACTGGTCAAGGAATTGTAATTGATGGAGGATCTACTTTACCAGAGACCATGTCAATGGGAGTATAAGATGAAATTTGATTTTAAAAGAATTGCTATTTGTGTTTTAGGAGCGATAATTATTGTTTTTGCTCTTTATCAAATATTTAAAGGTAGTTATCATGATGCAGCTAAATTTGAAGTTGTTCTAAGTGAGTCGTTAGAACCGGTTATGTATTATGAAGGAGATAGAAACTATTATTTATATGGATTAGAAAAAGTAACAGTTACCTATATGGATGATACTAAAGAATTAAAAGAGTTTTTGAAGGATGGGGTCGCTATTGAAGATTTGGTTTTCCATATGGAAAGTAATGCTTCCTACGATGGAGGATCTGTTCTTTATCATGATGAAAATATAGCCGTTTTGGTTTGCCATCGTAGTATTCCTAGTGATGGTTATAATGAAGACGTTTATATTGGTAATTCTAACATGGGTTATGAAGAAGGATTTTGTGAAGGAGAGTAATTATGGAACTTAGTCAAGTAATTTTAGATAGAAGAAGTGTAAGACACTTTAATGATAAAAAATTAGATAGAGGTATCATTGAAGATATTTTGGAGTTTGCTATTTTAGCGCCTTCAGCACATAACAAGCAACCTTGGCATTTTGTAGTTGTTCAAGATCAAGAAGAAAAGTCAAAAATTTCTTTATTACTAAGTAGTGGTAGTAGTGATCCCGTGATGACTACTTGTGATGTTATTCGTGATTGCAGTGCTCTTGTTTTAGTTTTTGCTGATATTACTGATGAAGTCATGGATGTACAGTCAGTAGGTGCTTGTATTGAAAACATGATTTTACGAGCTCGTGATTTGGATGTTGCTAGTTTATGGATTGGTTATATTTTACAAATAGAAAAAGAATTACAAAAAGAATTTTCTTTAGAAAAAAAATTGATTGCAGCGGTTGCGCTTGGGTATACTGATCATTATCCAAGTAAGAGACCTAGAAAAACATTAGAAGAAGTAAGCACATGGTGTTAGTATTTATATTTTTCTTGTGATTACTTTTATGTTATATGTGATTGCTATCAATATTTTAATTTGATTATTTAAAACTACTTAATTGTAGTTTTTTCTCTGTTAAATGTATGGTCAAAAATATTAATTATTGATATAATGTAGTAGTTTAATGAAGGATATGATAATATGAGTCGATATGAAAGTACAAAAAGAGTTAGTCTTTTAGGAATAATAGGTAATATATTTTTACTAGTTATTAAGTTTATTGTAGCCATATTTAGTCATAGTGAGGCAATGATGGCTGATGCAATTAATTCGGCTGGGGATATTTTTTCGTCTATTATGTCTTATATTGGTAATAAAATCGCTTGTATTCCTAGTGATGAAGATCATAATTTTGGACATGGAAAAGCTGAATATATTTTTTCCCTATTTATTAGTATTTTTATGATTTTAGTGGGAGTAAAAATACTTTTTGATTCTATTATGGCAATTGTTCAGGGAGATACATTTCAATTTTCTGTTTATTTAATATTGGTGTGTATCATTACAATACTTGTAAAATTAGGACTTTATTTGTATGCTAAAAAAAGTTTTTTGAATCATCATAATATTTTAATTAAAGCAACAATGAAAGATCATCGAAATGATATGTTACTTACACTTGGTACTTTATTGTCAGTTATATTAGGTTATTTTGGATATTATTTCTTTGATGGTATCTTTGGTTCTATTACTAGTATTTATATTATTATTACGGGTATTGGAATATTAATGGAAAGTTACCGAGTATTAATGGATGCTTCTATTAGTAAAAAAGATAAAGATTTTATTATTGCTTTTATTTTAAATCATTCAGATGTTTTAAAGGTGGAAGATTTTTATACTGTTCCTGTTGGCTATAAATATGTAGTTGTTTTGACCATTGATGTAGATGGTAATTTAAGTACTTTTGATTCTCATGGTATCGCGGATTCTTTGGAAAAAGAAATTGTTAAGCAATTTAAAAAGGTTTATAAAGTGATTATTCATGTTAATCCTGTTTCTATTTCTAAATAGAAATAGTTTATTACTTGTATCTTTAAAGAAGAAATGATATTATTATTTAAGGTTAATCTAAAAACTGGGCTTATGTTAGTCTCCGTATAACGCTGATTCAGATGGTTGAGCTAACGTGTTCCGTGTGAATTCGGATGGCAGCCTCAACAACAACTGGGTGAATAACACGAATGGTGTGCGCCCAATATCCTTTTAAACTTAAGGCTTGATCAAGGCTAAGTAAAAAAGCATTAGGATACAAGATTAGCCTGCGGATTATTCCCAAATAAATGATATTGATATTTTAAGTCTTGTATTTAAAATTAAGACAATATGAAGATGGCCTCAAGTTTCAATTGAGGCTATTTGTTTATTTTTCTTCCAAATTAAGTCAAAACATTACAAAATCATCCCCTATTATTTGAAATCGTATTATTGTATAATAGAATTAATTTATGAATGGGAGAAAATTTAGATGTATTTAACAATTGATAACCAAGAAATGATAGATGAAATCAAAGATATTATTTTAACTAGTAGAAAGAAAGTTACATATCAAGTTAATTCTACTATGATTTTGGCTTACTGGAATGTTGGGAGAGTTATTGTTGAACATGAGCAAAAAGGGAAAGTGAAAGCTGAATATGGAAAAGAAGTTATTAAAGAACTTTCTAGAGAACTCAGAAAATCATTAGGAACAGGATTTTCTGTTAGTAATTTATTTAATATGAAAAAATTTTATATTACTTATCCAAAATTCCAGACAGTGTCTAGAAAATTGAGCTGGTCTCATTATTGTGAATTATTAAGTATTGAGGATAAGGATGAAAGAAATTTTTATGAGAAAGAATGTGTTAATTCTAATTGGAGTGTTAGAGAACTTAAAAGGCAAATTAATACTTCTTTATTTGAAAGATTATTGCTTTCTTCTGGTGAACAAAATAAAAAGGATGTTTATCGTTTATCTAAAAGAGGTCAAATACTTAGTACTCCATCTGATATTTTAAAGGAACCTTATGTTTTCGAGTTCTTAGACATAAAAGAGCAAAAGCCAATGTTAGAAAAAGATTTAGAAAAGATGCTAATTAGACATATGGAAGATTTTTTATTAGAACTTGGGAAGGGGTTTATGTTTGTTGGATCTCAACAAAGAATTACAATTGATAATGAGCACTATTATGTCGATATGGTTTTCTATAATAAAATTTTAAAGTGCTATGTTTTGATTGATTTAAAAAATGGTCCAATGAGAGCAGAGTATGCTGGACAAATGAATATGTATTTGAATTATTACAATTCAGAAATTAATGATGAAAGTGATCATAAGCCAATTGGAATTATTTTATGTAAAACGAAAAAGAAAGTGGCTATGGAATATGCATTGGGTGGTTTATCTAATCATGTTTTTGCATCCACTTATACTTATTATATTCCCCAAAAAGATGAATTAATTTCTGAGATGGAAAAAGTATTAAAGCATTATAGTTAAAAGTGTTTGTCATAAATTATATACTTGCATTATAATAAATATAGGTTAATCTAAAATGCTTGAGATGAGTTAGTCTCCGTATAACTATAACAACGGTTGGGCTAACGTGTTCAATGTGAATTCGAATGGCAACCTCAACTGGAACAACGTGAATAACACGAATGGTGTGCGCCCAATATCCTTTTAAACTTAAGGCTTGATCA
>OLSM01001154.1_pt1 | contig 20824 bp, 16 predicted proteins | sample 1672721 | NCBI WGS metagenome assembly OLSM01 (sample SAMEA3136717, study PRJEB25190) | human gut metagenome | reverse complement strand
CTGTCATGAAGCGTCCCCGTCCGTCGACAAGTCTAAAGCTTGCCGACTAAATCCCGATTTTCTTGTGATATATTTCATGCAGCTTTTCGTATAGCGGCACCAGCTTCCCGTATATGTTTTGATACACATCATGGTACAGATCGTGATATATTTGGTGCTGCTCCATATCCGGTTCAAATACATCTTTCAGGTGCACCATAGCCTCCTGAGCTTCTTCGTAATTTTTAAACTCTCCCATGCCTACGAATGCCGCCATTGCACTCCCTATTCCAGTGGCCTCATGGCTCTGCATCCGTTTGACCGGTATGCCGAACATATCGGCCGTGATCTGGCAGATTTCATCGCTTTGGGATCCTCCGCCTCCCAGCCTGATCTCTTTGAATGTGTGGCCGGAGCGTTTTTCCAGTAAGCGCATGCCGTCCATTAAGGCGAAGTTGATGCCTTCTATGATTGCGCGGTACAGATGGATCCTTGTGTGCTGGTCGGAGAATCCTATAATGGCTCCTCTGGCTACCGGCATCGTCACGTTTGGCGTGAAGTAGGGCTGGAAGAGGAGGCCGCCGCAGCCTGCCGGGACCTCTTTCAGGCGCTTGTTCAGCAGCTGTTCTGCAGTTACGCCCAGCAGCTCCGCCTGTTTTACCTCTTTTTCTGCAAATTCTTTTTTGAACCAGGATATCAGCCAGTATCCCCTGTAAATCTCGATTTCCGGGTTGTACCAGCCAGGGATCACGGATGGATAAGGCGGAATAAACCGCTCCGGTTCTAGGTAACGGCTGATGTTGAATGTGATTGTGGCTGTGGTACCGAACCCAATGGCGGCTTTCTCCTTGGAAATGCAGCCCAGGCCCAGTATTTCACAGGCTTTGTCTGAGCCGGATGCCAGCACCGGAATTCCTTCCCTGAGGCCGGTATCTTCCGCCGCCTTCTTCGTGATATTCCCCAATAGCTCCCCAGATTCCCTGACCTCGCAAAGCTTATCCGGTTCCACATCGAATACCGGACGGGTCAGGGCCCCTTTCCGCTGCCAGTTCCTGCACTGGCTGTCTATTGGAAGGCGCCCCACCAGACAGGCTGCTGCATCCGTCATATTTCCCGTCAGGAGAAATGTCAGATAACCGCTGAGCAGAAGATATTTCTCTGTCCTGGCCCAGATATCCGCCTCTTTCTGCATGATCCAGTTACAGTGTGCTTTCTGGTACTGGACTTTTGCAGTCTCTTCCATCCCCACGGCCTTAAGCATCATCCGTGTGACCTGTGAAAACTTGGGGCCGCCTTCCGCTTTTCTTTTGTCCAGCCAGACGATTGCAGGGCGCAGGGGCTTTCCCACTTTATCCACACAAATGACCGTGTCGCGGATCGTCGTCAAGGAAACGGCTTCAATCCGATCCCACAGGCTGGTTTCGGTCTTTAATTTCTGCGCAGCTTCACAGATACTGCGGTAATAAAAGTCCGCATCCTGCTCCGCCCAGTCAGGTTCTCTGGAAATGTAGGGCGGATCATGCCTGATCTGTCCCTTTCCCAGTATCTCCCCCCGGTTGTTGATCAACAGAGCGCGGGAACTCTGGGTTCCCACATCAAAGGTCAATACGATCCTTTCTTCTTTTACTCCCATGGTCTTCCCTCCATAAGGGTGCGCTTATTTTCAGCAGTCCCGGATGCCCTAACGAATATCCTCTCTCAAAAAGCGCTTTTCTTCTTCCGGCAGATCCAGCCCCAGCGTCCCGCCCGGATTCATGTTATATCCGGGGTCAAAATAATTCTTCAGGGCGCGGATGACGCCGTACTCATTGCGTCCAATCTGGCCTTCCAGCCACGGTGCGAACATCTTTCCGATGCCGTGATGATGGCTCATGGCGGCCCCGGACTTCTGAATTGCGTCCAGAATTGTTGCATGATATGCCTTAAATGCCTCTGCATCGTCCATTCGTGTAATGAAAATAAAATACAGATTGGCGCCCTGCGGATAACAGTGGGACATATGGGTTGTTACAATCGTATTTGGCAGGGCATGGCAGACCTTGCGCACCTCTTCATGCACCCTGCCCATATTGGACCAGTTCACGGAACACTCCAGCGTGTCTGTCATAATACCAAAGTCCAGCAGCGTATCTCTGAGATACGGGTCTGTAAATCTGCCCTTTTCCCAGCTCTTTGTCACGTAAGAAGTCAGGCTCATCCCGCCGTACTCCTTTGCGATCCTGCGGATATTTTTAGCCACATTTTCGGAAAATCCCTTCTCCCCATCCGTAAATCCCAGGAACAGGCAGCGCTCCATGTCTGCATATCCCCGGGTATCCAGCAGTTTCCACAGGGGCGTCTCGTCTACATTATAGAGCCGGAGCATCAGATTCGTTTCTTCCGGGTCAGACAGGCGGAATACAGAGGAGTATCCGGCCTCGCACTGCATCATTTCCCTTGCCGCCTCCTGGGCGGTCTTCCAGTCTTTGAATATATAAGAAAACCGTTTTCTGTTCTCCGGCATATACCGGAACACTTTCAGCGTCACCTCTGTCAGTACGCCGAAAGTTCCTTCGCTTCCCATCATAATCTCATTCAGGTTCGGGCCGGTTGCCTCCCGTGGATAATGACTGGTCTGTATGTTTCCGATTGGTGTCGCATATTTCTGGGAAAGCACGATATCGGTAATACATCCATAATAGGTACTGTTCTGCCCTGCCCCCCTGGTAACGACCCAGCCTCCCACGCTGCTGTACTCAAAGGACTGCGGAAAATGACCGCAGGTATAGGCGCGCTTAGCTCCCATGAGTTTCTGGGCATGGTTCAGCGCTCTCTCCAGTTTCGGACCGGACATGCCGCTCTGCACGGTGATTGTCTGGTTCTTCTCATTAAAAGAGACGATCTTGTTATAGCGTTTGCGCATATCCAGGGAAATTCCGCCTTTTACCGGTTCCACGCCGCGGGTCACACTGCTTCCGCCGCCGTACACATAGAGAGGGATGCTGTGTTTTGTGCAGTATGCTACGATCTCTTCGATCTGCTTCGTAACGCCCGGATATACAACCACATCGGGCAGATTTTCAATCTTGCGCTGTCTCAGCCTGGCCGCATCATAACCGGTCTTCCCGTACGCCACTGCAAGCCTTGGGTAATCCTCCGTGGTAACGAATTCCTCCCCCACAATTTTCTTCATCGCTTCAATATGCTCCTGCGCCAGATTACACGGAACGTCCAGCTTCACCGTATCCATCCCAATGTCTCCGTCATAAGAACTGAAGTCCTCATCTGTCATGCTGAATATCTGTTTCATCATTTTGTAAAGGGATTCCTTCGGATACTTCACGTATTCCGGATCCCCCCACCGGAAAATAGATCTGTAACTATTCTTTGGCGCAGGTGTTTTCACCCATTTTGGTTCAAAATCTTTGTACGGCTTGCTCATAGCTGCTCTTCTCCCTTCTGGCATATACTGTTTTCTTCTTTTAGAATACCGCTCGTCACGATCACGTCCGCACCAAGTCCCAGTACATTTCTAATGACCGGGACGCCCGCTGCACATCTTTCCCGGACCGTCACTTTATTAATTTCCCTCATCACATCAAAAATCCGTTCTTTCGGAATCTCTGCCGAAACCCGCACGGGGATCACAGGCGTTTTCGGAAAAACCGTGCTCACAGTGGAGCTGATCGTGCGCATGGGATGCGTCATTTCTTCTATGGCAAAGTGTTCTCCCCGTTTACACTGGTTGCCCCGGACAATCCATTTTCCGTCTTTCTCCTCTGCTTCAAGGCGGCATCCGTTCGGGCATACAATACAGGTTAACTCTTTCATGCTCCCGCCTCCTTTCTGACTGCTGCTTCAATCCTGCTGCCCGGCGCTGCCCCGAAGAGGCTCAGCTCCAGTTCCAGCCGTTCCATCTCCGGCGGCTTCAGATTCCGGTACTTTTTGATAAAAACCTCTTTTCCGTTCACGGTGAACACAAAGTTTCCAACTGCAATGCTCTCCCTGCTGCGGAAATAGAAAACCACCTTCTCACCGCCTGTACCTATGCACAGCTTCTGTGGAACAATGTACTGCAGAGAAGAATCCACAGACAGCTCCAGCTCCGCAGCCTTTTCGGCAGTCACACTGCCTGCTGTCTCTGTCCTGCTGCCTGCCCCGCTGTCCGCTGTCCCTTCCGGTACTGTACCGTTACCGCCGCAGGATGCTTCAAATGCATATTTTGCGGCTGCAGTTCCAGCCAGTTCGCCGCTCTCAGACACATAGTCCACCAGATCATTGACATGCAGTGCGTTCCCACAGGAGAAAACCCCTGCAGTCTCCGTCATGAAATGATTATCACAGAGAGGACCCTTTGTGCGGCTGTCCAGCCTGATCCCCAGTTTTTCCGCCATTTCATTCTCGGGTATCAGACCCACAGACAAAATTAATGCATCGCATGCTATTCTTTTTTTGGTGGATTCTATTGGATTCATATGCTCATCCACTTCCGCCACCTCCACTGCCGTCAGTCTTCCCTCCCCGAATACTCTTGTGACCGTATGGGACAAATGAAGAGGAATTTCGTAATCCTCCAGGCATTGTACAATATTTCGCGTAAGTCCCGAGGGCTCCGGCTTCACTTCGTAGACTCCCAGCACCCGGGCGCCTTCCAGCGTCAGCCGCCTTGCCATGATCAATCCGATATCGCCGCTGCCCAGAATCACACAGCGCTCTGTCGGCATCTTCCCGTGCAGGTTCACAAAGTGCTGGGCCGTTCCAGCCGTCATAATCCCAGCCGGGCGGGTGCCGTGAATCTGCACCTGCTTTGCCGTTCTCTCCCTGCAGCCTGTGGCAAGCACCAGGGCTTTTGTCATGTACTGCTGCACACCCCGCCGGTTTACAGCTGTCAACGCAAACACTCCGTCCTTCTTTACCATCTTTGTTACAAAGGTCAGAAGCTCTGCTTCTATTTTCCTTTCCCGGAATTCGCCGAGAAAACGTTCCACATATTCCGGCCCGGAGAGCTTCTCTCCAAAGCGGACCAGCCCAAAGCCATCGTGGATACACTGCTTCAAAATACCGCCCAGCCTTGCTTCTCTCTCAATCAGCAGAACTTTTGCCCCCTGCTTATCCGCCGATATGGCTGCCGCCAGGCCTGCGGGGCCGCCGCCGATTATTATGACATCATACGCTTTCATATCTCAGCCGCCTCCCCCTGCTTTTGTATTTTCTTCGTATCGCGCAGAAGGATTTCGGTTCCCTCCCCTGCTTTTCTCACTTGCTCTTCCGGAACCTGCAGATATCCACTGATGATCTTCGTCACAAGAGGCATGCAGAATCCACCCTGGCATCTCCCCATCCCCGGACGGACCCTCTTTTTAATCCCGTCAACCGTGGGAACACATATCGGAGATTTCAGGGCATCCAGTATTTCCCCTTTACTGATTTCTTCACAGCGGCAGACGATCTCTCCATAATCAGGGTTTTCCCGGATCAGGTCGTTTCTTTCTTCCTCAGAAAGCCTGTTCAGAACCGGAGGCGCCTTGCGCACGGGATCAAAATCCGGATTGGGCTCTACTTCCCTCTTCTTTTCCAGTTCTTCCACCACCATCTTTTCGACGTCCAGCGCCACTGCCGGCGCCGTCGTCAGCCCCGGTGACTGTATGCCGGCACAGTGGATCAGATTCCGGGTTTTATGTCCTTTTTCTATAATAAAATCTTCCTCAAAGGTCGCGGCCCTGACGCCGGTAAAATATGTAATAATATCCCGTTCACTCAGCGCTTTCGCAGTCATTTTCTGTTTTGCAAAGACGGCATCAATGCTGTTTTTGCTTGTAGCATAATTCTCTTTTTCCGGCGTCTCTACCGCATTGGGCCCGACCAGCAGATTATCATGTACTGTGTGGAGGATTCCGCCTCCCTTTGTGTGAGAGGCGTTCGACTTCCATGTTTTTATGGATGAGATCCCCAGCACAAGAGAACCTGCTTTCTTATCCAATATGGAGTTCGTTCCCCGCCTCGGGTGAATCGAATAAAATCTGTCGCCCGCCATTTCCGCAATGTCTTCAGCAAACACGCCTGCTGCGTTGACCACGATTTCGGGATAAATCCTGCCCCTGTTTGTCTCCACGGAAACGATCTTTCCATCTGCCAGTTCCATTCCCAGCACCGCCGTGTTCAAAGATATCCTGGCTCCGTTCTCCACCGCATTTTCCCCATAGGCGATCGTGAGTCCGTACGGGCAGACACAGCCCGCCGAGGAATTGTACATGGCAAACTTAAATTCCGGGTTCAGATTCGGCTCTTTGTGCGCCAGTTCTTTTCTGTTCATCATGCGGGTATCCGTCACCTTACAAATGTGTTTTCTCTGCCAGGCATAGGCCCATACAGCCGGGTACATCCACCAGTCTGTGAAACCGACATACTGCCCGCAGCGCTCGAAAGGAACACTTAAGTCTCTGCAGACCCTGTCATACATCTTATTGCCAAGCAGGACATAATGCTGTTTTAGGCTGCCTTTATTCAGATCCACTCCCGGATGGACCTCCCCGTCATTTCTGCCGGACGCCTGCACAGCCAGATCCGCCTCTTTGTCTACAAGCAGAATGTCCAGTTTCCATTTAGACAGTTCTCTTGCAATACTTGTTCCCGAAATACCGCCCCCAATGATCAAGACATCCGGACGGCTCCCCTCCAGCGACTGATCCCGGAACGATGGAAGCCGCACGGGAGGTATTTCCGCTCCCTCCAAGCAGATATCATTGACAACATGCATTCCGGACTTTTTGTCTACACACATACAGCATGCCGCCACGATGTCATCCCAGCTCTTCAAATGACCGGAGACGACGATACATCCATCCTCCACCTGAACCGTGACGGCGGAACCATAACGGCTGCAAAGCTTCTTTCGAAGCGATTTAACATTCATGTAATCCCTTCCTTCCCCTTTTATTCCGATATCTCCGGACACCCACCCGAAGCCGTTTTATTTTCTGTATGATGATGTTTCTATGCATCTATTTTCATACTATTTACACCATATTGACATTATACGTCAAATTATCAGACATTTCCCCCCCCACTTTTACAAAGGGAACGCCGGTGCAAAGTAAGAATTCTGCCGCACCACGGGGAGAATAGAAAGCGGGCTTACTGAGAGCTGTCCATTTGCGGAGAACGGCTAAAGGAAACGCCGGCCGGATTATAAAGCATCAGTGGCTTTCACAGCATAATCTTGATGATTAGCTACTCAGACCGCTTCGACTTCTGCTTCGGAAGCAGATATCAGCTTTACAATCCGGCCGGCGTTTCATTAAGCCGTTCTAACCGGGCACCCTATACTTTTTATGAAACCCGCTATCTTTCCTCCCCGCCCCGCGTTAGAACTCCCTCCTGGCACCGGCTATATCTTTCCTTGTATCTCCGTTATTTATGAAACAGTGACCAGTATCCTTGTACGAATATAAACAGTACAACCAGGGGCAGTATATAGGAAACATAGATTCTGGCCCATTTTGGAAATTTGATTCCGGCACCTGTATTGGCTTCTTTGCAGAAGTTTTTCCATCCCCATCCGATGCGGCTGGTGCAGAACAGGAGGTAGATCAGGCTGCCCAGGGGGAGGAGGTTGTTGCTTACGAGGAAGTCTTCAAAGTCCAGTACGTTTGTACCTGCACCCATGGGGGAGAAGCCGCTCCAGAGGTTGAAACCCAGTACGCATGGAAGGGAGAGGACAATAATCGCTCCCAGATTGGCGAGCACTGCTTTCCCGCGGCTGCATCCCGTCAGATCCATGGCAAAGGATATGATGTTTTCGAATACCGCAATGATCGTGGATGCTGCAGCAAAAAACATACACAGGAAAAACAGGGTTCCCCAGATTCTGCCTCCGCTCATGGAGTTGAAAATATTCGGCAGAGTGATAAAGATCAGGCTCGGCCCGCTGTCCGGCTTTACTCCGAATGCAAAGCACGCCGGGAAGATAATCAGACCCGCAACAAGGGCCACGCAGGTGTCCAGTATCGTAACGCAGACCGCCTCTCCTGTGAGTGTTCTCTTCTTATCTATATAACTTCCAAATATGGCGATCGCTCCAATACCAAGGCTCAGGGTAAAGAACGCCTGTCCCATGGCCGCGAATACCACATCCATAATCCCGGCTTCTTTTACCTTCGAAAAGTCAGGGGACAGATAGAAACGCAGCCCCTCTCCTGCGCCCTCAAGAGTTGCGGAACGTACTGCCAGTATAATCATCAGCGCCAGCAGAATCAGCATCATTACTTTCGTAATTTTTTCCACGCCTTTCTGCAGGCCCTTGCTGCAGATTCCAAAGCAAAGTGCTACAACAATGATCATGCAGACAGCCATAAGAACCGGACGGGCGGTCAACGCGCCGAACTCACCGGCAATCTCTTCTGCGTTCAGGCCCACGAATCTTCCGCCTGCCATTTTAATAAAATACAGCAGCATCCAGCCTCCGATTGTCGTATAGAACATCATCAGAAGATAATTGCCTGCCATTGCGCCGTACTTATACCAGTGCCACTTTGTCCCTTCAGGCTCCAACCTGTCAAATGATAAGGCAGCGCTCACCTGGCTTGCTCTCCCCACGGCAAACTCCATTACCATAATCGGGAGCCCCAAAACCAATAGGAAAAACAGATAAATCAATACAAACGCAGCTCCTCCGTACTGCCCCGTAATGTAGGGGAACCTCCAGACATTACCCAGACCGATGGCGCATCCTGCTGATATCAGGATAAATCCCAGCCTGGAACCAAACTTTTCTCTTTTCATTTCACTCCCAAACCTCTCTTTAGTTTTGCTTGTCACAAATCTGCATTTTCGCTGTAATACGCTAATATACAGACTTTTCAATACATCAAGAATAATCTTACGGCATTGGGTTTTGTATGTCAAGCGGGATGTTTTTTAGCACAGCCATTCCATAAACTTCCCCGGCAGAACTCCCTAAAACTGGAAGGGCCATCCGCTGCTCCCGTCAGGATGCACCAGCTCTGTGCCTGGCTTGCCGGGAAGGCTGCGGGGCAAGCCTGGCGCAGAGCGTCTCCCTCTCATCACTCCCGCCCTCTCTTCCGGCTTCCAATCTGTCCAATTACAATAACAACTATGAGTATCACCCCCCAGACAAATGTTTTCAAAGAGGAATCGACACGCATGATATTGAATGCGCTGGACACCAGCTGCAGTACGATTACAGACAGCAGCACCCCAACTGCGCTGCCCTTTCCCCCATCCGGGTTTGTCCCGCCCAGGACGACAATCAGCAGGGAAAGCAATGTATAAGAGCTGCCATAATCTGTTTTTGCAGAATTGTATCTGGACACCATGATCAGTCCGGCCAGGCTTCCCAGCACCCCGGATACGGCATACGTCTTTACCGTAACCGTCAGATTATTAATCCCGCTGTACCGTGATGCCATAGAGTTTGTTCCCATATACCGCACATGCTGTCCATATACGGTTGAACGGAGCAGGAATGAAACCAGCAGGGCGCCCAGGATAAAGAGAATAAATGCAACCGGTACCCCAGCCAGTGTGCCGTTTCCCAGAATGCTGTAGCCTTCCGGCAGCCCAGTGATTGCGGGACCCTTTGTAATCATCAGCCCACAGCCCGTGTACAGCTGCAGCCCGCACAGAGTTACCAGCATGGCGGGGATCTGAAGGTATCCAATCATAAATCCGTTAAAACAGCCGCAGATCGCCCCCACTATAACAGCAGCAATGCACCCGAGGAGAATAGACGCAGGGCTTCCGCCCATTTTCACCATGATATAGGCTGCGGTGATCCCGGAAAAATTCGCAATTCCTACCAGCGACAGGTCAATCCCGCCTGAGATCATAGCCAGCATCATGCCAAATGAAATCAGGCCGAATTCCGGAAACTGTGTGCACATTCCCTGGATATTTTTTATGCCAAGAAAGGAGGAAGGCGCCAGGACTGCCATGATTCCAAAAATAAGGACGGCAATCAGCAATAGCATCATGCTGTTTTTATCTGAATTTTTCAGTCTGCTTTTTATATTTTCCATCGTGCCACCTTCCTATATTTTCACACTATTTTGTATTTTCTTAGTTCTCAGTGAGGTGATGGATGTACCGACTACAATCAGAAGCCCTACTACAAATGTCTGTGCATAGGTCGGAACCCCCAGCATGATCAGGTTGTTCTGAATCAGTGCTATCAGCGTGACGCCCAGAATCGTCCCCGGTATGGAGCCATGTCCTCCTGTGATTCTCGTGCCGCCCATGACAACCGCCGCAATCACCATCATCTCTGTTCCCATCAGAACCTGCGGATGCGCCTGCCGCATCAGGATCATATAAGTCACGCCGCCGACTCCGGCCAGCGCCCCCGCCAGTATGTACACAAAGGACTGAATAAATACAACCCCAAAGCCTGCAATTCTGGCCGCATTCTTGTCTCCGCCCACCGCATAGATTCCGCGGCCCAGCATGGTATATTTCAGGAGAATCCACAGGCCGATATAGATCACAGCCGGTATCAGGATCAGTGCCGTCAGCTGATATGTAATTCCGCTGTCTCCCACATATTCATAAATGAATACTTTAGACCATCTTCCAAAGCTCTCCGGAAGACGGTTGATCTCCCTGGAGCCAAGGAATGCCAGCGTGGCCCCGTTTGCCACACTGCTCACCCCGAGAGTCGCAATCAGCGGCGGAACTCCCAGTCTTGCAACCAGAACGGAATTGAGAAAACCGAACAGCATTCCGATCACGATCGCTATCATAAAAGCCAGCACCACACTGTTAAGCCCTGCCGCATTCATGATCATTGCCGTTGCATACATTGCAAAGCTGGCTACAGCCGGGAAGGATACATCGATTCCGCCGGAAATGATAACCATCATTTCAAACGCCGCGAATATCAGGGTTACCAGCATGGAACGCAGCAGTGAAACCACCGTGGATGCACTTGCAAATGCCGGATTGACAGCCCCAATAAGAATACACAGGGCGGCAATAATGTATACGACAATCATTTCGTTTGCAGTCAGCCCTCTTTTTATTCTGTCTTTCATACTGTCTCCTCCTCACCCGTAAGCAGCCGGGAAAGCCTTGTCTCATCCAGCTCTTTTGAACTGATGCTGCCTGCAGTCTTTCCGTTCTTCATAATCAGAATCTTGCTGCAGTTCTGTATCAGCTCACTGACATCATCCGATATCACGATAATTCCAACTCCCTGCTCTGCCAGTTCCCTCAGTATCTTATGAATGTCTGCCTTAGAACCGATATCCACACCCACGGTAGGACCGTTGAGCACAAGCAGAGACGGATTGGTATTCAGCCACTTGGCAATGACCATTTTCTGCGCATTTCCTCCGGAAAGAGTCCGGATGAGCGGTCTCGGCGACTTCGCATTACAGCCGATCTTCTGAATCCAGTTTTGGGTTGCCTCATACATTTCCTTATAATTCAGCCTGCCCTTTTTTAAATATTTCTGAATTGATGCCGCCACGGTGTTCTCCTGGATTGTACAGTCCAGGAAAAGCCCCTGGGTAAGCCGGTCCTCCGGTACATATGCGATATTCGCTTTCATGGCATCTCCTATTGACTTGATGGATACAGGCTTACCATTCAGAGTAATCTTTCCCCCGCTGGCCGGAGCAATGCCGAACAGCGCATCTCCCAGTTCCCCGCGGCCGGAACCCAGAAGCCCTGTAATGCCAAGAATCTCGCCTTTTTTCAGGTCAAAGCTGACATCCTCAAATGACCCTTTTCTCGTAAGATTCTCCACTTTCAGAATGACTTCTCTGCTGCCCTCGGGGCGGTAATACACCTCATCCACATCGCGCCCGGTCATGCATTTAATGAACCGTTTTCTGTCAAACTCCTCAATCGGCCCGGTCGCCACGTTCTCACCGTTTCTTAAGATGGTCAGCCTGTCCGCGATCTCATAGATTTCATCCAGTTTGTGATTTACAATCACAATTGCCATGCCCTTAGCCTTCAGATTCCTTATTATGGTGTTGAGCATGCCGACCTCCTTTTGGGTAAGCGCCGTTGTCGGCTCGTCCAGAATCAGCAGTTTGGCATCATTTATAATCGCACGGCAGATCGCCACCATCTGTTTATTGGCTATGGAAAGCCTTTCCACCAGAACATCCGGATCCATATGGGCGCCAATCTGTTCCATTGCACGGATGGCAAGCTCCCTGGACCTCTTCCAGTTCATGGTCTTCGCACCAGTCAGAAGAGCATGATTCATAGCAATGTTCTCGGCTGCCGTCAGATTGGGGAACACCGCAAAATCCTGGTAAATCACCTGGATTCCCTTTCGGATCGAATCAATGGGTGTCAGTTTCCCTATTTTTTCTCCTTCAATATATATGGATCCTGCTGTCGGGTCATGGGCTCCGGAAATCACCTTGATCAGCGTTGATTTCCCACAACCGTTTTCTCCTGCAAGACAGTGGATCTCACCGGCCCTGATTTCCAATCCCACGTTTTTAAGCGCCTGAACTCCGCCGAATGATTTCTTAATGTTTTCTAATTTCAGAAATATTTTATCCATAATTTTCTTCCACTTTTCTTGAGTACTCCCGAAACTCTTTGTGCCCAGGATTCCGAAAGCGCTCCTTTTATAATCCCATCGGGGTATCGTATTACTTGACGTTTCCGTATGCAGCATTTCAGGCCTGCCTGAACTGTTACTCCGCATCTAAGCTATTAAGCAATACAGTCTGCTGACAGATATGAAAACAGGTGGGATGCCGCTCCATTGAGAACCTCCCACCCCTGTTTTTATAATCTATGAATCAGAAATCGTATGCCGGATCATCTACATTGTCTTTGGTCACATCAATCCATGCATTTCCAATCAGAATATTTCCGTCCAGCGTCATCTCATTGTAACCTTCCACACCAAGATCAACACCGTCTTCGATTGTTTCGCCATTGAGGAGCTTTACGGCCGTCTCTACCATGGCTTTTCCTGCCAGTGCAGGATCCCAGAAGCTGATCATATCAATGGTGCCGTTCTTTACATACTCGCCAGCATTAGAAACAAGAGCCGTTCCCACAATCTTAATCTTTCCTGACATCCCCATTTCTTCTACAGCCAGTGCGGCACCTGCAACATCCGGCATTGCGGAGCCCTGGATTCCCACGATACCCGGATTTGCCGTCAGTGCCTCTTTCACTTTGTTATATGCGGTATCCTGGTCGTCAGATGTTTCGATAAGGTCTCCGTATTTTTTCATGTCAGGATATTTCTCCTTTTGCAGTGCCTCCGCTGCTGCTACCCATTCCATATGAGACGCGCTTGTCAGTGCCCCTACCGTCTGCACATACTCGCCTTTTCCCTGGCAGGAGTCGCCAAGCGCTTCCATCAGATGATTACCGTACTCGTCGTTATTAAATGCCTCAATGTCATAGTCTGCGTTGGTCATGCCCGGAGCCTCATGTGTGATTACTACAATGCCCTGATCCCTTGCTTTCTTTAGTACCGGCTCCAGTGACTCCGTGGAAAACGGTACTACACAGATGGCATCCACGCCCTGTGAGATTAAATCCTCAATACACTGTGCCTGCAGCGCGCCGTCCGCCTCGGACGGCCCTGTGAAGAATGCATCCACCCCGTTATCTTTTGCATACTCATCAACGCCCTCTTCCATTCTCTCATACCATGCCAGCGCCGTCAGCTTTGGTACTACTGCAATCGTGTAATTTCCATCTTCTTTTTTCTCTGCTTTATCCTCTGTCTGGCCGCTCTCTGCCTGGCTGCCGGAATCCTTTCCGGAATCCTCGACACTGCCGCATCCTGCCAAAAGTGCTGTCGTCATTACCATGCTTAGTACCAGACTCACAATTTTCTTTTTCATATTTTTTCCGCTCCTGTTCTTTTACTTTTCTCCTAAAGACGCCATCCACGGGAGGCCCTTCCCCGTCCTCTTCTCCGAATCATCTGCGTTAAACCAGAGATGGCCCACTTATTTCCCGTTCTCCGCGTAATATACGTAATCCGGCGCTTCAATCCTTCCGCCATTGCCGAATTCTACAATCATGCGGAGGAGTTCCTCTGTGCTCATGTAATAATGGTTGTCTCCATCGATCCATCCCGTCTGCATGATCCGGACTTCGTATCCGCTCAGTCTCCTGCATTCCTCTTTGATCTCCTCATCCGGGTATACATCTTTGATATGATGGAACCCGGGGCCATGCTTTTCAAGGAAATCCCAGTAAATGTTATCCCCTTTTATGGGCTGTATGATCTCGATCTCCATGCCGCCAACCCATTTCACCGCACAGATAAAATCAAATCCTTTTGTAATGTGCACGCCGTTCACCTTAAAGTCTCTTAACTTCTCCGGTGTAAAATGCCTCACATCCCATCCGTCAATTCCAAGATAATAAGCGTAATTCTTCATGTATTTTTCTGCATCGTCCACGACAATTGCAATTTGTTTGATATTCTGCCTGTGGGACACTGGTCTCTTGGCATTCTTTGCCGGATATACTTCCGGAGCCTCGCCGATTCTGCCTCCGTTTCCAAGCTCGAGTGTCAGTCCCAGCTGCTCGTGAGAATCCACATAATAGTGGACATCGTTATCGATCCACCCCGTCTGCATCACCTTGAGTCCTTTCTCCTCCAGTTCTTTTACATATGCTTTCAGTTCTTCGTCATCCGGAATCACAATTTTAAAATGGTGAAGGCCGCTTCCGTATTTTTTCAGATAATCCCAATAGATATTCGGGCCTTCGACCGGCTGGATCAGTTCATACTCTACATCTCCCTCCCAGGTTACCGCACAGATAAAATCAAATCCCGCTTCAATGTGTTCGTTATGTACATAAAAATCTCTGACCGTATCCGGCGTAAAATGGCGGATATCCCATGGTCCTATTCCAAATTTCTCCCAGTAGTTTTTCATTGCTGTATCCAGATCATCTACCAGGACACAGATTTGTTTGATTGCGCCCTTCATGTCCTAAACTTCTCCTTCCGTGTCTGCCTTGTAATAGATGCCCCAGTCTTTTCTCGTATTTTCTATTAAGGCTGCTATCTTCCTGCTTTCTTCCCAGGTAAAATGCGGGCATTCCAGCGTTTTGTCTCTAAGGCACTTCTGTACTTCCCGAATCTCGAACTGGAATCCGGAGGCTGGATATGTCTCCATATACTTTTCCTTAGTACCATCATTCATGATCAGTGTAGCCGTAGTCGGATGCCAAAATTCTGAACCGATTATGATTCTGCCCTCTTCCCCGACAATTTCCGTCTCAGGTGTACTTACCTGATTAAATGCACCTCCAACAAATGCGGCCCCGCCATCTTCGTACTCCAGCAGCATATGGAAACTCTCATCCACTTCCCCGTTAGACTTCATTGTGGAATAAACCTGAACCGGTCCCTCCGGGAATGCAAGATATGCCATCGCAAGCGAGTAGATCCCCACGTCTCTGAGCGCTCCCGCAGCATGCTGCACACCGCCCTTCCACGGCTGCCAGTCGTCAATGTCCGGTTTGATATCAAAAGACGCGTGTACGGCCAGAGGCTTTCCGATCCTGCCCTTTTCTATCCAATTCCTGGCTTCTATTACCGCCGGGAAGCATCTTGTCCACATTCCCTCCATCACAAAGACCTGTTTCTCCTCTGCTTTTTTGAACACTTCATCCAGCTGACGCTGATTATCTACCATTGGCTTTTCACTCAGCACAGGGATTCCTCTGTCGAGCGCCGCCATGATATATGCATAATGGCAGTCATTCGGAGTAGCTATGTACACAATATCGATCTCTTCCTGTTCCAGCATACCCTCAAAGTCTGTATACACCTGATCGCAGCCATATTTCTGGGCAAATGCCCTTCCACTTACTATACTTCTTGAAACAACTGCCGCAAGTACGGCATCCTCTACTTCCTGCATCCCTTTTGCAAATTCATTGGCGATATAGCCTGTGCCAGCGACCGCCCATTTTACCTGTTTCATACTATGTACCAAGACTTTCAAGCACAAGTCCGCTTGTAATTGAAAGATGCATACACACAGGGTGATCGGTGTGCCTGCATTTTTTCCTTTCTTCTAAAATTATTTCACCCTTGATCCCTATCCGGATTTTTTTACTTTCGCATGCGTTGATTATCTCTTGTTCTGCAGCTTTGCTGCAGAACCGCCCGCCAGAGCATTCGTTACGGAACATTCTCAGTAACAAGTTCGTAATGCAATGTCCTGTCGACCATGTATTAATTTTATGCACTTTTACCAGTATTGTCAATGTATTTTTATCATTTTTTATTTATTTGTTACTAATAAACATTATAAAAACGTTTCCATAGCAGCATTATGCATAAAGGAAACGTTTCCATAAAACAGTAATAATTCTTATTTTAGTCATTTTTAACAATTCTATCTTTAAGCAGTTCCGCCCTTCTGAAGATACACGTCCGTAATCTGGTGGTACTCAATATCCTGATCTCCCTGTATCAGTTTCATAATTGTATCCACACATTTCTTAGCCAGGAGCGGAATATCCTGACAGACAGCTGTCACAACCGGTGTCACCATGCGGGTAAAATCTGTACCGTCATATCCCACTATTTTCAAATCCCGGGGCACCTTTATCCCCATGTCGGTCACAAAATGATACAGCGCGATGGCCCCCATATCAGAAGCAAATATCCCGTCTGCCTGCCGCACTTCATCTTCATAATTTTTCAGCAGATCTACATAATAGGAATAGTCCATCCGGTTCCACTCCATTTCCAACGTGCGGACTGAGATATGGTATTTATTCATCACATTTTCAAATTCCAGATACCGGTCATTAGATGGTGTATTTACCCGGAAAAATCCGCCGATCTGGATCACTCTCCTGCACCCCTGTTCCACCAGATATTCCGCCAGAATCCTTCCGCCCTTGCGGTGGTCAGAGTGGATCAGCGGTATCTTAGGCCCCAGATCATGGTCCATGCTGACAATCGGCTTGTCGATCTGCTGATACACCGTATCCTCCACAGACAGGGCGCAGGTAATAAGCCCATCCACAATATTCCGGTCCAGCATATCAATATATTCCTGCTCCCGGTCACTCGTCTTAACCGTATTGCAGACCATCGTCTTATACCCATATCTGTACAGTTCTATCTCTACCTGGCGGATAAACGAAGCATAGAACGGAGTCTGGAAATCAGGAATAATCACCCCTATGATTCCCGACTTTTTCCTTGATAAATTCCGCGCACGTTCGTTCGGAATAAAATTGAGTTCACGGATCGCTTCCTCAATCCTTTTTCTGGAACTTTCCGAAACATAACCGGTTCCGTTAATCATGCGGGAAACCGTAGCAATTCCCACATCCGCATGCTTTGCTACATCTTTAATGGTAGCCATACTGAAAGACCTCCTTGTATTTACTGCTTTCACTTTCTGCTGTTTTCTTTCGTGACTTTATGATTCAAGACTAACACAATACACAGCGATACACAAGAAGAGATATTTGGCTATGAGTAAATTGGGCTGTGGTGGCGCCTGATGGAAGGGCTTCATCTAGACAGGAAATTTGCTCATTTTTGGGGAAATTATGGGGAGCGGCGGATTGGGTTGGGGGAGTGTTTGGGTTTTTTGTCTTTTATTTCTTTGGCAGGTATGGGGATGGGGAGCCTGTATATAGTATTGTGAGCCGGTGCATGGCTCTGGTGGCGGCTATGTAGAGGAGACCTTTATCGTATTGGGTTTTGTAGGTTTCGGAGTCTGCATCCAGGATTATGACTTCGTCGAATTCTAAGCCTTTTGACATTTGGATGGAGGTGATGGATATTCCGTTGGTGAAGCTGGTGCTTTCGGGGGAGATCAGGTGGATCTCGTGATCCCGGGAGAGCTGTTTATGTACTGCAGCAGCTTTTTTGTTTGTTTTCAGGATGATTCCCATAGATACGTATCCGCTTTCTTGGAAGGTTTTTATTGCCTTTTTGATTTTTCGGATTTCGTCCCGGGTGTCTTCGCATGGGATCAGCTGCGGCGCAGGGCCGTGGCGTTCTATGGGCTCTAAGCGGGCCGTCTGCTGGATTTTCTTTGCAAATGTGATGATTTCGTATGTTGAGCGGTAGCTTTTGGTTAATTCCACCAGGCTTGCTTCGCAGTACTGGCGGCACAGGTCTTCTATAGTGTTGAGATGGTTGGGATTGATAAACTGCCCGAAATCTCCCAGGATGGTTTTGGGACATGAAAACAGGCGGTTGATGACAGCATATTGGATGGGGGTGTAGTCCTGCATTTCGTCGATTACCAGATGCTTTATCCGCTTACTTTCCTGCAGGCCCTCAAAGGACGCGTGCAGATAGAGAAACGGGTATACATCCGCCCATTCCAGGGTCTGCTTTGCAGGGAATACGAGCATGCCGGGTTGTCCAAGCCATTGATAGAACGCTTTATAGAGGGCCAGGCTGTTTTTTATCTTCAGCATTTTTTTCAGGCTCTTTAATATGCTTCCCGGGCGTGGAATATCGTCGTCCATGAAGTTGTCCGTATTAAAACGGTCATGGATATCTTCCGCGGTCTGCTGCAGCCTTTTTTTGATTGGATATGAAGGGTAAGCAAGGAAACGGCTTTGTATAAAGTCAGCCTCAGCAGTAAAGCGTCCGAAAGTATAGGCTTGGGGTTCAAAGATAAAGTGGGGCAGTTCCTCTAAGAAGGCGTCCATCTTTTCCACAAATTCTAAAGTAGATTTGAAGCGCGCCCGCTCAGCCCATTTTGCGTCGTTGGTTTCCAGAGGATCTTTATCCGGCTCATAGGCAATGACTCCCTCCAGCAAAACGGCGGCTATATCGGCAAAGCTTACACCGTAAATGGGTTCCTCGCCCAATTCCGGAAGAACGGTAGATATGTAATCTCCAAAGACTTTATTAGGCGAAATAATTGTGATATTTCCCGCCTTCAGCCTGTCCTTGAACCGGTACAGTAAAAATGCAATCCGGTGCAGCGCTATGGATGTTTTCCCGGAGCCCGCCACCCCCTGAATGAGAATGGTTCCGGCATTTTCGTTTCGGATGATTTGGTTCTGTTCCTTTTGGATAGTGGAAATGATCGATTTCATCTTTTCATCCGAAGTGTGGGACAACTCCCGCTGTAAAACATCATCCTGAATATTTACCGCGCTTTCCAGCGTATATTCCAATTCACCGTCTTTTATCTTAAACTGGCGTCTGCGTATCAGGTTTCCCTCAATTCTGCCCATGGGGGCGTCGTATCCAGCCGGTCCGGGTTCACAGTCATAAAACATCCCGGCAACCGGAGAGCGCCAGTCATATATCAGAAGTTCATTTTCATAATTGAAAGTAAAACGCCCAATATAGAACTTTTCGGTCCTTTCCCTGCCCTCTTCCTGAAAATCGATCCGGGCGAAATAGGGGGACCCTTTCAGCTTTGAAAGTTTTTCCCACACCTCTGCGGCGAAAGCCCCCGTATGGTCGATCTGCCTGAGCACCAACTCGTTTTGGAACATTTCATGAGGATCAAGCTCCCCGCGGTAATCTGCCATGTATCTTTTCGCATCCATATACTCTTGGTCCATCCGTTCCACATTGGAACGGGCCTCCTGCAGAGCGGCATCTAATTTCCCATTGATCATCTCCAGGTAAGCGGCCTCATCCGGGAACTGCACGGTTTCAACACATTCACTTTCCGTTTTCTTATCACTTCTGCTATGCTCATTCATTATTTACAGCCTCCTCAGATAAGACAAAGCGCTGTGTGGGATAGCCAAACTCAACCAGCAGCTCCGCCTCCGAAAAGCCCAGTCCCTGAATCTCCCGGCGCTGCCCTGTATCCGCTTTATCGCCCTCCCTGAATGTGGTAACGCTGATCTCCTTCCCCACGACCAGTTCGCTCAAAACCTTCTCCAAAAAAGCCTTCGGAATCCCTTTATCCCTGTAAAGAGGGTGGGTCCCCATAAAATCAATGCTCCCGTTTTCATATGAAAAAAGCATAATCCCCACCGCAATCGATCCGTCCTTTAAAATGAGAGCCTGCCTGCATCTAATCCGACGTTTCAGCTCCGCCTCATATTCATCTTCATACAAATGCGGAAACCCATCAATAACAAGACGCACCAGATCCATCCAGCAGGGAATATCATCTTCTGCCGCAAAATCAATACTCCATTCCATAAGATCTTTACTTTGAAGCATTCCATATTCCCCCTCAAACTGAAATCTCAACTGCAAAGGATAAAACTTTTCATTCCTGCGATATTGATTGGGCGGCAGCTTATACATCTCCCTAAAAATATTTGTAAATGCCTGCTGGCTTTCATACCCCGCTGCCGCCGCAATCTCAACAATCGGTTTCTCAGAAAAAACCAAAAGCTTAGCCGCTTCCGTCAGCTGCCTGCGCTGCACATAATCATGGATCGTCAGCCCAACCGTACGCACAAAAACTCTGTGAAGATAATACTTAGAATAATGAACAGCATTCGAGATACGATCCAAATCCAGTTTTTCCATCAAATGCTCCTCAATAAACTCAATTGCCGCCGAAACTTTCGCAACAACATTGTTATCCATAAAAATCTCCTCCTTTCACAATTCCTAATATTATCAAACTCTACAAGATTTGTTTTGCGCATTCTTGCTATAACCATCCGTCTCCCCCGCCGAATCCCCCGCGCCGCCTCCCGTCCGGATGCACCCAGCTGGGAAAAGCGGTTATGGCTTCCTGCAAAGCTGTGTATACCCAAAGGGCATCCCTTCACGCATCCCCTGCGGGCGGAGCCAAAGGAAAGCTGCGGAATCATGTATGCCGTTTCAGAACCCTAAAAACGCGCTTAGAAGCAGTTACAGAGAATATGTGGGGAATAGAGGGCAGGATTTGATTCACAAAATCAAATCCTGTTGCCGCCGGCG
>OLSM01001151.1_pt1 | contig 20871 bp, 15 predicted proteins | sample 1672721 | NCBI WGS metagenome assembly OLSM01 (sample SAMEA3136717, study PRJEB25190) | human gut metagenome | reverse complement strand
CCCCATCGTGTCCTACCCCGGCCTCCACGGCGGTGTAGGCATTATGGAAAACTACAAGCTGGAAAAGCGGCTCTTTTCCACCGCCGACGTGACCGCCCTGCTCATGGGCCTGGGCTGTATCCGCACCTCCCTGTCTGGGGAGGAAGTGGTGGGCGCCCTCACAAAGGTCCATGGGCTAATCCCGGAGGAGCAGCGCCGGGAGATCGAGCTGAAGGCGGATCGTCTCGCCATCGACATGACCCCCTGGGTGGACCAGGGCGGTGGCCCGGACGCCATCGGGCTGATCCAACAGGCGATGGACGAAAGCCACCTGCTGGAGTTTGACTACGTGGACAGGATGGGTCAACCCAGCCACCGGATGGTGGAGCCGTACCGGCTGCTACTCAAAGGGATGCGCTGGTATCTGGACGGCTACTGCCTAGAACGGAAGGACTTCCGCCTGTTCAAGCTCACGCGGATGGCCGGCCTCTCGCTGGCAGGAGACTGCTTTGTGCCAAGGGAGTACCACCCGGATGCGGCCTTAAAGCCTCAATTCCACGACAGAGAAGTCGTGACCGTCGATCTGTTATTTTCAGAAAAGGCCAGGGACCGCTTCCTCGACGTCTTCGGCGTTTCCTGTATCGGCGAGCCATACAAATACGGTTTCCGGGCCACCGCCACCATTCCAGATGGGCCGCTGGGCTACCAGATGCTCTTGGGTTTTGGAACCGACTGCGAGTGTTTGGGGCCTAAATTTTTTTGCGAAAAGTTTACGGCATATATCCGAAAAGTGCTACGACTCTACGATGAAATTGAGTAATATCCTCGCAATGTGGGGCATTTTTACAATGCGGCTTTCAGTGCGGAGGCGGCTCTGCGCGCAGGCGGCCATGTCCATCGAACTGCCTCTGATGACCATGGCCGCTATAACCCATGCTTCGTCTGCGCGTGCAGATGGAGAGGGTGACCGAAGTAACTATCGGCCGCCGTTTTCCTTATGCGCATCTGGAACGAACATCTTCAGAATCTCAAGGCACTCTTTGGAGGTGTACCCCCACAGCACCGCGCTCAAGGCCTCGATTGCGTCCTGGCGCTTGCGGTAGAAAGTGCGGTAGGAGATATTGTGGATATGCGGCCGCAGCTTCTCTAGGATATCCTGAACACTTTCAAGCTCCTGCGGAGAGAGGAAGGAGTAGTATAGTATCCAGTAGAAGATTTCTCCGTTCTTATGCTTGTTGCGAAGCAGTGCCACCGCGGAATCCACAATCCTCAGCATTTTCCTGCTGCGTTCAATACTTCTGGCATGGTTTTCGATCTGCGTGCCGGCCAAATCCGCTCCCGCCAAATATAGGGAGTCAAGGAAGTCTTCGATGCTTTCACCATACTCAGCTTCAAAGCTGCAGCGCACCTGCTGAACGGCCAATTCGAGGCTCCAGACCACGTCGCGATAGTTTTTAAGCAGTTTCCAAGTGCTATGATACAGAGGATGCTCCTCGGGATTTATGGGCTGCTGCCCCTTCTTATTCGTGTTTTTCATGTCCGTTACCTCCAATCAGTCGTTTTTTCAGAAACAGTCTGAGCGGACTCGTCGAGGTGGCTGTGAAATTGCAGTGTGAAATGACCGTCCGTCTGGCTTTCACACCCAATGTGCAAATCTAAAACCTCTCCACAGCCGGGGGATAAGTTTGATAATCTATAGCGCGCGTGTGCGCAGCCAGCGCAGGAAAACCCTTGTGAAATCAGGACTTGCGCCACTTTTTGGAGAATCCAGAGGATGTCCGATTTTGAAACGCTGGAATTGGAAATTGAAACGATGACCTGCTGTTCTTCTGGAACTGCAGGTTGTGCGCAAGTTCCTTCCTGCGGACAATTCACCTTGAGATTCAAAGTCATGGCCACCTCGTCCTTGTCGACCATAACATCTGAGACCCCAAACATTGTGGACAAATAGTTGTTTAGGTAGATGGTACTGCCATGCCGGCCAGAGAAGGCAAGCAGGCGCACGTATCCCAGGGACTCCAGCTTTTTCAGTAGTCGGCAAACCGTAGATCGGGATATTCCCCATCTCAGAGCCATGTCTGTATAGGTGGTCAACGGACTGCCGGTATGATTTCGGAAGTAGACCACCGGCCCTAACTCGGACCCTTGGACTCTCGGATCGTTGTAAATGGCGTGCATCCACAAGTCCAACACAATGTCCATCTCCGAGCAACGCCCCAGACTGACAAGTTCATGGGCCTTTGAAATGGGGAAAAAGAAAAACCCCGTGTCCTTTTGACATGGGGCGTGATCTTCAATCAGACGATTGCTTTTGCACCATTCTTTGATTTTGAACTTTACCAGTTTCCCACGGCCCAGCAGGCTGTACTCGATGAAGTGCTGTTCTTGCAGATCCTTGAGTATTTGCAGTGCTTTTCGCTTCGAGCGCGTCCGGAACCATTCAGAGAGTTCCGACGCCGGGCAGATCCATTCTCCGGGGAAGACGATGTAGCGAATCCCATCAAAGTTTTGATAAGAAGTCTGATAGTTGGCATAGGAGCAGAGAACGGCATAAAAGAAAAAATAGGAGCACCCGCTTACGCGAATGCTCCTATCGTCCATCAGGGACCGGATAAACTGCCGGTAGATCCGGCAACGTGGGTACGAGACGATTTGCTTTAGCTCTAATTGGTATTCTTTCATAAATGCCTCCTGACATAGTGTTTACCTGGCAGTCTTTGCTTTTACCCAGGTGTTGTAGTGAATTCGTTTCCTACCAAACACACTGTCATGGGCACCCTTGATATGAGTTGAAGCTTCCAGGGGGTGCCGTTGGTGTCAACAATTTTTCCAGTTTTGGGATGACACCATTTCTTACACCAACCGGGGTTGAAATCATGTGATATTCTGTGGTACACTATAGCACACAAAGCAGTGGAAAGCCGCATGGCTGCGTACTTTCTGGTATGGGGTAACACTCTGTGGTACAGTGGTTGAAAAACTCATAACCCAAGGGTCGGAAGTTCAAATCCTGCCCCCGAATAATCAAGGTTGCCTATAAATCAGTGCAAAAAGATCGTTTGTTTCCTTAATATGAAAACAAACGGTCCTTTTTTGTCTTTTTCAGATCTCATTAAGCTTTTCCTTCACGGAGATATTTGCGTTATTGTGCAAACAAAGTGCAAATATCTCCGCATCAACACATGGCGATTTTATCAGCCTTGCCTCGTTACTTTAATACAAAATTGTTATTAAAGACAGCATGCACAGTTCCGCTTTCCTCACACCCCATACCCTGCGCCATTTTAATTTTGATTCTGATCTTCGGCGTAGAGATGTGGCTGTTCCTTATAATTCTTGAGCTGATAGGTTCCGATGGTGGAATAATCCCGACCACACTCCGCGGTGTCAGGGGAGCCATCCGCGTCTAAAAGCCCTGCCGCGTCATAATAGATGCGCTCCAGATACTCAAATTTAGAGTAAATGCCCTGCGTACACCACACCAGCGCGTTACGCACATAGGCGGTGTGCATTGCGAACAAGGCATAATCCAGTTCAATCCCCAGCTTCGCCGCAAGCAGGACAGAGAACGCGATGACGGCCCGGGTATTGCCTTCGCGGAAGGGATGCGTCTGCCAAATGGCCGTGGTGATCCGGACAATCCGAAAGAGCAAATCCCGGGGGCCGATAAAATAAACCATTTAAGCAGAATAGACCACCTGCCGCTGCAATTCCTTTGCAGTAACACTCCTGATATGGTGGGAACTCAATGGCAATAGATTAAAGCACAGTAATAATGATTCGAACCGATTCAGGCTCATGTTGTGAATGTACGTCCCTCCAATCACGGATTTGCCACTCCACTCGTTCCATGATCAGAAGGAAATACTGATACCATCCAAATTCGTTGTTCCACTCATGGTATTGATAGCTCTTTTTTGCTTCATCGTCTAGAGCGGAGTATTCCTTGACTGTAATCCACTCCTCTATTTCCGATGCTTGTTCGCTTTCCAGCGCAAACAGCTGCGACTTTTCAACATAGCCGTGATATTCCATTTTCTGCATCCTTGGCATGATTCGCCTCATAGCATCCAGATCCACAGCCAGAGCCTTGTACCAGACGTTATCTCTCGCTTCCTCTTGGAGTGGGAGCGAAAGCTCAGAAAAGCCAATCTCACATCCAAGCTCATCCAGTTTTTGATACGTCGCCTCAAAAAACATACGCGAAAGATTCTGATAGGTTTTCACCATTTCATAGCCTCCATCAACTGGCAGAAAGCTGTTGAGGCAGGTCCAACGGCCACCTACAAATCCTTCGGTATACACATAATAATAGAGACTCATTTTACATCCTCCTCGTCCGTGCGGGATTTGGGACGCGAACCGGATTTTCACACGTCCATCTCCAGTTTGTCAAGGTCACTCTCATACAGACGATCCTGAACGAGCCGGTACTTTTCAAATACGCTATCCGAATGGCTCTTTCGATTTCCATACTGATCCTACCTGCGTCCTTCAGAATGTCCCGATCGTCGGCCAGCAAAAAGCGGTCCACACGGCTGGCCCAGTCCTCCATCATCGCAGTGCTGCGGATGGTCAATTGCTTGTCCTGAGCCATGTTGAATGCTCCTTATCTAAATCGTTCCATCAGCCGCAGCAGATGCTCTACGGCCGGAGCCAATCCGTCCTCCCCCGCGCAACGGCAGGGGAGGGTGTTGACGGTCTGTTCCAAAAGGGGCTGCTCTTGCCTGCTTTGATCAATCGTGAGGTCGTGAGCCATCACATCATCCCAGGCCCGGTTGAGGAAGGTCACCTCCCGGCGTCCGTGAGTCTTGGTAAGCATCGGCGCTCCTGCCTGAGCCATATACTCGGAAACACAGGGTCGATTGATTCCCGCCTCCGACAAGCTGCGGCGAATACCAGACTGCGCTACGGCACTCAAGTCCTCCCAATCGGCGACGGTCATGTCGAACGCCACAAAAGTATACCGGCTGGCGCAGTGGACAGCCAGCAGACTGCCTCGGCCGTGCAGGGTGATTCGATGCAAATCCCAGCAATAGAGCCTGTCCAGTGGTTCGCCGTAGGGAAGACCTTTGATATGCAGAGAGCGCTGGAGCGGAATCGTCAAGCCAAGCTGCATGGTGCTCACTCTTCCTCCTCCGTCTGCTCCGGGATGCCCCGCAACTCCGACTCACTGTCGCCGGTGACGACCGGGCGGCCTGTCCGGGATTCGATGTCCTTTCGAGCGCTTCCGGCCACTGAGCCGCCCTCTCGGGCCACCTTGCGGCTCTCCTCAAAGCCCTCCGGCTGCTTCACCTTGGAGAGCACCGTGGTGGTTGCCTCCGCAAGCATATTGAGTACCAACTCCATCGTGCTCATGTTATCCCTCAGGTTTTCCTTTTTAAGCCCCTTCAAGCCCTTGTACTGCCTGGTGGTCATGCCGGACCAAGCCCTGGTGATCTCGTCGGTCAGAATTGCGTACTCCTGCCCCTTCCTGACACCCCGATCTGCCCACTCGTCGGTCAGCTCCTTGCGTACCTGGATGGCCTGGAGCCGCTGATTGATCCACTCCCGGGAATACCCCAGCTTCAAGTAGCCCTCCAGCGCCCGGTCGATAGTTAACTCCGGGTCGGCGATTTCGTCGATGCGCTCACTGCCCACCATGGCCAGCCAGCGCTTGAAGGGCTCGGCCTTGGGCGAGGGAATGGACTGGATCAGGCGGAGAAGCTGCTCGGTATCGGCCACATCCGTCCTATAAAACTTCCCATCCGCTGATTGCAGTTTCAGTTGTACGATTTTTTCGTACAACTGCTCCGCGCCTTCTTTTTTCAGTTTCCGCTTGAGATCGCTCCAATAGCGGCGGGGATTATCCGTGCCGCTGAGTACCTCGCAGGTATCCACGATGGAGAAGTACCATTTCTCCTGTTCTTCGTCCCAGGCGGTGCGTATCTTCTTATCCTCAAACAGCTTGATGGCGTTTTTCTGTTCCATGATCTCACGTCCTTTATCTTTTTAAGTGTAGTCGATTTTGAGAAGAAAAGCAAGGAATCCGAGCTTGTCCTGCTTAAAGCGTGTTTCGGCAGAATCGATGAATGACCGCCTCTGTTTTTGTTGATTTTTCTGATGCTTACAATAAGCGCGGCGCTATCCAAGGGTAAAACGCGAAAAAAGCAATGCCTGCAAACCCGCATGAATACAGGCTTTTTCAGGCATTGCTTACAATACGCCGGGCGCGATACATAGGACCTTGAAATCCCGCAGGCCGTTGCGATCTCCCGCTGGGTACGGGGGGTGTCGCTGTCCAAGCCGTAACGCAGACGGATTACCATCGCTTCCCGCGGCGTCAGACAGCGATCCACACAATTTCTGACCCGCAGCTGGGAGTCCCGCAGATCCAATACCTCCATCATGTTGTCCTCTACCTTAAGCACATCCATCAGGGATAAGGCGTTTCCATCCTTTCCTGAATCGATAACTTCAGAAAGAGATACCTCTCCCTGCACCTTACGCTGCCCGCGAAAATGCATCAGGATCTCATTTGCTATTCTCACCCAATGGAACATCAAGCCATGTTTCCCATTTTAAGACTTTGCCGACATCGGTTTCTCCCAACAAATGTACCGTTGCCGTCTCCCCATCCCATACAACGGTTTTCACCACAGCACGAACGACACGCTTCTGCTGTTCCAAGCTCATCCGCTCGATTACTCCGGGAAACGAAGCTATGTTTTCACCAAGGTATTGAAGTTTCTCCTCGGGCAAGGCGCCGCTTTGCATCTGCGCCTGCCATTCCGCCAGTTGCCGCCGCCCATTTTCTACCTGTATATGGAGTTTTTCAATTTGTTCCATAATATAGCTTTCCGCGGCTGTGCCTTCCCCTCTTGCCAGTGTAGACACCAGCGCCTCGATTTCTCTTCGTTTTTCGGTCAATTGCTGCTCCAGTATATCATGTTCCTCCTCCTTGCCCGTAACTTGACTTAACAAATTTTTACTCCTCTTTTCCAATTGCCGGCAAAATTCGGGGAAATCCTCCGGCAACTGTTTTAATACATTTCGAATACCTCGATCCAAGAGGTTACCGCTGACACTGGGCATTTGGCAGCAGGCCCCCCGACTTCTCTCTTTCGTGGAGCAGAGGTACGTATACACCCGTTCACCGCCAACCTCCTCACGCTGGGTCAGTTTCGGGCGCATATAATCCCCGCATGCGCCGCAGCGTAGCAGACCGGAGAGCAGGGCCACGTGACTTCTGGGTTTCCGATATCCCTTGTCACGATTCTGCGCCAGCAGCTGTTGCGTTCTCACCCATTCTTCCCCGGAAATCAGGCCATCGTGCTTTCCCACTGAAACAATCCACTGGGTAATATCCCGCATTTTCTGGGCCTTGCCTGGTCTTTGCAGGGTGCGGTTATAAACCATCATGCCGTGTTTTCCATCAAACTCCTCTGGTTTAGAGAACAGCTCCGCTTTTTCCTGCGTCAGATATTGATAGGCCGCCTCATCGGCTGTCAGGTATACGGGATTCATTAAAATGCCCTTAATGGTGAAGCGACTAAACCGCTTCCCGTTTTTGCTTTCATAGCCATGCTGTAATAAATACGTATCCGTTTGGCTCAGGGAACCGGTCTCCAGAAAGGTATGAAAAATCAGGCGGACCAAGTTTCCCTCCTCCGGCACCAACGTAAGCTTACAGGACCTGCGCACCTTTCCCTCTAAGGTAACCTGCCGAACCTCCTCCGAGGCGTAACCTGTGGGGGTGACACCTCCCAACCAACGTCCCGTTTTCGCCAATTCGTGCAAATTATCCCGAATTCGTTCGGCGATGGTCTCCCGTTCCAGCTGAGAAAACACCGAGGCAATGTACATCATGGCCCGCCCCAGAGGCGATTCCGTATCAAACTGCTCTTTGATGGAGACAAACGCCACGCCCATGTCATGCAGCTCCTCAATTAAGTTGGCAAAATCACTGATACTGCGGCTAATCCGGTCCAACCGGTAACATACGAGCACGGAAAAACGTCCTTCTCGGGCCTGCTTTCGCAGCATTTGAAATTGTGGGCGCTGCAAGGTACCGCCGGAAAATCCCTCATCTTCAAAGATAACGGCCTGATCCGCTGCCGTCTCTCCGTCCTGTTGCGCAATGTACCGCCGGCAGAGCTCCACCTGGTTTTCGATGCTCTCCCCTTTGCCGGTAAATCTCGATTTTCTGGAGTAGATTGCATATTGTTTTTCCATCCTGCATCCTCCCGTCTACAATGAATGAAAAAAGGAGTCCACCGCAGCTGCGGTGGGCTCCTTCCGTTATATCTACCGATTATTCCGGCCCAACGCCGTATGTAGAAGCGCCTTCTTCTGTTCCGCAGGACAGTTCAGGTCCCCGATTATTTCCGCCGCCGCCTGGCTGTGGATCTCGGCGATTTTCAGCGCCAGTCTCCGTTCTTCTTCAGACCCTGGCGCCGGCCCATTAACCACCAAACGCATTGTCTGTCGCCTCCCCTGCTGGAACCCTATGCGAAACAACCGAAACATATCACCCTGTTCCAGTTGTTGTCGTTGGGTCGACATGACAAAAAGGTCTTGAATGAAAACATCTTATCTCGATCAGATCTATTCGATTAAATTATTTATTTTACTTTTCTTCTCGACAAATATTGACATTTATCATCCGCATGCTATAATAGCTAAAAATAGCACTTTATGAAGTATTTAATTCTTATTTATATATTTACGATTAAATGTCACAAGTGAAAAATGGGAGAGAACTGCTATGAAATTTGCCTGGAAACAAACCACCTATACCCTACTGACGCTTGGCCTCCTCATGTCAACCAGTCTGATTCCCGTTCTGGGACTCAATCACACATTTGAACCCCAAATGATAGCAGATAACACAGAAACCGTTCGCTTCTGGTCCCGATTTGACTCCCTTGATGTGCCGATTATAAGGCCCACAGGCGAAGCTCCTCTGGGACGCGTTCCTTCACCGACACGAAATGAATTCAGTTTGGTAGGCTGGTTTAAAGACATCTCCGAGCTGGGGGAAGATGAAGCCGGTTATTATACCGTCTTATCCGGCAGTTACTTTTTCGGCTCCCATCTGCGCCCACAATACCAGGGGGAGCCTGAGACCGCGGACTATTACGCCGTGTGGGCAGATGCATCTTGTTACCAAGCGGCCGTAATTGATGAGGCCCATGGATCCGCCGCTGTTTATGAGGATCTGGATACCGCCGTCATGGAGGCCAAGAGTACCGGCGCCATTGTCAAGTTGCTGGCCGACGTAACCGCAGATACTGCACCCGTGATCTCCGTTAAGCAGGGGGAGACGCTGATCCTGGATTTAAATGGCTTTGATCTGGAGAAGGCGGGCGACCCTACGGGCTATTTCTTCCTGGAAAACTGGGGAACTTTGACCATAGAAAACAGCGGCAATGAGACCGCACAGTTTCAAACTACAGGAGACGCGGGCGGCTGCCTGCTGATGAACCATGCCGATGCCGTTGTCCCCATGATTCAAGATATCGTGGTAGACGCCGGTTCCGCATTTGAAAATCACGGGACCATAGAAACCCTGCGTAACTGCGAATTTTTAATACGGGAAACCACCATAAATAGCGGTCAAATTCAAAATCTTTGCGCCGATTTTATTGAATCCGGCTTTCTAAACGGCGGTTCCTTCTTGTACAATACCGGTTTCCTCCATGTAACCGGGGGGTCTTTTACGTTTCGACATGCCGGTTCCGTTCTGCATGGCGGAGGCGCTGTCACGTTCCCCGACCACCAGGCTCTCCCCGCGCCCAATAGCCCTGACGATCCCTCCCTTTATGCCCCGGGCCGTTACACACTGTCGCCCCTCGTCAGCGTCTCTTTCTATGACGAGGATGCCATTACGCTTCTGGGCGTCTACGAGGCGCCTCTCTCCGCATCCTTCCGCCCAGCGTTTCCTGGCGCCATCCCAACCAAGCCGGATGACAGTCAAAACGGCACCCTCTGTTCCTATCAATTTACAGGATGGAAAACGGCGGAGGGGGAGATCCTCTCCTCGGAAGAAATTGCATTGTTGAAGAAGGATACCAAGCTATACGCCGCTTACACAGCTGCAAAGCGCCCCCCTGTCGCCCAGGTGGAGAAAACCGTCTATCCCTCCCTGTCGACGGCAATCCAGGCAGTTGTGGAGAGCGGTCAGCCAGGTACCATACAACTTCTTTCCAACATAGAAATTTTTTCTTCAGAAGATACCATGTTCATTCCTCCAAACAGTGACATCACCCTCGATCTACAGGGGAAACGGATCAACCTGTCCCCCAACGTCTCAGCGCCTGTCATCGTAAACCAGGGCACCCTGCTGTTGCGGAACGGCACAATTTGTTCTCAGTCCTCCCCTTGTCTCTCCATTCAAGACGGCGCCGTTATCCTTGAAAGCGGTCAGGTTGATGTCAGAGGGAAATCCTGCGCGGCCATCGAAGTATCCGGCGGTTCGTTGTTAATAAACGACGGGTACATTGTCGCCGCTGGGGCTGAAAGCTGTGGTCTTTCCGTGGGCGGCAGCGGAATTGTGACAATTGTGGGTAACGCCAAGGTTTCCGGGCAGGCCTCCGCGGTTCGGGTTCGGGAGGAAACCGCTACTGTGGTCCTGTCGGGGGGCTATTTCCGGGGTGGAATTCAGGGCGCGGTATCCTATGGCGACGGCATGTCCCTCTCTGCCATCAGTGATGAGGAGGGTTATTTCCATGTGGCGGCCCCACAACAGGAGAAGTTACCCCCGATCGTAACCGGTGACAGCGCCAGCGTTACTGTTCCGGAGGATATGCCTATTGAACCATTGTTCCCAGTGACCCTGTCGGCATCAACGGGAAGCGACGCTGTCAAGCACGCCCGAATTGTACTTCCCGCCAAGGTGGTTCAGCAGCTTGGCCTCACCCCTTCGCTCACGCTCCAAACCGATATGGGGCATATTGTCTTTGACGCAGAGGCGCTGCAGGCAATGCTTGCGGGCGCTGGGCCAACGGGGGCTGCGGTTTCTCTATCCGAATTGAGTTGCTCACAGCTTCCGGAAGCCCAGCAAAACGCCGCTGAATCGGCCCAAAAAATCCTAGACATCTCCCTAACCAGCGGAGACAAATCTATTGATATTTCCCACGGAACCGCCACAGTGCGCTTGCCATTTTCTCCGACAACGGGATTACGTCCCGAGGATTATTGCGTCTACTCTCTCTCCGATACTGGCGTGAAAACAGCCGTGCCTTTCCAGTATGGTGATGGAATGATCACATTTTTTGCTTCTCACTTTTCCATCTATTGTATCGATTCTCTACCCAGTTACCAAATTGTGCTATCCACCGATCTTGCTCATTACAACGTTGGAGAGATCATTACTGCATCGGTTTGGAGCTCCTTTTCACAGGAAGTGAATGTAACCTCCTTTCAGTTCACCCCTTCCTTTGATCCTGACAGGCTGGAGCTCATCGAAGTCATCTCTGATCTTTCAGGCTGGACGGTGTCTCAGACCGGCATACCGATGTATTCGATCCAAGGAAAAGACGTAGCCTTCAATTCTGAGCCAACCAGGATCGCCAGCATTTCGTTCCGCGTGAAGGACACGCCCTCCCTAAAAGACACCGTCATTTCACTGGCCGACGCCTCTATGTCGGCGCAAGGAACCATTTCCCCTTCTCAGATCACTGGCAAAGAGGTCGCATTGCATCACATTCAAGTGGTTCTGCAAGCCGACGACAACAGCGCCATTAATGGCCATTCCGCCCTGACTCTCTATGCCAAATACAACCAGGTGGGTCTCTACCAAACGCCTTATGCAGATCCGGTTACCAGCCTTCCGCTCATCGCCAAGGAGGGGTACCGCCTGGCGGACCGGCATTGGACGGATGGCGCATCTGAATATGACAGCTTTGACGATCTTACAAACCGTTTATATACTCAAAACGCCAGATTTACTGCACAAACCGTTAAAACCTGTACCATTTCTTTTACACCGGGAAGCAACGGAAGCTTATCCTCCTTTTCTCCGATGACAGTGGACGCCGGAACGCAGTTTTCTTCTGTCTCTCTGCCAAAACCCACGGGACAAAATGGGTATACCTTTACCGGATGGTATGCGGATGGAAAGCTAGTGGAACAGGATTGTACGATCACAGAAAACATTACCTTAACACCCCAATTTTCCGCCTTCCTCTTCAGGTTCAATTCCAGTTCACCCAACGCTACGCTGCACGTTTTGACTGGGTTAACAGAGGATCAGCAAGTCACTTATGGTGTCGACGTAACATTTCAGGTAACTCCTAATAAAAACTATTTTGTCTCCGAAGCTTCCTTTACTGTTGAAAACCAAACTCACATCCTCACGCCGGACGACAAAGGCCTATATACAATCTCCGGCGAGGATCTTCAAGGAGACGTAACGGTAAAAATCACAGCGCTCCCGTACTGCACCCTTACCTTTGAAGCCGCCAAAGGGACTTCTATGACATCCGATACCGCCTACATAAAACCAGGGGCTACCGGACTTTATTCCGACATTACTTTCACCACTCCATTTTCTCCTCCCATGCCGACCGCCCTACCAGGATATCGCCTGGCGGAAGATACGCCCCAGGAACCGCTTTGGCAGGATGAAAGCGGCGCAGCCTACACAAGCTCCTCCCTCTCCAGTACAGGTTTTACAGAGTCGCAAACGCTGCGTCCGCGGGTCATTCCCACTTGGCGCGTAAGCTTTCAGGCGGATGAAGGCGGTACGCTGTCAAACGACATTGTTTTAACAGTTGATACTGGCGCGGCGCTGACTGTAGACCAGTTCCCCACTCCAGCAGCGCAAACCGGATATGTATTCGACCGTTGGTTCCCTGATACCGAAACCTTAATCACACAAGATACCGTTTTTACCGCCCACTTTTGCAGAAATACTCACGCCATTGATTTTTGTGGTGACGAAGCCACTGTCTACCAGATCCTTTCCGGTGTGGAAGAGGGGCAAGCCCAGTATGGGCGTGATGTAACTTTCACCCTATCCATACCACCCGAGGATCAAGCCAGTGTCTTTTATACCGTTGGGGACAGCACCCACTCCCTCAAGGCAGTCGACGGAATCTATACCATTCCCGGCGCAGAAATTACGGGCCAAATCCGAGTCTTTGTTACCACTCAAGAAATGGTCACAGTTACCTTTCAGGCGGGCGAACATGGCAGTCTAACCGGCCCCGCCGTCATCACGGTTGAGAAGGGAGCTGTCCTCACAGCAGCCCAAATTCCAATTCCACAGGGGGCGGCTGAGTATCACTTTGTTTCCTGGTCGGCCAATGGCGCTGTGACCAATCCTGTGGGCTATTTGGTCACCGGGCCCATCACATTCACCGCTATCTTTGACAAGGGCTCCTTACCAGTCACTGTGCCGCCTGGGCTCACCGGGACTGCGTCGACGGCCTCTTATGGCGTCCCCTTCACCTTCACACCTGGTTTTGAGGGGCACCTTGTCACCAATGTCTGCTACACCGTTGGAGGCGGCGAACTTCAGGCGTTACTCCCCAATCCCGACGGTTCCTATACCATACCAGCGGACCAGGTCACGGGCCCCATTGCCATTACTGCTGACTTTGTCAAGGGCTCCATCACCTTCGTCTCCTACGAACACTATAAGGCAACACCACCCGGAAAACAGATGGTTGTCCTGAAGAGCGCGCAGTTGACAGACCGCCACTATATCCTGTCTGATGATACTCCGTTCTATTGGTCCCCTCTCTATGGCGCGTATGTGCGCTTTGTTGATGGGAAAGAAACTGCCGCCTCACTGGCCGCAAAGCTTACCACTACCTCCGGCCCCGCCGTCACACTCAATTATCGTGGCGATCTCAATCAATCCGGAACTGTCACCCAGGACGACGGCAACTTAATTAACGATTTACTGCATGGCGTTTCCTCGCAGTTGGACGACAAGCTGCGCCTCGAAATGGATGTAAATGGAAGCCTGTCTGTGACCACATCGGATATTCAGTGGATCTTTGACGCCTCCATCGGAAAGATCCGTTAGGCATCGCGTAATATAGGGATCTTCCCGAATCAAAAGGAGTGCTTTTCATGAAACGAATATTGTCTTTCCTATTACTTTCGGCGTTGCTGGTGGCTCTCTGCACCCCTGCTATGGCGACGGAATCCAGCTATACCATATTATTAAAGGCAGATGACACCTCAATTCCGCTGCGAAAAGAAATCACGGTATCTCTGGTTTTGGTCAAGGACGGCAGCGCAGACATTGATTTTTATTCCTTCCAAGATTACATCTGTTTTGACCCGGATGCATTTCAATATGTGGATGGCAGCCTGCAAGTTTCCGCGTTGGACTCCCAAGGCAATCCGCTTTTGCGTGCCTCCCCCTTGCCGTTCTACGATTCCGGGACAGGGCCCATCAATCGTATTTTCGTCAATCGCGCCAGCAGCATGCCAGCAACCATTTCCTCAGGAAGCGTCCTGCTTACCTTCCGTCTCAAAGCCCTAAAAACCGGCGGCACCACCCTTACCCACGACACCGTGGAACTCTTTCAGACATGGAATGCGCCGTTTTCCGTATCTGAAGGACCTGCGCAAATAACGATTACTTCCGCCAAACACAGCGATTCGGGAATGGGAGGCGGCGGTGGGAGCGGCGGCGGGCCCGTGGGGACTCCTTCGCCTCCACCGGATCCGTTGCCGGAGGAGGAGTCCCTTCCTTTTATGGATGTTAAAGAAACCGACTGGTTTTATTCAGCAGTCCGCTTTGTATATGAAAAGGACCTATTTACCGGCACCTCCGCCAAACATTTTGAGCCCAATCTCTCCATGAATCGAGCGATGCTCGTCACGGTACTCCATCGCATGGAACAAGAACCCAAGGCCAAGTCTCCCGCCTTTTCCGATGTTGATCGGGCATCATGGTTTGCTTCGGCAGTTGGCTGGGCTGCGGAAGAAGGGGTGGCAGACGGGTATCCAGACGGTCGCTTTTGTCCCGAAGCCCCCATGACCCGGGAGCAATTGGCAGCCCTTCTCTACCGTTACGCCGCTTTGAAACAGATGACCAGTACAGCCACTGGTAACCTGTCCCAATTCGCAGATCGCAGACAGGTCTCCCCATGGGCCACGGAAGCCATGAAATGGGCGGTGGGGAAAAACTTGATTTCCGGGAAGGGTAACGGCATACTGGACCCCCAGGGTACTGCGACGCGAGCCGAAGTCGCCACCATTCTCATGCGCTTTTTCCATCTGTTTTCAGAAGCCGCTGGGATAGAATAGCATTTTCTACACAGCGGGACGCATAGGTAGCAAGACGAACATTCTTATCCGGTTTGAAGGTAGAGATTCCTTTAATCAGTCCGATTGTCCCAATGGATATCAAATCGTCCTGGTCCCCGCTTTGGGTGTAATACTTCTTTAACGGAGACAGCAAAAGGAGAAAATCCCTGGAAAGCTCGTGGACAAGCCTGGTTTTAAACAGTGGGCCAGCCTGTCGCATTTATCAAACTGTCCTTTTGAGGAACGCCAGTATTAAACAAGAATTGCATCAAAAAGTAAAGGAAGCAATGGCCTAATGCGGGCCGTTGCTTCCTTTTATTCCTTTGACAAATGTTTATAAGGCAAAGGATCAGAGTTTCTCCAACCTGAGTTTCACCTGAGCGATGCTGTCCACCGGCTGGGCGCAGGCGCCGTTTAGACACAAATAGTATCGGATGCCCTTTTCCGGAATCGGGTAAGCACGGGTAAACGGGGCCAGCGTGTCCAATGTTGCAGCCGTCTCCGGCGTTTTCACCAACACCGTCAGTTCAGGGCGGGAGGCATCTTGCAGAAATACGGTCAATTCATCGGGCACGGTCTGCGAGGCGCAGACCAGTTCCACCGAGGGCCACAGTTCTTCGATGAACGCCAGCATGGCAAAACCGTACCCGGCGGGGTACTCTCGGACAGCGCCCGCCAAATAGGAAAATTGCAAGTCGGCGGCGGTACGCCAGCGGCTTTCTCCGGTGAGCCTGGCCAGGCGCGAGAGAACCAGCGCCGCCACCGAGTTCCCCGACGGCATAGCCCCGTCATAGGTCTCTTTTGTCCGGGTGATGAGCTGCTCTCCATCCGAGGCATAGGGATAAAATCCTCCGTTTTTCTCGTCAAAGAATTGTTCCAACATCAGCCCGGTCAAACGTTGGGACTCCGCCAGATCCTCGGTTTGGAATGTTGCCGAATAGAGTTCCAGCAGACCCCAAGCGCAAAAGGCGTAATCATCCAGCTTTCCGGGGTGGGCAGCCTGCCCCTCCCGCCACCGGGCCAGAAGGCGACCGCTTTCATCAGTGAGCTGCTCTTGTATAAAATTCGCTGCCCGCGCTGCGGCATGTAGATACCTGGGCTCGTCCAGTGCCAGACCCGCACGGGCCATCGCCGCGATCATCAGCCCATTCCAGGCGGCAAGCACCTTATCGTCCCGATGGAGCCTTGTACGCCGGAGGCGATAGGCAACCACTTTTTCCCGCAGCCCCTTCATGTGTGCCGGCTCCTGGTCAATTTGATCCTGGGCAATCAGATTAGGGATGTTCTTGCCCTCGAAATTGCCAGGCCTGGTCACGCCGTACCAGTTGCAAAAGATGTCCGCATCCGCTGGGCCCAATAAATTTCTGAGTTCATCCACCGTGAACACATAAAATTTTCCTTCAACCCCCTCGCTGTCCGCGTCCTGGCCGCAATCAAAGCCGCCCTGCGGGTCGGTCAATTCCCGTAGGATGTAGTCCAGCGAGCGTCGGACAATTTCCGCGTATAGGGGACGGTGGGTCTGCTGATAGGCTTCGGTATAGGCCAGCGCCAAAAGGGCATTGTCGTACAGCATTTTTTCAAAATGAGGTGTCAGCCACTTCTCATCGGTAGCGTATCGGGCAAAACCACCGCCTATATGGTCGAACAGGCCGCCCCGGTACATCGCTTCCAAAGTTTGCTCCGCCATCTCGCGGGCAGGGGTCTCCCCCGTACATCGAGCATACCGAAGCAGGAAAATTAAGTTGTGCGGCGTGGGGAACTTGGGGGCGCGGCCAAATCCGCCCCAGCGGGAATCAAAGCTCTGGGCGAAAAGACTGACCGCCCGGCTCACCAGACCGCGGTCGGGCACGCCAGCGATCGCATCCTCCGCCCGTTTGAGGTAGGCGGTCATCTCCGCCCCGGCGGTCATCAGTCTGTCCTTGTCCTTTCGCCACAGCTGCGCCGCCTGGGACAGCAAGGACAAAAGCTGCTTCTTGGGTAAATAAGTTCCCGCCCAAAATGGTTTTTGCTCCGGGGTGAGCAATACCGTAAGCGGCCAGCCGCCCGAGCCAGTCATGGCGGTGCAAGCGGCCATATAAACCGCATCCACATCCGGCCGCTCCTCCCGGTCCACTTTGACGGGAATAAAATTCCGGTTGATCTCCTCCGCCACAGCCTCATCCTCAAAGGACTCATGGGCCATAACATGGCACCAGTGACAGGTGGAGTAACCGATGCTGAGAAATACCGGCTTGTCTCCCTCTCGTGCCGCTTGGAATGCCTCTTCCCCCCAAGACCGCCAGTCCACGGGATTTTCCCTGTGTTGGAGAAGATACGGGGACTTTTCAAATTGCAGCCGATTCGGCATAACTATGACCTCCCTAAATCTGGAAGCGGGTCATCGCCCGCATTTTTTCATAAAGCGGCGGACGTTTGCCTCTTCCGCAGCCAGATTACTGTGGCGCCGCCCCATCCGGTCACAAAGTCCCAGCAGGGCCACTTCCTCTATGTCGCTGTTCTCCTTCATGCCCTTTATATCCGCGAAAGGCATCTCTTTTACCACAAATAGTATCTGCATATGATAGCGAATTAACATACAAACCCGGTCGGTCAGCGCCTGATCTGCCCCAAACCCAGACAAAAAACGCCGGGCCAGCGCCGCGCCTGCCTTCTCGTGGTTATAGGAGGTGATTTTCCCCCGCCGGATGCGCGTCGTGTTTGGCTTTCCAATGTCGTGCAGCAGTGCGGCCCACATCAGCGCCTGGGGACATTTGCTCTCTCCGCGCCGCTTCGCCGCCTCGTCCACCACCAGCAAAGTGTGGTTCCAGACATTCCCTTCCGGGTGGTGAATCGGCGACTGCTCTGTGGTTTTCATACGTTGTATCAGATCAAATTCAGGCGGGAGCGGTTGGTTAAAAATCTTTTTCAGCGCCTGACTGGGGCGGGTATCCTCTAGCAAGCAGTGTTCCAGGCGGCGAAATGTTTCCAGGGTCGTCATGTTTTATCTCTCCAAAAGGTTTTACAGTGGGCTTTTTCGGTGCAGTTAAAGGCTATGATGCGATGAAGCAGTGAGTAATTCACTTCTTTGTCCCACGGAATGCGAAACAGCATTTTGCTCTGGGCGTAGCCCGCCTGCGCGATTTCTTGGGTAAAGCGTTCCATTCCTGCCTGTTCGGGGGAAACGGCCAGGTGCTTGGCGGACACGCTGAAAGCAATGATAAATGTGCCATGGTCGGTAAACATGGGCTGATTCCATGCAATTTTGGGTTCCAGCCCGCAAAATGTTCTCCCCACCCAATCCAGCACCTCCGCCATGCGGGTGCAGTGCTGTGGATTTGTAAGCTTCGCCAGATATTCTGCAAAGACTTCCATGCCCTCCACTCCCTTCAACAATGCAAAAACACCATTATAGTCTGTGCTTTTCGTAGAGGATTATCAGCGGCGATTGATTCCTCGTATCCCAACAGCTGCACGTAACTTTCGAATTTATGATTGGGGATCGTTTGGTCAATTTGAAACAATACCACACCATAAAAACTCAAACTCCCCTTGGATCGGCAAAAAACAACCAATCCAAGGGGAGTTTCTTGTATGACAGCCTTACATCAACGGTTATAGTTTAGATTTTTCCTGCCGCCTTGAGACCGGCCAACACGCGGCCCGGCGTCAGGGGGAATTCATGGAATCGGACCCCTGTTGCGTCCTCAACGGCATTGCCTATGGCGGCCAATGTCGGGTTCACGCCGCATTCGCCAATCCCAATGATCCCGAAAACACCGGACGGGTCGGGGTTCTCCACCAAAATTGACTCGATTTCAGGTCGGTCATCAGCCGTTGGCAGCATATAGCTGTGGAAGCCGTGGTTATAAAACCCTTTGCCTTCTACATAGGTCATTTCCTCTCGGGTGGCATAGCCAACGCCTTGAAGCACGCCCCCCTCAATTTGACCTTTACAGAGTCGGGGATTGACCACTTTGCCCACATCATGGGCTGCTGCAACCTTTAGAACTTTGACGATCCCGGTCTCCATATCCACTTCAACCTCTGCCGCCTGGGCATAGAATGGAAGGCAGTTGGGCGGGACTTTACAGGAGGACGCCACAAATTGCTTTCCTTCCAGATGTGCGGCGGCGGCCAGATCCGCCAATGTCGCAACTTGTTTGCCGTCACTGGTAATGTTTCCGTCCTCCATTTCCAGAGAGGCGGGATCTAACTCCAGCTTTTTACCAACCCATTGGAAAATATCTTCACGCAGCTCTTTGGCCGCTTCGGCCATGACATGGCTGACCGTATACAGCGTGCGGGTGGCATGGCTGCCAATATCAAACGGCGCGGAATCCGTATCGCCAAATTTCATCACGGCGTTTTGAAATGGTACGCCGATGAGATCGCTGGCCACCTGTAAACAGGCCGTAGTGGAACCAGGGCCGATTTCAGGAATGGCACTGTTCACAAACAGCGTTCCATCCCGCTCGATGCGCAGGACAACCGTATTATAGTCCACGCAGAAGGGGGCGGCGTTGCTCACATGGGTACCGCCGGAGATTCCCACGCCGCGCCGAATTCGTCCGGTTTGTTGGGCGGATTTTCCGTGCTTATCTGCCCAGCCGACCGCAGCCGACGCCCGGTCCAAGCACTCGTTGGTGCCACAGGAGCCCGGCGGGAAGGGGAACCAGTTTTTGCTGTCGGGACGGGTGGTATTTTTTTTGCGCAATTCGATGGAGTCCATTCCCAATTTCTGGGCCAGCATTTCAATGGCGGGCTCTACAACGGCGTTGCCCTGGGGGGTTCCAAACCCACGCATGGCGCCAGCTGTCATTTGGTTGGTGTAAACCGGCCAGCCGGTATACCGGAAATTCGGGATCGCATATGCGCCAGCGGTTCCACAGGCCCCGCAGACGCCTACAAGGTCAGTACCAAACGTGGCGTAAGCGCCGGTATTGAGCCATGCTTTGGTATCAATGGCAACCAAAGTGCCATCCTTTTTCGCCCCTAAACGGCATTCCAGGTAACCGCCGTGTCGGGAGTCGGAGCAGGTAAAATCCTCCTCCCGTGTATAGATCAGTTTAACGGGCCGATAACATTTCATGGACAACGCAGCCGCCAAAATCTCCGCCTTACCGGATAAACCAATCCGTACGCCAAAACCGCCGCCCACATAGGGAGGATTCCGTACGGTCACTTTACTCACCGGGAGATCCAAAGCCTCGGCTAGAATCATCTTTGTGGGATATGGCGCTTGAGTGGTGGAAATAACATCCAAATGTCCGTCCTGCTTATACGTCGCCACTGCCCCGTGGGGCTCCATCTGCGCCTGTTTTACCCGAGGCAGGGTTACCTGATAGGTTACCTCTGCATCGCAGGTTTCAAACGCCTCGGCGGGATCACCGCCAAAGGCCAGCTCAATGGGCCCGCCGCATATGTTGTGAAATTCCGGATTTGCGTATTGGGGCTGCACCTCAGGAGCCTCCGGCTTAATCGCCTCCAGCGGCTCATACACGGCGGGCAGTTCCTGCCACTCTACCCGAATGAGCTTGACGGCTTTTTCCGCAATTTCCAGGGTATCTGCGGCCACCGCTGCGACTTCGTCTCCAAGATATTTCGGTTCATCAGTAAAAATGGTCTGATCCAACACGGGGACATGCGGTTTTGGCGTTATAA
>OLSM01001149.1_pt1 | contig 20921 bp, 14 predicted proteins | sample 1672721 | NCBI WGS metagenome assembly OLSM01 (sample SAMEA3136717, study PRJEB25190) | human gut metagenome | reverse complement strand
CCGTCACGCACTGCAAGACCTGCTGAATCATATCCTCTGTATTCCAGCTTGGACAGTCCGTCCAACAGAATCGGAGCTGCCTGATGGTTTCCTGTAAATCCTACGATTCCACACATAAATAATTCCTCCTGCGATTTTTCCACTAGTTTTTCTTACAGATATCTAGAGCATTTTTAAGCTACTTAAAAAGCTGTAATTTTCATTTTTTATTTTCATCAATTCACACTTCACCAATCTCTTTCTTGTCATTAATATAATTCATTTGATAAAACACTGCAATTGTTGTTGCATTCTCACTCCGTATGATTCACTTGAGTTGCACTTTATTATGGAAGTTCACAATGCAACGAATTATTGTTTAGTTGTAGCTATAATTGGAAGTTAACATTGTTGTTCCCGTGGGAACCCGCGTCTGATCGATAATCTCATGACAGATGCACTCACTATAGGGGCACAGCCGGAATGTCAGGTCATTGATGACGAGAGTATCCTTACTGCTGTTAACAATCAAAACTTCTACTCCATATATATTCTGTTGTTTAAGGCTGTGACTAATTCATGCTCATGGCCTTATCTTATAAGAGCAGTATGCTTCCATAAGATAAAACTATGAGATTGTGTCATTCTTCTGCTCAGAAAATGCTTTTTTCAGATAAGCTTCGCCGTCAGGAATGGAAAACTGCCGATTTTATCGTGCAGTTTCCTCCGCTGACAATTCGCCGCTTCACACTAAAGCTGGCATAATGCCCCATTGACTGGATTTCAGACTGTTGATTACTGTAATCAAGCAGAACAACGGATTGTTCTGCTAATGTCTATTCAGTGACCGCTTTATTCTAGAAATAGGGCTGTTAAGCTCTGCAAACCCGACCGTTAGGTTCGCAATATGCATTGATCTATATGTTTGGAATCTCGTCCATACAGAGATATACAAAATATATGGATCAATTATTTTTTTCTTCTTGGTTTCGTAATACCATAAATCATTGCTGAAGAATGGACAGAACTTCATCTTGAATAAAACTTCAATTAATAAAAGAGCCATCTTTGTGCGTTACTATCATTATTTTTGTAAAGCTGTATGTTTCTTCCTTCAGATATGATAGCATCGCTTAGATCAATAACATAATCCGAGTTAAGAGCTGACATGATTACATAGCCCGTTTCTTTTTTTTCAACAATCCATTTTTGTGCATTAGTTCCATTAGAAAAATATTGTTGGATATTACGTCTATTTTCAGCTTTACCTGAAGATACATCTAATACTTTACCAGAATTTGCATTTGTAAATGTTACATATCCAATGGAATCATGAGTTACTATAAATTCTTGTGAATTAGATGAATTATCTTGATTCAGCTGAACATTTCCATTATCGGACTTCGAATCATTCTTTATGTTTAATACAAAATTATTATTTAATGTAGAAGAAATAGTGTAAGTTCCATCTTTTAGTACATATTTATTTTGTCTTGCAAGTTGGTCTTCTCTAGATTCTTCTAAACGTTCAGTTTTAACTTCTTTTGTAAATGAACAATTTTTGCAAGTATATTTTGTTTTACCTTCAGATGTATATGTGGGTTCAGTAATTACTTTTCCATTATCCCATTCATGGTCTAATTTTGATATTGTTGTAACATTTTGTTTTTCATTACATCTAGTACAATGATATGATTTAATTCCCTCATTTTGGCAAGTCGCCGGTTTATCTATTATCCATTCATTTGAAAAAAAATGTCCTAGTGCTTCAACAGTTTCAGTTTTGGTTTTGTTGCAAATTGTACAGGTATAAGTTTTGATTCCAGATTCAATACAAGTGGCTTCTTTTATGATTGTGCCATTATCCCATATATGATCTATATCAGAGTAAACAATATTAAAATCAAATGCATTTGAAGATCCTGTGACACTTAGTGAAATATTGTGCTTTTCATCAGACCATGACATTTCATTTAGTACATAAGCAATTAATCCATTCTGAATACCTGAAATACTCGGCGGATATGATGCATTATCAGCAGAAAGTGTAAACTGTGTATTATTTGCATCTAAGTTTTCTTGAATTCTATATTTATATTTTTCTGCCCATTCTATGGCATCTCCACTTTTAATAAAGTAATTGTTTGTCAAATTAGTAGAACGTGTAATGTAATTATCAGCTGTAAAAATATTAGAATGTCCTGGGTGAGCTAGAGCCATTAATTCATCTGTAAGTGCAAAATATAAATGTCGTTGATCAAAATCATACCAAGAATTATTTGTATCATCCCAAGTGCAATCAATCTGATACCATTCTCCATTAAGTTTAACAGAGTTCCAAGTGTGTCCGTCATAAGTATCTCTTGTTTCTGAATTTTCAATATCGGCCATAGTCAATAACTTAGAATAGGCACTTTCATATGCTTGACAAGTACCAAGACCTCTTGTTAAAGCACTTTCAGCGGAGGACCATTTTAAAGAACTATCGTAATCCAACTGATCTAAAAGCCAGTCATGTAGCCATAAAGCTTTTTGATAATCGGAACCATCAGTTTCCCTTTTACACTGATCTACCGCGGACTGAATTATAGAATTTATACTCGGATAATTAGGATTAGATACATGTATATCTGTATTTACACGTAAATAATAAATATCATTTGCCTTATCCATTAAGTAAAAACGAAAATTATATGTACCTGAAGCAGTCATAGTAAAAGAGTAGTCTGTACTGATACACTCATCAGTATAGTTCATCCATTCACCACGACTTGGATCTGCTACAGATTCATAAGAGGACTCATTAGGATTTGAATAACTAGGGGAATCCATTCTAAATTTATAGTTACCACTACCACCGATTGCAGATACATGAAAAATTGTTGGTTTCCCCAATGTAGGATCATTCCATTCAACTTTTAAAGTTACTCCATTAGAAGAACTTGATGTAGTATTGGCATATTGTGTATTTTGTGGTTCTATGAAAGTAATTTGATTACTTTCATATGTATTTTCTTCAGCTGGAATAATTGTTGAACATGTTACAATCTGCGTTAAACACAGTAAACAAGAAAAAATACAATTAAAAAATTTCTTATTCATGTTATAAATACTCCTTTCGCGTAATAGTGTTAGATTCCCTTGAAACAGCCAGTGTAAGACCAACAGAAACGACCAATCTAAGTCTGACGGAAAAAGCCCAACTGTCCAATAGAAATGACCATAACTAGCTCTTCTCTTAAGAGAGACAAGGAGATGTATGAATGTTCTTTGATAATTACCATCTCAGGCTCAAACGTCTTTTATTCATCATTGCTTTTTTCTTCCTATAACTTTATATAATAATCTTTTTGCATCAAGAAAATACTTGTTCCTACAATATACTAGAAGAATTAACAGTGCAGATAAAACACCACACACCATGGATTTTATAATAAACCCTCCAATTCCATAGCCAGGAATCATACTCATAATAAAATAAACAATAGTTATTATTATTCCTGAATAACAAAAATAAAGCATTTGTAACCCTATATATTTTTTTGGTGATATTTTAAAATAAGTTTTGAATATTATTGTACACTGCCAGAAAGTACCGGATATAATACATGTCACAAGACTTGCAATAAGTATCCCCGTAATCCCTAAAATTTTTCCAAGACATATGTTCATAATCAAATTACAACATGTGTTAAAAATATATGAATACTTTAATTCATTCCACATTCCAGCACCTGTTGAATAAAGAAAATGAGCCTGTTGAACAATATCTACCATAAACCAAATTACTATAAGCAAAACATCAAGCATTGGCAATAGCATATTTTTTCCCATCCAAACCGTCATGAAGGGTTGAAACAAACAAAGTAAGCACGACGAACACCACGTTGCAATAATTGTAAAAAGAAACTGCCAAAGGAAAACATCATTTAAATTTTTTTCAATGGTTTCCTTTGCAATACTATTTCCAACGCTCGACTGCATTGCAGAACGAATCATAACAATTAATTGATTTACTGCTTTATAAATTGTCATATAATTAGTATAAATTGCTACAGCTGTTAACCCTACAAATGAGGAGATAACAATATTATCCAATGTAGAATATGTTACAATACTTATATTGCATATCAAAAGCCCTTTTATTTTTTCAATGATATTCCTTCGATCTGCTCTACTAATTTCTCCATAACAACTATATTGAGGATATATCTTTTTACTAATATAATCAGCAAATAGATTAGTTAAGGCTGTACCAAAGATCATCGATAATACAAATAAATAATAATTGTGAAACATAACTAACGAAATAATCTGTAATGCATACTGAATACTCACAACTATACAACTGGCAATTTTTATCAAATCTAACCTTTGTACAGCTGTTAGTAATGCTGTTTTGTGCGCACTAAGGAAATAACTAATGGATGTATTAATCAAATACAAAAAATAGAGCCAATATATATTAATTGAATCTGGAGTAGATCCATGGACAAGTTTTGGCAACACAAAAGCTGTTAAACTTCCTAAAATTAAAATAGCGCTTCCCACATATCTATAAACTTTCTTCAGGTATGCTAACAATGCACAAACCCGAATTGTGTCATTCTCTGCAAGTGGTTTGTACATAAAAAATACAATAGATGTTGTAAAACCTAGTTCAGCAACATTTAAGACTGTAAGTATTGAAGTAAATAAACTCGATAGTCCTAAAAACTGACTTCCAAGCGTATGGATTATAACTGACTTAGAGACAAAAGAAAAAATTGTCTGAAGTAGCATAAAAAAATACGATGCAATAATATTTCTTTTAGTATTTGTTATTCTAGAATCCATGTTTTTTCCTTTCAATCATTTCATCAACTCTTTTTTCCATTGTTGAGTCTGGTTGAAACAACCAATCTATGTGTCCCCTCTCATCATAATTATATCAATTGAAACCATTGCATTTTTCATGCATTTGCTTACCACAGTCTTTAATTTGAATCAATGGCAAGAGGTTGCACTGGCAAATATACCTCCTTGACACAGTTTCAGCCTGTTGGATAAAGTAATCAGGCTAAACAACAAGAAGGTGTTCTGCTAAAGCTTATTAGCTATGATCATTTTTACTGGACCTCAATTGGATTTTTCTGCCAGACTTAGATTGGTCGTTTCCTCTAGTCTTAGGCCGGCTGTTTCAAGCAAACTCTAACACCATATAAACAACTATACTTTTCTTGCAATTCTATATACACAAACAATTGGTAAATAAATACCTAATTTTGCACTTAAAATCATTATTTTTCTTCTCTTTGATGGGTGATCTTTCCATTTCACCTTATTAAGTGCTTCACAAAAAATATCTCTATTACATATATTTCGAACAAAAGAATATTGTTCTTCTAACCTTAACTTTGCTTTAAAATAATTTGTCATAAAAGTATCTATATTCTTTATATTAAATTGATAATAGTCTTCTTCCATTGCAAGAGAATAATTTATAATTATTTTTTTCACTTCACTTGCTGCATTCTCATAATATTTCACAGTATCATCACAAAATACCTGAGTCGATGAAGTTGAGTTTACTCTATAATAATAAAGTATATCTGATGTAACTAAAACAGTATTACTATTCCTAATTACTTCCATATTAAAAATCGCATCTTCATAATATTTTAAGCTTGTTTTATATCTAATTTTAAATTTATCTATTATATCTTTACGAAATAGTTTTGCAGAACATGTCGCAATATGAGGGTATTTTCTTACTTTAGGAGCATCACTTACAATGGATTTATATAATACTAATTTTTCCTCAGCTGTTTTAAAACTTGCCACTTTTCTTCCTTGAAATCCATCTCCATATATTATTCCATTCTGAACCGATACCGTTCTGGCAATAACCAACCCAACATCTTCATTTGCGTAGCTTATAAGTTTCTCACAATAATCTGCTGAAACCCAATCATCCGCATCAATAAAAGTAATCCACTTCCCATTTGCATTTTCAACACCTACATTTCGCGCATGACTTACACCACTATTTTTTATTTCTATATAATTAATTCTCTTATCTTTTTCTTCATATTCTTTACATATTTTGGAAGAATTATCTGTTGATCCATCATTAATTAGTATAATTTCTATATCCTCAAAAGACTGATTTACTAAAGAATCAATACATTCTGATAAATATTGTTCTGCATTGTAGATGGGTACAATGATTGAAATTACTGTTTTATTAACCATTTGATTGCACTTTTCCTATTTTATTTTTTTCTCTTTCAGCCATTCTATAAGGCATAATAGCCAAGCAAATATATTTTATTTTTTCTTTAAATGAATTATTTACTCTTATAGAAATCCATAAGTTTTTTTTCAATTCTTTTGCACATTTTTCAAACATAGTAGCGTATTCTCTTTCTGTGTTTGATCGAGCTATTCCACTCATTATTGACCAATTAAAAGCTCTTTTATGATATTCCCATGCTCTTTCTATTTTCGAATTCTTTTTCAGCCAGTGTTTTTTTTGAATGTCAAGCGATTTTATTCCACATAAGTTATTTTCCAAATTAAATTTTCTCATTGCACTATCAGGATTTGGAGTCTGATGATATACACATTTTTCTCCAATCGCAACTTTTTTAGCATATTGCAAACAATCAATATTAAACAACATTCCCTCTCCGTACCATATTTTTTCGTCAAATTTCAAATGATTTTCTCTTAAAAATGATGTTTTATACATTTTATTCCATACAGCAACAAAAATCTTTTCTAAATAAATCCATTCTATCGCTGTTTCATCAGTAATAACATATGACTTGTCAAAACTTTTTTTATTATTTTTCGAATAATTATATCTATTCATCGCCAAGTCACAATGATATTTTTGAAGTAACATAAAAAAATATGACACATAATCTTTTTCAATCCAATCATCGCCATCTACAAATGTAATGTATTCACCTGTTGCAACTTCTAATCCCCTATTACGCGCAGACGAAACCCCTCCGTTTTCTTTATGAATAACTTTAATTCTTGTATCTTTCTGTGCTAAGCTATTTATAATATAAGCAGAATTATCTGGGGAGCCATCATCAACAACTATAATTTCAATATTCTTATAATCTTGATTTTGAATTGATTCAATTGTCCTTTTAATATATTTTTCCACATTGTATACAGGTACAATAATACTAATTAATACTTCTTCCATTCCAAGTATCTCCTTGTTTTTCAAATTATTACTATCTAATTACATAGAATATTTCCTTCGAGTAATTTTACATTTTCTATATATTCATTCTTATACACTTGGATATATCGCTCAAATATGTTTATTTTTCACATGCTTTCTTTTTTGAATATTCCTGCCTCAAAAAACCTTGATTTCGGAGCAGAAACCACCATTAATTAGCTTGATTAAAACTCATAATGAATCAAACGAATGTCAAGTCCAAAACCACTTTGCAGAGCATAAACAAGCTTTATATTTGTAAGAGTTCTTGTATTCTTCTTAATCACAAATCAGTTTCCTCATCACAAGACTATATGGACACTAAGACTGGAATATTCATCTTTTTACAATATTATATATTGTTCATTAAATACGTATATGTTCTAGCTTTTTCATCTTTTATAATTTTATTTGTATTTCCATAATCAATTTCTTTTCTAAAAAGAGTTTCAATATCATCCAAAGAACTCACTATGCGATCTTCTCTATTAAGTTTCTCTAGTAAAGCCACAAGTTTATTACGGTTAGACTCTCTTATAATTGTACAAAATTTCGAATTTGTTTTAATAGAAAAAATTGTTCCATGAAAGGTGTCCGTAATAATATAATCTGCTCCTTTGAAATATGAAAACACATCCAATGGACTACATATAATATTCTTATCAGCAATTCTCGAATAGTTACCGATTGAATAAATTTTTTTATTGTGTCTCTTGGCAAAGTTCTTAATATATTTTTCTTCCTCTAAATTCAAACGATTCGTATATGCATATATAATAATATACTCTCCAGAATTCAAAGGCTTTCTCTTCATTTCCTGTTCAAAATCATATATTAGAACTGGATCTAGATGTAATGTAGCTTGTCGTCCTGTCAACTTTTCAATTAATGAATATGAATTATCATCTCTTACAGATATTGCAGAAAAATTTAATAACATTTCCGCAACTTCATTTTTTATTTCAAACTTATTCAAATCAGCTTCTGTCGTATATCCAAAAGAAGCCGCATAAGAGATTACATTTTTCTCTTCATAGTTTTTTCCAAAAAGTTCTCTTGAATAGCCTACTGGATATTGCTGTATACAGTTAAACACCTCATCACTTCCTATAATCAACGTATCGATATCTGGGTGATAATTATAATTGTCTATTCCTATAGCTTTTAAATCTTTTTTTAATTGGTTAGCACATGCCATGGTAAAAAGTTTTCCGCAAATACGCTTTTTTAGACTTTTTTTTCTAGAATGTTTCATTTCATCATCACTTTTTACACTTAATGCTTTTTCATATACATAATCTACAAACTGTACTTCTTTATATCCTATTTCATTCACGATGTTTTTCAATCCATATGCTTGCAAAAATGAACCATAATTTACAATTCTTTGCATTGACATTATTCCTATTTTTTTCATATTTATATCCTTAATCAATTATATCTTTCTTCTTTTGTAGAAATATCTAATCATAATATCTGATTTATAGACCATTCTTTTTTATCCACACAAATTAACCAATAGATGTTGCATTATTGTAACTCACATCTGTTTTCGCTTAATATATACATTTCTAATATAATAGCGTGTAGAACAATCAAGTAGAAAATAATATACAATCATATTAAAAAATGTTATATTTTTATATATTAATTCATTTATGGATAATATTATGTCTATGCAAAAAGTATACTGTCCCCATTGTGGACATCCTACTGAAACGCTTGCTGTAAACGACAAACAGAAAAAAAGACGAACTCATTTAGCATAATGAATTCGTCTTTTAAGGTAAGGTTATTAGGTTTTCTTGTACGTCATATAGTAAATTTGGTATTATTTAGCACTGATTTTCACAGATTTTCGAACTAATTTGATGTACAAATGATGTACCAGCCCTTTTTGGGGAGGTATTTTTTTCGTTTTCAATCCTTCTCAAAAAGTGCTTTTTTTCGTTCAATCATCTCATCGATTCTGGCGATATATTGCTTGATATCCTTGACATTCTCGCATCTTTCAATGTGATAACCATCTGGTAGATTCCAGACACGTTTGGTGGATGCTCCGGCCCCGCAAGCCAGGATGGCCTGTTTCTCTTCCATAATCAAAATGTTATACACCCCAGCCTTGTCCTGCTCTGCATATCCAACATTCTCGAAGTTTCCGGCAATGTTCTTCTGGCGATACAGGTAATATGGCACAAGTCCCATGCGTTCTGCTGACGCTGCTGCCGCCTCGACCATCTGTGTGATCTCAGTCCCCGGATCCATCGTTCTTCCTTCCTGACCGAACTTCGCAGCACGTTTGATCGCGAGTGCGTGTACTGTCAGGCTGTCCGGGTGAAGCTTCTCGATCTTCTCAAGTGTATCCTGCATATCTGCCGCATCTTCTCCCGGAAGTCCGGCGATCAGATCCATATTGATATTATCGAATCCAAGCTCACGTGCGAGGTTGAAGATTTGTTCTACATCTTCTACCGTATGTTTTCTTCCGACAAGATCCAGTGTCTTCTGCTGCATTGTCTGTGGGTTGACAGAGATGCGGGTTACAGGATATTTGCGAATCACTTCGAGCTTTTCTCGTGTGATACTGTCCGGTCTTCCGGCTTCAACTGTAAACTCAAGCACATGCTCCAGGTCAAAATTCTCCCGGATCGTTCCAAGCAAACGGTCAAGCTGGTCTGCCTCGAGTGTTGTCGGTGTTCCGCCGCCGATATATACGGTATCCAGCGTCTTTCCCTGCATCAGCTTTGCCGTAGCTTTCAATTCTTTGATCATCGCATCAAGGTAACAATCGACCTGATCTTTCCACTCAGCGATTGGTGAAGAGCTGAATGAGCAGTAGGAGCAGATGCTTGGACAGAATGGAATTCCTGCATACAGGCTATAGCCATTTTTACAGTCCAACTGATCAAGAAGTGCCTTTTCACGGCATGCAATCTCATACGCAATCTGTGCTTTTTTATCGCCAACACAATATTGTTCTTTTAGAAATTCAAAGATTTCTTCTTTTGTCATTCCCTGCTCTATTTTCTGCATTACAAGCTTTGTCGGACGGACTCCGGTCAGCATTCCCCAGGCAAGTTTCTGTCCCGTCTGCTTTGAGAGAAACTGATAGACTTTCTTCGTTACATCGCGTTTCTCTTCCTGCACATCTTCTGTCTGCACGCATTCTTCCGGTGCAAGGGAAAAGCAAGTCCCTTCCGGCAAATTTATCTTCACCAGTGGTTCTTGCTTCTCATCTACTGTCTGCACGATATCCTCTTTTGGATAAAATGCTTTTGTGACATGGTATACGTTATAAGTAAATTTGTTCTTCTTACTTTCTATCTTTATCATATGAATGGATTATGCTCCTTCTCAAACTGAACTGATGTCTCTTCCATATGTCCCGGATAGATCTTTGTATCATCCGGAAGTGTCATGATCTTCTCCTGTACAGAGCGTACCAGCTGGCTGCTGCTTCCTGTCGGTAGGTCTGTTCTTCCGATGGAAGCACAGAACAGCGTATCTCCACTAAACAATCTATGTTCTTTTGGTAGGTAATAGCAGCATCCTCCTACTGTATGTCCCGGTGTCTGAAGTACATCAACTTCAATTCCTGCGCATTCGATCACCTGACCATCTCTTACAGGCTGTGCTCCATGGAATGCGTATTTCGGTCCGTACATAGAAGAAACATTCAGTCGGTCATCCTCGATCACCGGAAGTTCGTCTTCGCCTGCGTAAACCGGCACAGGAAAGGCTTTGAGGAAATCATCGATTCCCATGATGTGGTCAAAATGTCCATGTGTCAGAAACAATGCTTTCATTTCTAGTCCATTGTTCTTGATATAATTGACATATTCCTGCGGACATTCTGCCATATCCACTGCAAAACATTCCTTCGTCTCTTCATTGGTTACAATATAGCAATTCGTTCCAATTGACCCCAGTACAATACTTTCAACCTTCATTCGTTTTCCTCCATCAGCCTGTTGTTCTCTCAATATCAATTACATTTTCAATCTGTTTGAGCTTTCCGATCACACGATTCAATTCTTCTCTTCCGTGTACAACAAATCCCATCTCCATTGTCGCCGTACCCTTCTTGCTCGTCCGGGTATTCATGGACTTCACGTCAATCTTCTCTTCGGTAAATACCTTTGATACATCCAGCAGAAGTCCTCTTCTGTCGTCTGCAAATATCTTCAGTTCTGCAAGATACTGACCGCCTTCTTCGAGATCATTATCCTCCCATTCTGCTGTGATCAGACGGGATCTCTCCACATCAGAAAGATTGATGATATTGATACAATCTGTTCTGTGGATCGACATTCCGCGCCCTCTTGTTACAAAACCGACAATCTCATCTCCCGGCACCGGATTACAGCACTTTGAGAAGCGTACTGCCATATCATTGATTCCCTTAACTACGATTCCGCTCTTTGATTTGGCAATGTGTACTCTCTGTTTATTCGCTTCTGAGATCTTCTCCAAAATATTCTCATCCGTGATCTCTTTCTTATGCTCTTTCTCGTACTCTTCCAGCAGGCGGTTCACAACCTGACCTTCTTTCAGCCCGCCATGTCCGATTGCCGCAAGCACTGCATCCCAGTCACGGAATCCGTACTTTTTCTGAACGATCTGCTGATATTTCGGCTTGATGATATCCGGCAGATTGATGCCCTTGCTCTTACAGTAGGCACTGATCAGATCCTTTCCGCGGATAATATTATCTTCTTTGTATTCCTTCTTAAACCATGAATTAATCTTGCTCTTTGCCTGTGTGCTCTTGACGATATTCAGCCAGTCACGGCTCGGTCCCTTGGAATTCTGAGATGTAAGGATCTCAATTCGGTCTCCGTTCTGAATCTTATAATCAATGTTCACAAGCTTGCCATTCACTCTTGCGCCAACCATCTTATTGCCGACTGCACTGTGGATCGCATAGGCGAAGTCAACCGGCGTGGAGCCATTCGGAAGGTTCTTCACATCCCCGTTCGGTGTGAAGCAGTATACATCTTCCTGGAACAGATCCAGGTCACCTTTCAGCAGGCTTAAGAACTCACGGTTATCAGACATGTCTCTCTGCCATTCCAGGATCTGACGCAGCCAGTTCAGCTTCTCTTCTTGTGTGTTCAGTCCTTTCGTGTTGCTTCCGCCTGTCTCTTTATATTTCCAGTGTGCTGCGATACCATATTCCGCTGTCTTATGCATCTCTTCTGTACGGATCTGGATCTCGAACGGCTGTCCGGAAGGTCCGATCAGCGTTGTATGCAGAGACTGGTACATATTCGCCTTCGGCATAGCAATATAATCCTTGAAACGTCCCGGAATCGGCGTATACATCTCATGGATCACACCAAGTGCTGCGTAACAGTCTTTCACTGAATCTACGATAATGCGGACAGCGAACAGGTCATACACCTGATCAAGTGTCTTGTTCTGATTCACCATCTTCTTATAAATACTGAAGAAATGTTTTACACGTCCGTATACTTTCGCTTCAATATCAGCATTCTTCATATGCTTTGATACTTCAGCAACGATCTGCTGCACAAATTCTTCACGTTCTGTCTTACGTGCATTCAGATCATGCACCAGCTGATTATAAACTTCCGGCTGATAATATTTCAGAGAAAGGTCATCGAGTTCTGTCTTGATCTTTGAAATACCGAGACGCTGGGCGATCGGAGCGTAGATATCCATCGTCTCTCTTGATTTCTCTTTCTGCTTTGCCGGTGTCATAAACTCCATTGTGCGCATGTTGTGCAGACGGTCTGCGAGTTTTACAATGATGACACGGATATCTTTCGCCATCGCAAGGAACATCTTTCTTAAGTTCTCTGCCTGGGCCTCCAGCTTGTCCTGGGAATAGTTCAACTGTCCCAGCTTGGTAACGCCGTCTACAAGAAGTGCCACCTCTTCACCAAACTCTGCTGAAATCTCATCGAGTGTCATTGTCGTATCTTCTACCACGTCATGAAGCATTCCAGCCACGATCGTTTCTTTGTCCATCTCGAGATCTGCAAGTATGATTGCCACCCAGAGTGGATGGATGATATAAGGTTCTCCGGATTTACGGAACTGATTCTTATGCGCTTCTTTGCCTATCTGATAGGCCTTCTCGATCATCGTAATATCTGCAGAAGGGTGATACTTACGCACACGAGCTATTAAGGCCTGATATAACTCCTCCGGATCCTGATAATCCTCTGGTGCTTTTACTGCATGCCCGTCCACTATCTCCAGATTTTTATTCAGATCTTCATATTCCCGAGTGCCTGCCATATCATCTTCCCCCTTCATTCATCCTGTGTTCTGTTCAGATCCAACTTCCAAAATACTTCGTATTTCGTCAGTATGGCATATCCGACAAATGCATTTTAGACACAAAACGCCTCAGTTCTGAACAATTAATATGATTTAGTATATCACTATTTTTCCCTTTTTCAAATAAGAACTTCCCATTCTTCTTCATTTTAAGCAATTTGTACGGTTTTTTTGATATTATCTACTGATAATTGACAATTGTAAGCTGAATTGTTCTTCGTCCCATGTACTCATTGATGGATGGATAGTATGTAAAAGACATGATCTGCTTCTTTTCCATCTGCCGCAGACAGTCTTCCACTTCTCCGAAATAAACCGCTTCCATCTGATTTCCCTGCTGGTCCTCCAGTCTGCATTTCAGCACATTCCGGTTCTTTCCGAAGATTCTTGGCTGGATCACACGCAGTTTACTTTCTGCAAACAGCGGTTTCCCGTTCCCTTTTCCAAAGGGCTCCAATATCTTAAGCTCATGGATCAGCTCTTCATTAATATATGGAAATGGAAGCCGCATATCGATTGACACCTTCATCTGCAGATCCTCTTCTGTCAGATCCGCCAGTTCATTGATCCGTTTCCGGAAAACTTCGACATTTTCCTCTTCTAAAGAAAGTCCTGCTGCCAGCTTATGTCCTCCGAACTTCGTAAATAATTCCCTGCAGCGGCTCATTTCCGCAAACATATCATAGGCTTCGATCGACCGTCCGGAACCTTTCACTCCTGTCTCTCCCTTTGTCAGTACAAAGGTCGGACGATAATAACGCTCTTTGATCCTCCCCGCAATAATTCCGGCGATACTTTCGTGACACTCTGGAAGATACACGACCAGCACCTGGTCGTCCTTCCAGGAACTTGATTCAATCTGCCGGACAGCTTCTTCTACACCTTCTTCGGTCATTTCTTTCCGGCTGTCATTTAATTCTTTCAGATCTGCTGCCAATGTCACTGCCTCTCTGCGGTTCGATGCATTAAGGAGTTCCAGTGCACGCTTGGCTGTATCCAGTCTTCCACCGGCATTGATGCACGGTCCGATCACAAATCCGATATGATAAGTATTCAAGTTCGCTGTATCTACCCCTGTACATTGCATCAATGCGTGAAGCCCTTCATTCTTCGTTGTCTTCAGAAGCTCAAGTCCCTTTTTCACAAAGACACGATTCTCTCCAACCAGATCCATCACATCACCGATCGTGGCGATCGCAACATTTTCCATCAGTCTTTCCTGCAGATGCTCTACCTCCTGCTCTGACTTTCCAGACACTCTGTACAAAACCTCAACCAGCTTATACGCTACAGCTGCGCCGCACAGCCCTTTAAATGGATACTCACAGTCTGCTCTGTGCGGATCGACCACTGCATCCGCCGGTGGCAGGAGATATTTTTTCTCCCCATTTTCTTCTAGATACGGAACTTCATGGTGATCTGTCACAACGATCGTCATCCCATTTTCTTTTCCGTAAGCGATCTCGTTCATTGCCGCAATTCCATTATCACAGGTGATGATCGTGTCTACATCATCCTCCAGTGCACGGTCGATCAGCATCTGATTCAATCCATATCCGTCTTTGATCCTGTCTGGAATATCCGTATCGACATCTGCCCCAAGTCCTGCAAGCCCCTGTTGCAAAATATACGTTGCATTGACTCCATCAATATCATAATCACCGATCACACGGATTTTCTTTCCTTCTTCTATTTTCTCCTTAAGAATATCTACTGCACGATCCATATCTTTCATCAGTAAGCCGTCATACAGATCCTCCACTGTTCCATTCAGATAAAAATCAATTGCTTCATCTCCAATCACATCACGGTTCCTCATCAGTCGTGCAATGATCGGGGAAATCTGATATTTCTCTGCTATTCCATTAAAATCCGCCTTTTTCATTGCGACGAACCATTTCTCCATCCAAACACCCTCCCAGTCTGTCAGTATCATATTTTCTTATTATAGCAAAAATCTGCCGTATCGAAAATCATTTTTCATTTTCGACACAGCAGATTCTATTTCATTACTGTTTCCAGGCTGCTATTTATTTCTTAGCGTTTTTTGCTCTTTTTGTTCTTGAAAGAAGTCTTCTTTCCTTTTTTCTTCCTGGAGCTGTCGTCTGCAGATGTATCTGCTGCGTTACTCTCTGTGGAAGTAGTTCCTTCTTTCTTGTCTGCTGCTTTTACAGAAACTGTCTTTGTGCCGGAAGCTGCTCTCGCAGCCTTCGCTTCCTCACCAAGTCTTGTCTTCATCACATACCACAGTGCACCTGTGATACATACGGATGTATATCCACCGCAGATGATACCTACCATCAGAGGTGCAGCGAATTCCTTAATGGAGCTTACACCAAGGATATACAGAGCAACGACCATGACAAATGTTGTAAAGTTTGTATAGATCGTTCTTGTCAGTGTCTGAGTAATACAGCGGTTTACAAGATCCTTCAGATCTTCTGTACGGCTCTTTGTTGCCAGCGCCTCACGGATACGGTCAAAGATAACGATCGTACCGTTGATAGAATATCCAACAATTGTCAGCATACATGCGATAAATGTATTTCCAACAGATACTCTTGCGATTACATAGAATCCAAGAACTACAAGTACGTCATGCATCAGTGCGATAACAGCACTTGTTGCGAAACGGATATCTTTGAAACGGAACCAGATGTAAAGCAGCATACAGATTGTAGCAATGATCACAGCTATAACAGCATCTCTTCTCATCTCGGAACTTACTGTTGAGCTGATATTCTCTGTAGCGATATCAGATGCCTCTACCCCGTAGTTCTCATTCAGATAAGAAGCAAGTGCTTCACGTTTCTCAAGATCAAGTGTCTGTGTCTTGAAGACTACCTGATTGCTGTCTTTTACTGTCTGAACCTGAATATTCTTATCTCCTGTGATCTCTTCCAGGCTTGGGATCATCTGGCTGTCGATCTCTTCCAGTGTATATTCTTTATCAAATGTTACATTTGTTGAAGTACCGCCTACAAAATCAAGGCTGTAATTCATTGCGCCGATTCCTCTTGCATGGTTCACGCCCATCATGACCGGTCCGGCCAGGCAAAGGATGATGGAAACAATAAAGAAAATCTTTTTCTTTCCAAGGAAATCAACCGGTTTACGTTCTTTCAGATGTCTTCCGTATACCTTCTCATTGCGGATGCCTGCTCCATAGAATGCAAAGATGATCAGTCTTGTGATCACGAGTGCTGTAAACATGGATACGACGATACCCAGTGCAAGTGTCTGGGCGAATCCCTTTACAGTACCACTTCCGCGAAGCCACAGCACACCGGCTGCGATCAGTGTTGTGATATTTCCGTCAACGATTGCGGACATTGCTTTCTGGAATCCTGATTTCAGAGAAGCGTGTACGCTCTTTCCTGCTGTCAGCTCTTCTTTCACACGGGCGAAGATGATAACGTTCGCATCTACCGCCATACCGATACCAAGGATGATACCTGCGATACCTGGAAGTGTCAGTGTGATGTCAAATGCATTTAAAAGGATTAAGATCAGTTCTGTGTAAAGGATCAGTGCAAGGCTGGATGCAAGTCCCGGAAGGAGGTATACCCAGCACATGAATACACATACGATTGCCAGACCGATGATACCTGCGATCAGACTTCCTTTCAGAGCGTCCTGTCCAAGCTGTGCTCCTACTACTTCTGAGCTAAGCTCTTCAAGTTCCAGATTCAGTCCACCGATACGGATTGTAGAAGCGATGTTATCAGCCTCTTCATAATCCATATTTCCTGAAATCTGAGCTTTTCCATTCTCAATCACTGCATTTACCTTTGGCACACTAATCAGTGCTCCATCGTAGTAAATGGCAATTGTATCATTATTGTTGTTATAAGCTTCTTCTGTTGCTGTCTTGAACTTCTCTGCACCCTCATCTGTCAACTCAAGATCAACACCATACTTTTTATTTCCTGTTGTTGAGTCGTTGAGCACTCCGGCTGAAGCTGTCTTTACTTCTGTACCTGTCAGTACGATGGAGTCTGTATCTTTCAGTTCGTCGATTGACTTATTCAGTGTATATCCGGAAGCTGTCAGGGAATAGTTTTCATTTCCCTCACCGTCTTTATGCTTGATAAAGTACAGTGAACCCGGCTGTCCAAGTTCTTCCAGGATCTTGTTTGCGTCGCTCACACCCGGAATCTCGATACTGATACGGTTGTCTCCAACCTGATAAGCCTGTGCCTCTGTGCTGTACTGCTCCACACGTTTCTGAAGCTTGTACACGGTGTCATCCATGTCTGCCTGAGATGGCTTGTCACCTTTTACCTGATATGTAATGCTGACTCCGCCTTCCAGGTCAAGACCAAGATTGATGTTCTTCGCAGCTCCCATTCCCTTTAAATCAAGTCCAAGCACACAGGTCATACCGAAGAGTGCTGTAACTGCGATTACGAGAATGAGGCTGAGAATACTCTTACCTTTCTTCATCTCTTTCTTTCCTTTCTTGACTGCTGCTCTCTAACTTTATTGTTCTTCATCTGCCAGGGCAGCCTTTATCATGATCGCACATTCCACACGTTTTCTCTCCATCTCACAGCTCACTTCGTAAGTATCATGGATCGTATTGTGGAACTTGTAAGAATTCGCCATACAGCCACCACTGCAGTAGAATCTGGCAAAACAGGTTCTGCAGCTTTCCTTGGAATATACGCTGCATCCACGGAATTCTTCCGCAATCTCCGGTTTTGTAATTCCCTCATCGACATTTCCCATGAGGAATTCTTCCTGTCCTACAAACTGATGACATGGGTAGAAATCTCCCCAAGGTGTCACTGCCAGATACTCTGTACCTGAACCACAGCCGGACAGACGCTTGGACACGCACGGTCCTCCTTCAAGATCGATCATGAAATGGAAGAAATTGAATCCTCTTCCGCTCTTCTCACGCTCGATCAGGAATTTTGCGAGTTTATCATATTCTTCAAAGATCTGTGGAAGATCTTCTTTCTGGATTGCATATGGTTCTGTGTCATCACCTACTACAGGCTCGATTGACATCTGCTTGAATCCAAGATCTGCAAAATGTTCTACATCCTTGGAAAAATCCAGGTTATTTCTTGTAAATGTACCTCTAATGTAGTACTTCTCCTGATTACGGCTCTCTGCCAGCTTCTGGAACTTCGGAACGATCAGATCATAGCTTCCTTTTCCGTTACGGAACGGGCGCATCTGGTCATTCACTTCTTTTCTTCCATCAAGACTGATGACAACGTTGTCCATCTCTTTGTTCACGAACTCCTGAACTTCATCGTTCAAAAGAACTCCGTTTGTTGTAAGTGTGAAACGGAAATGCTTGTCATGAAGTTTTTCCTGCTCTCTTCCGTAAGCAACCAGGTCTTTGACAACCTGCCAGTTCATCAGTGGCTCACCACCGAAGAAGTCAACCTCAAGGTTTCTTCTTGTTCCTGAATTCGCGATCAGGAAATCAAGTGCTTTCTTACCAACCTCGTAAGACATCAAAGCTCTGCGGCCGTGATATTCGCCCTCTTCCGCAAAGCAGTACTTACAGGCAAGGTTACAGTCATGTGCAATATGAAGACATAAAGCCTTAACAACTGTCTTACGCTGCTTTACAACGTCGATAAAGCTCTCATAAATGTCTTTTGTAAACAGACGTCCCTGTTCCGTCAGTTCTGTTACTGCCTCTAAAATATCCAGCAGATCTTTCTCAGAATATTTCTCTCCAAGCTCTTTTTTCAATGTTTCTGCTGTTTCCGGAGATTTCAATGTCTCCACTGTATGATCTTCATTCATGCGATTAAGCACTTCGATGACATCATACGCTTCCTGATCCACAACATGTACAGCTCCGCTGTTCACGTCGAGGACGATATTATATCCATTGTTCTGGTACTGATGTATCACGTGGATACCTCGCTTTCTATATGTATTTGTAAATCTATTTGTAACTGTTCAAAGCCCGGCATTTTCACAATGCAGCTCTAAGCAGATACGTCTAAAACATGCTTAAGGCAGCGATTTGCACCGCTGCCTCACCTGTAATCCTGTTGCTGTTTTTCGCATAATTGCAGGCAGTATCACCGCTCAAAGCAACTCTGCAGCAACATTATCTTCACTTTCAGGTTTTCTTATTTTGCGTTTTCGCAAGTCTGGTTTCCTACTGTACAGGATGTCTTACATGCAGACTGGCAAGATGTCTGGCACTCTCCGCATCCACCTTTTTTAACTGTGTTGTTCAGTGTCTGTGTATTCAGTGTTTTAATGTGTTTCATTTTTACTCCTCCTAACTTCGCACATATTGCTTTCGCTATTATAGCACACACAGCCAGGTTTTTAAAGTATTTTTTCACACATCTGTCTGGTTTTTCTTCATGAGACCATCCCACCAAGCATTCCGCCTCCGATGCAAAGTGCAAATGTCAGAAACAAATCGCCTGTCCCTGACGAAACCTCACGGTACATTCCAAATGAGATGAGCAGTAATAGAACAAAATAAACCACACCGGTTCCAAGCCCCCAGAGGAACTTCTTTTGGCCTTCCAGTTTTCCCATCACAAAACCACCAGAAAAAGTTCCTATTACATAAATGAGAATAATTCCCAGATTTACATTTTCTTCACTCAATCCTGCTTTATAAAGGAGAAGTGCAAGAATTAACAGAAACATTCCTGTGACCAGATAGGCGCAAAGTAATGCCTTCACTAAATTTTCTGCGTATATTATCCCTTTTTTTCCATGATTTTCTCTCATTTTCTTTTCCTTTCGATGCATGTCCGGTTTCCACTGATACTATTCTATGCATCCTCCCGGAAAAATATGACGCTTTTAGCTCAACTGCCGCCCAAGCAGATCTGCTGCGCCTGCCGCAAACTTCTTTTCCATTTCTCCAAAATGCTTTTTCTCATTTTTCTGCAGAAAGATCACTCCACCTGCAATATCACCTTCACTGAGAATCACACTGATTATTTCCTCGCTGTATTCACTCCTGTCTTTTGTAATTGCTACAAACTCAGCGTCACTGCTCTTTTTCAACACGGTCTTTCTTTCTTGAAACACTTCTGCCAGCTCTGCACTCAACAGCATTTCCTGAAGTTCTTTCTTCCCGTTTCCTGCTGCCGCGATCACCTGATCCGTATCAGTAATACAGACTGTACAATCAAGTGTCTTTGAAAGACTATCTGCATAAATCCCTGCCAGTGTTCCTAATTCACCGATTGGAGAATATTTCTTTAAAATGACCTTTCCTTCTCTGTCTGTAAAAATTTCCAGTGGATCACCTTCGCGGATCCGCAATGTCCTTCTTATTTCTTTCGGAATTACGATTCTTCCAAGATCATCTATCCTCCGGACTATCCCTGTGGCTTTCATGGCACATTTCCGTTACTGAAAACTTATAAAAAGTTATAAACTTCTATGTTTCATTCCTACT
>OLSM01001146.1_pt1 | contig 20955 bp, 16 predicted proteins | sample 1672721 | NCBI WGS metagenome assembly OLSM01 (sample SAMEA3136717, study PRJEB25190) | human gut metagenome | reverse complement strand
GTGTCATCTGATCGCCTGTGTAAGCGTGGATTGTGCACATGATACCGGATTTGATCGGTGCAAGATCGTTAAGAGCCTTAGCCATTGGTGCAAGGCAGTTTGTTGTACAAGAAGCTGCGGAGATGATCTTGTCCTCGTTTGTAAGACCCTGATGGTTTACGTTGTAAACGATTGTCTTAAGGTCGTTTCCAGCCGGAGCGGAAATAACTACGTGCTTAGCACCTGCATCGATATGAGCCTGAGCTTTGTCTTTAGATGTGTAGAAACCTGTGCACTCAAGAACTACGTCTACACCGATCTCTCCCCATGGAAGCTCTGCAGCGTTAGCCTTAGCATAGATTTTGATCTCTTTTCCGTCTACTGTGATGGAATCCTCGCCTGCTGTTACTTTATCAGCAAGAGCGTATCTTCCCTGTGTAGAATCATATTTTAATAAGTGAGCAAGCATCTTAGGAGATGTAAGATCGTTGATTGCTACGATCTCAAATCCCTCTGCTCCAAACATCTGACGGAATGCAAGACGACCGATACGTCCAAAACCATTAATTGCAACTTTTACTGCCATGATAAATTCCTCCTATGAATTGAATGGTGATTTAGTGTTTCTCCTCCGATTGTTAAAGAAACATCAACCTGTTTCATATTGTACCTAATTCCAAACAAAAATTCAAGAGCTATTTATAAAAAAGCACATTAAAATAAATATTAAGAAAATTCCCGAAAAATGTGTTATAATTCTGTGAGAGAAATTTCTGTCCTGCCAGCTGTAACACAACAAGCAGGTACAGCATCTGTTACACACTACACAGACTTGAATATGGAGGTACAAAATGGGCCAGAAAATTTTATGGGACTGCCATATGCACTCCTCTTTTTCCGCAGATTCCGAAACACCCATGGAAAATATGATCCAGGCCGCAGTTGATAATGGTCTTACAGGAATCTGTTTTACGGAACACCTTGATCCGGATTACCCGGAAACGCCGGAAAATCTGGACTTTTCCCTGGATATCCCGGCATACCGCCAGCGTCTTTTTGAACTGGCTGATGCTTTTCGGGACCAGATCACTGTAAATTTCGGAATCGAACTTGGACTTCAGCCCCATCTTTCTGAATCTTTCTCCGGACTTCTGAAAGAAATCCCCTTCGATTTTGTTATTGGTTCTTCTCATGTCGTACACGGATACGATCCCTATTATCCTTCTTATTTTGAGGGACGGAAAGAATCCGCCTGCTATATGGAATATTTTGAATCCATTCTGGAAAATGTCGCTGCCTTTGATGAAATGGATGTCTACGGACATATTGATTATGTGGTGCGTTACGGCCCCAATCAGAACCGTCAGTACTCCTATGGCCGCTATAAAGAAATCCTGGATGAAATTCTCCGCACACTGATCCGTAAGAACATTGGAATCGAATTAAATACCGGCGGTTATCACTACGGCCTTGGCGAGCCAAATCCATGTGTAAATGTAATCCGCCGCTATCATGAACTTGGCGGTGAAATTATTACCATCGGTGCAGACGCCCACACCCCGGATAAAATCGCCTATGCTTTTGACAAAGCAGCAGATGTTCTCCGTGAATGCGGCTTTTCCTATTATACTGTGTTTAAAAACCGTCAGCCGGTTTTCCATAAGCTGTAGATCTATTTCTCTCTCCGGTCAGAGAGTTTACATTTTTATACCGAAAATACCATTTATCTAAGGAGGAACTCTATATGTCAACAAAAAGACTCCAGAAAAAGAAAGCTGCCATGCAGGCAAAAAAAGAACAGCAGCTGAAGAAAAATACAGTTGCTGCTAAAATTGAAACTTCCAAGACGGAACCGCTGAAAGTAGGAACAAGCAAAACCGAACCGATCAAAGTCACAACTGCAAAGACCGAACCGGCAAAAGTAACTACTTCCAAAACAGAACCTCTGAAAGTTGAGACTTCCAAAGAAGACACCGCCTACGATGCCCTCTACGAGAAACGCCTGAACCACTACTACAATGATCTGAAATGGCTCTACTGCGAGCTGTTCCGTAATCATCCGGAGGTTTCCGGCACATTCTCAAGCCTCACAAAGAAGATGAAAGAGATCTACCGTGAGCGTTCTCTTTCCATGAAAGAAGCTGACCAGAACTGTGCTGCGGATCCGGACTGGTTCCGTAAGACCACGTTCACCGGAATGGCTATAAATCCTGCGGATTTCGCAGATACCCTTGCCGGACTGTCCAGTAAGCTGGACTATATCAGTGAATGCAAGGCAGACACTCTGTACCTGACAGATCTTTTCCAGGCAACTTCCAACTGCTCTCTTCGCATTATCCCGGAGATTGGAAGTTCAGAAGATCTGCACGACCTTGCAGTTAACTGCCAGAAAGCAGGTATCCGCCTGGCTCTTGAAATCCCGTTAAGCCTTTCTGTGGACGACCCACAGTCCGGTGCTCCATGTGTACTTCAGACTCCGGCCTTTTTCAATGCAATGCTTCTCCAGATCCTGGAACTTGCAAATGAGGGGGCTTCTGTATTCAGCCTTGGTGTCCTCCCTGTGATGAACAGCGAAAACCTCTGGAAGCTGCATTCCCTTCTCCGTATGACACGAATGGTCTGCGAGATCGTATGCCCAGGAGTCCTTCTCCTTGGCGAGACAGACCGCACCCCTTCCGAAGCAGCTGCATTCGGCGGAACTTCCGATATGCCGGAACTTCACATTGTAAACAGCACACAGCTGATGTCCGATATCTGGCACACGGTTGCCACAAAGGATACTGCTCTTCTCCGCCACGGAATTGATAAGACTGCCACTCTTCCACAGGCACCGGTATTTCAGAATTATCTCCGCAACCGCAACACGGTACGCTGGAATCTGGACTATGATTTTCTGAAAGACAGCTTTATCACAGAAGGCCCTCACAGAGATTATCTGAATGAATTCCTCGCCGGTCTTTTCCCGGATTCTTTTGCCCGGGGCGAGATCTATGTAAATCCGGAAACCGAAGAAGCAGAACTCTGTGGAACAACTGCCTCCCTTGCAGGAATCGAACGTTTTGATTATGAAGGAAATGCCGATGGTGTCAGCCGCGGAATCCGCTATGACGTAACACTCCACGCACTGCTTCTTTCCCTTCCAGGAATTCCGGTACTTCGAAGCGGTGACGAAGTCGGACAACTGAACGATTACACCTACAAAACCGACACTTCCAAGGCTTCTGATCCCCGCTGGCTCCACAACGGACGCTTCAACTGGACACTTGCCCAGAACAGAGCCGATGCCGAAACGATCCAGGGACGTATCTTTAACAGCCTAGAACAGCTGGAATCCATCCGCGCCAGCCATCCGGTATTTGCACCAGATGTTCCTGCACACACACTGGAAACCTGGGAAAAATCCCTCCTTGCCCTGGTAAAAGAAACTTCTGAAGAAAAACTGATCTGCATCTACAACTTCAGCGACCAGGACAAAGTAGCCTGGATCAACGAGCAGGACGGTACTTACACAGATCTCCTTACCGGAGTTCAGAGAGACGCTCAGGCCGTAGAGCTCCCTGCCTTTGGATTTATCTGGCTTATGCATACGAAATAACGATTTCCACCAAAAAGGACACTGCCCGTAAAATGGCAGTGTCCTTTTACATTTCTCATATTTTTTATTTTCTCAGCTTATCAATGAATGCGGCAAATTTCCCCTGCTCTCCCTTATCCAGCGAACGGCTGTAGATATTCTTGATCCAGGCCGTGATCACATCGATCAGGATCGGAGAAAACGTCATCAGAAGGAATACCAGAATGATCATTCCGAATTCCAGGGATCCCAGCGTCAGCAGATTCTGCAGAACCACCGCCGCCCCGAAAAAGATCACCTGCATACTGTAAATGATCACCTTACGATAGGTATTCAAAGGTGCGTAAACCGTCTTAAGTGCGGCCATATAATTCCACCCGGTTACAAGCACACAGGCCGTATTCAGCATCGCATTGGAATGATATACGTTCTGACATACCAGCATCACACTGAACACGCAGCCTGTGATTGTCACAGCGGCCGGAAATGCATTCATAAACACGTGACGCAAAAATGTATGGTCGATCTTCTCATAATTATTCTCCTGGGCCAGAAGAAACGTAGGAATACCAACTGCACAGGCGCTGATCAGTGACATCTGGATCGGCTCAAAGGGATAGGCATCCCCGAAGAAAATTGTGATCAGTGACAGCAGCACGGAAAAAATTGTCTTGATCAGAAACATGGATGCTGCAGTACGGATATTATTTACAACCCTGCGTCCCTGGTTCACGATCTCCGGCATCGCTGCAAAATTGGAATCCAGCAATACCACATTTGCAATATTCTTGGCCGCATCACTTCCTTCAGCCATGGCAATACTGCAGTCAGCCTCTTTAAGGGCCAAAACATCGTTTACACCATCACCGGTCATTGCAACCGTATGCTTCTGTGCCTGAAGAGATTTCACCATCGCCTGCTTCTGCTGCGGTGTCACACGTCCGAACACACTGTATGTTGCAACTGCCTCGTCCATCTGTTCCTGGGTTGTGATCGTTGTTGCATCTACATACTGCTCCGCATTTTTAAGGCCTGCACGTCTGGCTATGGCAGAAACGGTCACCGGATCATCACCGGAGATCACCTTCAGATCCACCCCCTGGCTTTCGAAATATGCCAGGGTATCCGGTGCCTCCTGGCGGATCACATCCGTAAGAAGAAGAAGTCCGATCGGCTCAAGCCCTGCCGGGATCTCAGTGCCTTCATTTACATTCTCACTGTGAGCAACAACCAGAACACGAAGTCCTTCTTTCGCAAAACCGCTGCAGTATTCTGCCAGCTCCGGATTCCCTTCCGGAAAAAGAAACTGCACAGCACCCATCAGATAAGTACCTGTATCTTTAAAAGCAGCTCCACTGTACTTTCTGTCAGAAGAGAACGGGATCACATGATCCAGCTCCATATCCTGGGATACTTTAAATCTCGCCCGCAGTGCATCGGCAGTAGCATTCTGGTCTTTCAGCACAGAAAGGAGATTTCCCATGATATGCTCGATCTCCCGGATTTTCTCCGGATCTTCCTGGCTGCGCGTCTCTGAACCAGCCTCAAATTCTTCCTGTGGTGAGAGAATCGAACTCCCATCTTCTTTTGCGATGGCTTCTGCGGCCGAAGCTGCTGAAATCGCAGTCATATCAGAACTCTCAGTTCCATCGTTCTTGCTTTCACCAGACTCGGGCGCATTTTCTGTTGTTACACCTGAAATCTCCTCATCCACCGGCGGATAACTCTCCACCGCTTCCACACACATGGTACCCTCTGTGATGGTTCCTGTCTTATCCAGACAGAGTGTATCCACACGTGCAAGAGTCTCAATACAGTACAATTCCTGCACCAGCGTTTTCTTCTGAGCCAGCTTCAGGGCTCCCAGGGTCAGTGCCACACTGGTAAGAAGGACCAGTCCCTCCGGGATCATTCCCAGGACCGCTGCAACCATATTGACAACAGAATCCCGGATATTGTCTCCCACAAAATAATACTGTTTATAAAAAAGCATCGCACCCATTGGTACGATAATGATACTGATCACCTTCAGGATGGCATTCAGGGAATTTCTAAGCTCTGAATTATGGCGTTTGAATTCCTTGGCCTCGCTGGTGATCCTTGACGCATAGTTGTCGCTTCCTACATGGATGATCTGACAGCAGGCCTGTCCCGCCGTCACAAAGCTTCCGGAAAAAAGCTCATCTCCCGGATTCTTCGGAAGATTGTCCGCCTCACCGGTAAGCAGAGATTCATTGACCTCCAGGTTTCCTTCCAGGATCTTCGCATCTGCCGGGACCTGTTCTCCGGCCTTCAGAAAGATCAGGTCATCGACAACCAGCTTCTCTGTAGAAATTTTCCATTTTTTTCCTTCACGCAGAACAACCGTCTTGGATTCTGTCAGGATGGCCAGCTTGTCGATCGTCTTCTTGGCACGGACCTCCTGAATGATCCCGATCACGGTATTAATAAAAATGATTCCTACAAACATGGAGTTTTTGTAGGAACCAACCAGCAGTACGAGAACCAGCAGCACCAGGTTCAGAAAATTGAAGAATGTCAGTGTATTCTCCATAATGATCTGTTTATATGTCCTGGTGTTGGGGTTTTCGTTATTATTTACCTGGCCCTGCGCAATTCTTTCCTGAACTTCTTCGTTCGTAAGTCCTGTCATGCTTCTTACTTACCTGTCCTTTCAATGGCTTACGGTTTCTGTTCGATTGAAGCTTGCTCATGCCTCGGTTATGATCGTAAATATAAGGAATTAATATTCCTCTTCTGTGTCCTCTTCACCTTCGTGGATATCAGACTTCGGTTTGGAAAGACCTTCGATCTTAATGTGATGTTTCTCTGCATAATCCCAGAGAGCCGCATGAATTGCTTCCTCAGCAAGCAGGGAACAGTGAATCTTTACTGGCGGAAGTCCGTCCAGAGCCTCCATAACGGCTTTGTTTGTTACTTCCATAGCTTCCTCAATGGTTTTCCCCATTACAAGCTCTGTTGCCATGCTGCTTGTTGCAACTGCCGCACCGCATCCAAATGTTTTGAATTTGCAGTCTTTGATAATATGAGTTTCGTCATCAATGTCAAGGAATATTCTCATAATATCGCCGCATTTTGCATTTCCTACAGTACCCACGCCGCTTGCGTTCTCAATCTCACCTACATTACGTGGATGCTGAAAATGATCCATTACTTTTTCACTATACATTATTTTTTCCTCCTGGCAAGTGTTTTTATTATTTTTTCTGCTTTTTAATAAAATCTTCATATAATGGAGACATACTTCTTAAGTTTGCAGTAATATCTTTCAGTTTATCTACTACAAAATCAACGTCCTCCATTGTTGTCTCCTCGCTTAATGTCATACGGAGTGATCCGTGTGCGATCTCATGAGGAAGGCCGATAGCCAGCAGAACATGTGACGGATCCAGAGAACCGGATGTACATGCAGAACCGCTGGATGCACAGATTCCGAAGTTGTCAAGCATCAGAAGAAGGGACTCACCCTCGATGAACTGAATGCTTACGTTTACGTTGTTCGGAAGACGTTTTACCTTATCTCCGTTAAGACGTACGTACGGGATCTCTGTGAGAATTCTGTTAATCATATGATCTCTAATCTCGATCTCTTTTGCAGTACGCTCTTTCATGGATTTGTTTGCACGCTCTGCTGCAAGACCGTATCCTACGATACCAGGAACGTTCTCTGTACCTGCACGACGTTTTCTCTCCTGTGCTCCGCCGTGTACGAAGGAACGGATCTTAACACCTTTACGGATATAGAGGAAACCGATTCCTTTCGGTCCGTTGATCTTATGTCCGCTGGAGCTGAGCATATCAATGTTAAACTCATCTACATTGATCGGGATCTGTCCGAATGCCTGAACAGCGTCTGTATGGAACAGGATTCCATGCTCATGTGCGATCTGTCCGATCTCTTTCAGCGGCTCAAGAGTACCGATCTCATTGTTTGCAGCCATAACAGAAATCAGGATGGTCTCCGGTGTGATGGCTTTCTGAAGTTCATCCAGGTCAATGAAACCGTTCTCATCCACATCCAGATATGTGACCTTCGCACCGCGCTCTTTTTCAAGGTATTCGCAGGTATGAAGGATTGCATGATGCTCGATCTTTGTTGTGATGATATGGTTACCTTTATTCTTGTATGCCTCAAAAGTTGCTTTCAGAGCCCAGTTATCAGACTCGGAACCGCCCGCTGTGAAATAGATCTCCTCTTTCTTGGCTCCGATCACGTCTGCGATCTGCTGTCTTCCTTTTGCGATGGCAGCTTTACTGTTTGCCGCAAAATCATAAACGGTTGAAGCATTTCCGTAAAACTCTGTAAAATATGGCAGCATTGCCTCCACAACTTCCGGTGCGGTCTTTGTGGTAGCCGCATTGTCCAGATATATCATTTTTCCCATTTTCTTTTCCTCCTGTTCAGGATAATTATTTTTCGTGTATTCTCCGGCTTTCTTCGATCAGCTCACTGAGCATCAGTGTATCCACCGCATCTGTGATGCTGTCGTTGATCCTCTTCCACACTAATTTAGCTACGCAGAGATCAGAACCCTGGCAGCCTCCGTCACCTTCTGTTCCCGGACATGTCGCAGCCTCCAGGCCGCCTTCCAAGACACGAAGGATATCTCCCACTGAAATCTCTTCTGCCGGTCTTCCAAGGAAGTATCCTCCGGCAGCACCGCGGACACTCTTCACAAGGCCCGCTTTCTTCAAAAGCGCCATCAGCTGTTCCAGATAGCTGACTGATATATTCTGACGGCCCGCAATACTCTGAAGCGAGACCGCTTCTTTTTCACTGTAAAGACCAAGGTCTATCAGGGCCTTAAGTCCGTATTTTGCTCTTGTTGACAGTTTCATCCGCTCACCTCTTTTTCAATTCCCAGTGTTTTCCTCGGATTTCATGTTTACTCTATCAGAAACCTATGGTTCTGTCAAGACTAACTTCTTCATATACTGACAAAAAAAGCTCCAGGTTATCCATGTCAAAAAAAGTATTTCTCAAAGGAACCTTGATTCTTGCCTGCACGGGACTTGTCAGCCGTATTGCTGGTTTCTTTTATAGGATATTCCTATCCCATGCCATTGGTGCGGAAGGTCTCGGATTGTACCAGCTTGTCCTTCCTCTCCAGGGACTTATGGCCGCTTTATCCTATGCTGGGATCCAGTCTGCACTTTCTCGGCTGATCGCGGGCAGGCTTGCCCTTCAGGAAAAAAAGGAGGCTCGTTTTTCTCTGGTTACAGGAATTCTAGCGGCTGTCTTTTTTTCTGCTGTAACCGGTTTTCTGCTTTTTCAGTATGCGGATTTTTTTGCTTCCATGATCCTGAAAGCGCCTGGGACTGCCGATCTTCTTCGCCTGAGCGCTGTCAGTATTCCACTCTGCGCCGTCCACTCCTGCATTGACAGCTATTATTATGCCCGGAAAAAAGCTTCCGTACCCGCAGTCGTACAGCTTACGGAGCAGACTGTCCGAATCGGCGCCACTTATATCCTGTATCTGATCTTTCTCTCCGAAAACCGCCCGGTCACTGCACTGATCGCAGCCGGCGGTTCCCTTGCAGGAGAAGCTGCCGCTTCGCTGGTATCACTCCTTGTGGTTTCCTTTCATTTCGGAAATCGCCCTGTAAAAGCAAAAAATCCCGTTAAGATCTTTCCGCTGATTAAAGACCTTTTTGCCCTGTCTTTTCCCATATCCCTGAACCGGATCCTCCTGACACTTCTCGGCAGCATAGAGGCTGTTCTGATCCCTCAGATGCTGCTACGCTTCGGAATGGATTCTTCAGAGGCACTGAAAATTTATGGAATTTTTACGGGAATGGCTCTGCCACTGCTCCTGTTTCCTTCCACCCTTACAGCTTCCGCCTCTGTGATGCTGATGCCCTCCATCGCCCAACTGGATGCTCTCGGAGACCAGAAACAGATCCGCCGTGTCACAGACCAGACATTTTTTCTCTGTATGTTTCTGGGATTTCTTTGCGGAAGTGGGTTCTTTCTTTTCGGGCCTTTCCTCGGAACACTGCTTTTTCACAGCAAAACCGTAGGGACTTACATACGGTATTTGTCTTTTATCTGTCCTTTTCTTTATACCAACACCATGCTTGCCAGCATCCTTCAGGGGCTTGGAAAGCCGGGGCGCTGCCTGGTTCACAGTGTTGCCGGCATTCTGATCCGTATTTTTTCCGTTGTTTTTATGATTCCGGTAACTGGAATCCGGGGCTATTTTTACGGAATTTTTCTGGGTGAACTGCTTCTTTCCCTTCTACACGTGAAAGCGCTAAAATTTCCCTATCGACAAGCGGGCGATAATCGTTTATAATTAATAACCGAAATGTTATAATTATGGAGGAATAAAATACTATGAGTTTTGAATTCATAAAAAAACTGCCAACTCCTGAGGAAATCCGCAATCAGTATCCCATCGATGCTGAACTTCAGGCTCTCAAGGAGAAACGCGATGCTGAGATTCGCGACGTTTTCACCGGAAAATCTGATAAATTCCTCGCTATCATCGGACCATGTTCTGCAGATAACGAAGATGCTGTATGCGATTATCTTTTAAGACTTCGCAAAGTACAGGAAAAGATCGAGGATAAAGTCCTCATTATCCCGCGTGTTTACACAAACAAACCACGTACAACCGGAGAAGGATACAAAGGAATGGTCCATCAGCCGGATCCTGAGAAGAAACCGAACCTTCTTGCCGGACTGATTGCAATCCGTAAGATGCACATACGTGCCATCCGCGAAAGTGGTTTTACCTGTGCAGATGAGATGCTTTACCCGGAGAACTACCGTTATCTTTCTGATCTTCTTTCCTACGTTGCTGTAGGTGCACGTTCTGTTGAAGATCAGCAGCACAGACTGACAGTCAGCGGCATGGACGTTCCGGCTGGTATGAAGAATCCTACCAGTGGCGACTACAGCGTTATGCTGAACTCCATCGTTGCAGCACAGGGCGCTCACCGCTTCATTTACAGAAGCTGGGAAGTTGAGACCACCGGTAACCCGCTCTCCCACGCAATCCTTCGTGGTGCGGTAAACAAACATGGGGAAGCCATCCCGAACTACCATTATGAGGATCTTCGTCTTCTCTATGACAAATACCACGCAAAGAACCTTGCCAACCCGGCAGTGATCGTGGATACCAACCATTCCAACTCCAACAAGCATTACGAACAGCAGGTTCGTATCGCAAGTGAAGTTCTTCACAGCCGTCAGGTAGATCCTGAGCTTCATACCATGGTAAAAGGTCTCATGATCGAGAGCTATATTGAGCCAGGCAATCAGAAGATCGGTGTAGATCACATCTACGGAAAATCCATCACAGATGCATGCCTTGGATGGGATGAGTCTGAGAAACTGCTTTATACGATTGCTGAGAACTGCTAAGATCCGTCCGATCTGCAGTTTTAACAAATCAAGGGGTCCCTACGGGATTGCAAATATTCCCTTGACTGAAATGCACATCAAAAGAACCGACGTTCTTCCTTTTTTGGAAGCGTCGGTTCTTATTTTTTTCTGCTTAATATTATATTTCTGTTTACAGGTTAATGCCTCGGATGCGCCTTCATATACACATCGCGCATTTTTGCAACACCAAAATTCAAATAGATCTGTGTAGTGGAAATGTCCGAATGTCCCAGCATTTCCTGTACACTCTTTACATCCGCCCCGTTCTGCAGCATATGTGCGGCAAAAGAATGTCTCAGGGTGTGTGGTGTGATATCATGCTGGATTCCTGCTTCTTCCGCATATCCCTTCAGCACTTTCCAGAACCCCTGTCTGCTCATGGACTTTCCTGAACAGTTGGTAAAAAGGCTCTGCGTCTCATTTTCCTTTACAAATATTCTGCGGGCTTCTTTCAGATATTTCTCCATGGCATTCCTGCACACATTTCCCACAGGAATGACCCGTTCCTTCTCTTCATCGTGACAGACCACATAACCAAGCTGAAGATTCATATCCTCCAGATTCAGGTGAAGCAGTTCACTGACACGCATTCCTGTCGCATAAAGAAGTTCCAGCATGGCGCTGTCCCGAATTCCTTTCGGGGTATTCAAATCCGGCTGTCTCAGAAGTCTGTCCACTTCATCCACAGAAAGAATCTCCGGCATCCTCTTCTCAACCTTAGGTGGCTTCAGTTCCAGGGATGGATCTCTCTCAATCCGGCCTTCCTGCTGAAGATACTGAAACAGTGCACGGATCGAAGCCACATTTCTGGAAATGGTAGAAGAGGCAAACTGTCCTCTCTCCATGTAACTGAGATATCCCTCCAGTTCCAGCTCTCCCACTTCACGGATATCATAAATTCCACGCCCTTCAAAATATGCTGCCATCTTCTTCAGATCTCTCTGATATGACACCTCTGTATTATGAGATGTTCTTTTTCTATTATGTAAATATGTAATAAATTCCCGTATCTCTATGTCCATTCTCTTACATCCCGTTTCTAAATAACTCATTATCAACAAAATCGTAAAATCTGTATTCTTTTATGACTGAATTATACTGTGTATTTTACATAAAATCAAACGGTTTTTCAGCGCAAAACCACGCAATTTCAACACTTTCCGCCTCAAACCACCAAATATCGCAGATTTTATGGAAACCATCACTACATATTGTAAAAAATTTTTTCAAAAAAATTTCAGCCCCTTTACAACTTTCTCAAGAATCCACGGATTCAGGAAACTTTCCGCAAGAATTCCCCCTGTATACACCAGAAATGCAGTCATTCCCTGCCGGATATATAGCCTCGATTTCTGAGGTACAAGCCCATAGTTTTTCCAGATATCATAGGACTGTCTGTATACAAGACCAGCAAGATAAAAATACACCGGAATATAGATCACATACTGAGGAATCAGAAGTCCGGCCCCGGCCACACCTCCGTAAATACCAAATTCCAGCACGGATAAAGTCAGGATAAGTCCTGTCTCCATCCCAAGAATCAGCATATAAGCCACTGACAGCGGTACCCCAAATATGGTAAACCCACAGAAAAACAGAAAAAGAAAGAGTACTCCCCTGTGTCGTAACACTTCCAGCAAATATGCTCCGCCGGAAATATCTTTCCCCGCAAAATTCCGGATCAGATAGAAAGAAGCCAGGGTTTTCTGTTTCCATTCCATTTTCCAGATCAGATTCGGTATGATATTTCCCACCAGAAAACCGGTCAGAAAAAGAATCTCTGCCGGAAAACGACCAGCTGTTTTCCATTTTCTGCTTTCATTTCTTTTTTCCATTCACTCACCCTGTACCAGTTTACGTCCAAACTCTCCGTAATATAACCTGTTTCCGGGCAGCAAAAAAGCCGGCCAGCTATTAAAGCTGTCCGGCTTTCATTATTTCCAGAGTATTCTGTGAGCGAAAGCTTATTTTGCGTAATCAACCGCTCTGCTTTCACGGATCACATTAACCTTGATCTGTCCCGGATATTCAAGTTCTGCTTCGATCTGCTTTGCAATGTCTCTTGCAAGGAGAACCATATCTGCATCACTTACGTGATCCGGTACAACCATAACACGAATTTCTCTTCCTGCCTGAATAGCAAAAGATTTCTCTACGCCCTTGAACTCATTGGTGATATCCTCGAGCTGTTTCAGACGATTGGTATAGGTTTCCAGTGTCTCTCGTCTTGCACCAGGTCTTGCTGCGGAAATCGCGTCAGCAGCCTGTACAATACATGCGATAAGAGATTCCGGTTCCACATCGCCATGATGGGACGCAACTGTGTTGATAACAATCGGGGATTCCTTATATTTCTTACAGAGATCCACACCAATCTGGATATGAGAACCTTCCACCTCATGATCAATGGATTTACCAATATCATGAAGAAGTCCGGCACGTTTGGCCATACGCACATCCACACCGATCTCTCCTGCGAGAAGTCCGGAAAGCTGTGCAACCTCAATGGAATGTCTTAAAGCATTCTGACCATAACTGGAACGGAATTTCATACGTCCAAGAAGTTTCAGAAGTTCCGGATGGATTCCATGAACACCCACATCCATGGCTGCTGTCTCACCGTCTTCACGGATCTGTGTTTCCACTTCTTTCTGGGCTTTCTCCACCATCTCTTCAATTCTTGCCGGATGAATACGTCCATCCACAATAAGTTTCTCCAGAGCCACTCTGGCGATCTCTCTACGGATCGGATCAAACGCGGAGAGAACAACTGCCTCCGGTGTATCATCAATGATCAGATCCACACCGGTAAGTGTCTCCAATGTACGGATGTTACGGCCCTCACGACCGATAATCCTTCCCTTCATTTCATCACTTGGAAGCTGTACCACAGAAATTGTTGTCTCAGATACGTGATCTACCGCACATTTCTGGATAGCATTGACCACATATTCCTTGGCTTTCTTGTTGGCTTCTTCTTTGGCTCTGTTCTCAAGCTCCTTATAGAGTCTTGCAACATCCACCTTTACGTCATCTTCTACAGATTTCAGTAATTCTTCTTTTGCCTGTTCGGAGGTAAGACCTGAAACTCGTTCCAGTTCCCGTACTCCTTTTTCCTCAAGTTCATTTACTCGTTTTTCTTTTTCTTGTAACTCGTTAAATTTCGCTGTACATTCCAGCTCACGCTTCTCCACTGCATTGGCTTTTTTGTCAACAGATTCCTCTTTTGACAAAACTCGCTTCTCGTATCTCTGCAGCTCGTTTCTCCGTTCCTTGGTTTCCCTTTCCAGTTCATTTTTAGTTCGCAGAGATTCTTCCTTTACCTCAAGTAAAGTTTCGCGTTTCTTGGTCTCTGCTGCTTTCAATGCTTCATCAAGAATATTCCTTGCTTTATCCTCTGCTGTACCTACGATTTCCGCATCCTTGCGTACTTTCTTGTCAACAGCAACCTTGCAAGTAACAGGAACTGCAATAAGTAGCGTGACTACCACAGCGACAATAACACCGATAATTGTGCCTGCCACAGGAGCACCTCCTTATTTAGTTTTCATTGTACAAATACAACAATACAAGTTTAGCTGTTTTTCACATTTATGTCAAGTTTTTCTCATGAAAAAGCCGATTTTGGTTAGCACACATGAACTGTGACTTTTTTTGTATGGAATTATTCCATCTCGTGCTTCACACGGATGTTCATTTCTTCCAGAATATGAGAAATATCCTCGTACTTAAATGCTCTTCTGGCAAGGTACCCATAGAGTCTCCGCATCTGTCCTTCATCAAGCTCGGTATCCGGTGCATATTTCTTCTCTATGGTCTTCCGTAAAACGGCACGTTCATCGGGTTCCATAAGTTCTTCCATTTCCTCCCAGGCTTCCAGTGCAGTCTGACGGTCCACGCCTTTCATCTGAAGCTCGGAAAGGATCTTCTGGCGGCTCTTGGACTCCATGCGGAAAGAAATGTATGTCCTGGCATAACGGGCATCATTAATATAGCCGTAAGACTTCACATAGGCAATGGCATCCTCCACTGCCTCCGGTGAAAATTCAGCCTGACGGAGTTTATCCGTCAGGCCTTTCTCTGTACGATCCATATGTTCCAGAAGCCGCATGGCTTTCTTTCTTGCCCGGTTTCGTTCTTCCGGATTCAGCATGGATTATTCCTCTTCTTCCGTATCCGCTGCCTGTGCCGCAGATTCTGCTGTTTCATCAGCCGGATCCAGATGATACTGTACACGTACCTTCTTCTCGATCTCATCACGGATCTCCGGATGCTCTCTCAGGAATAATTTGGCATTCTCACGTCCCTGTCCGATCTTGTCCCCTTCGTATGCATACCACGCACCACTCTTGTTTACAATGGAGCAGTCTGCCGCAAGATCCAGGATGTCTCCCTCTCTGGAAATACCGGTTCCGAACATAATATCAAATTCTGCCTGTTTAAATGGCGGAGCCACCTTATTCTTGACTACTTTCACACGGGTATGGTTACCTACCATCTCACCGCCCTGCTTCAGTGTCTCCACGCGGCGGACATCCATACGGACAGATGCATAGAACTTCAGGGCACGTCCACCGGTTGTAGTCTCCGGATTACCGAACATTACGCCGACCTTCTCACGGAGCTGGTTGATAAAGATTACCACACAGTTGGACTTGCTGATAACAGCAGTCAGTTTACGGAGTGCCTGTGACATCAGACGTGCCTGCAGGCCCACATGACTGTCTCCCATATCGCCCTCGATCTCTGCCTTGGGAACAAGGGCTGCAACAGAGTCCACGATCACGATATCCACAGCACCGGAGCGCACCATGGTCTCTGTAATCTCCAGAGCCTGCTCTCCGTTATCCGGCTGTGAAATGTAAAGATTATCAATATCCACACCGATATTCTTGGCGTAAACCGGATCAAGGGCATGCTCCGCATCGATGAATCCTGCGATTCCGCCTCTCTTCTGAACCTCGGCAACCATATGTAAGGCTACGGTTGTCTTACCACTGGACTCCGGTCCGTAGATCTCCACGATACGTCCCTTCGGCACACCACCTACGCCAAGAGCGATATCAAGGCTTAAGCATCCTGTTGGAACTGCCTCCACCTGCATATGGGAACTGGAATCTCCAAGCTTCATAACAGAGCCCTTACCAAACTGTTTCTCAATATTTCCAAGGGCTGCTTCCAGCGCCTTCTGCTTCTCTTCACTGATCATTCTACAATCTCCTATTCTTTATTCTCTTCTATCGCCAAGTTTCCTGTTTTTTTCGAACCTTTGTTCGTGTTTTCTGTATTACATAGTATTATAAAACGGAATGATTGTCAAGCAGAAAAAGCAGATAGAAAGGTTTCCCTTTTTATCTGCTTTGTAAAATGAACGCCGCTTATTTTTTACTGATCGTTGGTCAGTTTCAGTTTATCCAGGATATAGAACACAAGGCTTAATGCCATGGCAACCACGCACGCCAGCACCATACCTGTAAGCTCTACATTTCCAAGTTTCAGGGCAATTCCGGAAAGTCCCACAACAAAGACAACACTTGTCAGTGTCAGGTTTCTGGATTTGCTGTAATCCACGTGATTGTCAACCAGCATACGAAGTCCGGAAGTTCCGATCATTCCGTAAAGGAGGAAAGAAATTCCGCCGATAACCGGACCAGGGATAGTACTGATCAGGGCTGCCAGTTTGCCAAGGAAAGAACAGCAGATGGAAAGCACTGCCGCACCGCCGATAACCTGTACGCTGTAAACCTTTGTCACAGCCATAACACCGATGTTCTCACCGTAAGTGGTGGTCGGCACAGAACCAAGGCATCCGGAAACTGTGGTGGAGAAGAAATCCGCAAACAGGGATCTGTGAAGACCCGGATCTTTCAGAAGATTCCTTACGACGATCTTTCCGGTTACGATCTGATGTCCGATATGCTCGGAAGTTACCAGAAGCAGTGCGGGGAAAATCGTCATGACAGCCTCAAAATTAAATTTCGGGGATGTAAAGTTGGGAAGAGCAAAAAACGCCGCTTCTCTTACCTGGGTAAAATCCAGAAGTCCGCATGCCCCTGCTGCCACATATCCTGCAATGATCGCGATCAGGATCGGAATAACAGAAAGAAAACCACGGAACAGGATCTGCCCGAATACCGCAACTCCAAGTGTCACCAGAAATACGATCACATTCTTCGGATCTACCTTTTCATCCAGAAGTCCTGCCGTGCTTGCCGCATTTCCCGCAAGTTCCAGACCGATCAGTGCAACTACCGGTCCCATTGCCGCGGTAGGAAGCACGATATCGATCCAGTCCGTTCCACACTGACGGACAATAAACGCCACGCACATACCTGCGATACCAAGTACGACGAAACCGCCAAGGGCATACTCATAACCGTACTTGCTGATGACCAGAAGTGCCGGTGAAAGAAAGGCAAAACTGGAGCCCAAGTATGCCGGTGCCTTTCCTTTTGTGATGAAAATAAAAAGAAGTGTTCCCACGCCGTTCATCAAAAGCACGATGGCCGGGTTGATGCCAAAAAGGAACGGCACCAGTACGGATGCTCCGAACATGGCAAACATGTGCTGGATACTTAACGGTATCAGCATTTTTGCAGGTACTTTTTCTTCGACCTGTATGATTCTTTTTTCCACTCTCAAATCCTCCGTTTTTTATTATCCCACCGATTATAGCACAGGTTTTCTCATCGTGGGAGATTTTTTCCGCAAATATGCAGATACTGTGTGGTATACTGTTGTTATCTCCGGGAAAACAGACGGAGCATGGAAATGTAAGTACGATCTGTTCCGGATAATTTTTCAGAAAGGACTTTTCTTCTATGAAAGCATACGAACGACTTTTATCCTATGTAAAAATATTCACACCAAGCAACGAAGAGAGCACTTCTTCCCCTTCTTCCCAGTGTCAGTTTGATCTGGCGCATGTCCTTGTAGAGGAACTGAAAGGACTTGGTATCTCTGATGTAAGTCTGGATGAGCACTGCTATGTTTATGCTCATCTTCCGGCCACAAAAGGACTGGAACACTGCAAAGCCCTCGGCTTTATCGCACATATGGACACAGTTTCCGATTTCTGCGACCATGCAGTCACACCTGTGATCACTGAAAATTATGATGGAAAAGATCTCCCTCTTGGTACAAGCGGCAGAACGCTTTCTCCGGAAATGTTCTCACACCTTACTTCTCTTGCCGGACGGACCCTCATCACCTCAGACGGAACCACAATCCTGGGTGCTGACGACAAGGCCGGCATTGCGGAGATCCTCACAGCGCTGGAGCATATCCTTACGGAAAAAATACCTCACGGACCTCTCTGTGTTGCGTTTACTCCAGATGAAGAGATCGGCATGGGACCGGCTCACTTCGATGTAAAAAAATTCGGTGCAGATTACGCCTATACCCTGGACGGTGATACAGAAGGCGAGATCCAGTACGAAAACTTCAACGCCTGCAGCGCAAAGGTAACTTTCCAGGGTGTCAATGTCCATCCCGGTTCTTCCAAAAATACCATGGTCAATGCTGCCCTTGTTGCCATGGAATTTAATTCCATGCTCCCATCTGCGGATACGCCAAGGAACACAGAGGACTATCAGGGATTTTTCCATCTGTGCTCCATGAAAGGAGATGTTTCCCAGGCTGAACTCCAGTATATTGTCCGTGACCACGATGCCGCTTCTTTTGAAATCCGCCAGAAAACCCTTGCACACATCACTGAAATCCTCAACGAAAAATGGGGTGAAGATACCGTGACCCTTACCATCACCCAGCAGTACCGCAATATGAAAGAGATCATTGATACCTGCCCGTGGCTGATCACCCTGGCAGAGGATGCCTGCCGGGCCTGCGGTGTCACACCGCTGATCCTGCCTATCCGTGGCGGCACAGACGGAGCCCAGTTAAGTTTCATGGGACTTCCCTGCCCGAACCTTGGAACCGGCGGACATGCCTATCACGGGCCTTATGAGCACATTACTGTTGAAGGAATGGATGCTGCTGTAGATGTTACCCTGGAGATTATAAAACTGTTTTCCCAAAGGAAAGGCTAAAAAGAAATTTCTTCAAAAACCTGAATCGCCAGAAATCTGATATAAACAAAAAATACCCACAGATCCTCCAGCCGGTTATTTTCCGGAATAAATCTGTGGGTATTTCTATACCATATAAAATTCATCTGAACCAGGTCGAATCAGATGAAGACTTCCTTGATTCGGTTAAATAATCTTCATCATTCTCGCCAGTTTCTTCATATACCTTCCACCAGGCATCATGCCCAGATCTTCTTCACTTGGCTTACTTACAAACAGATATACAATAAAGTACACTGTAGCTGCCAGAATCACAGAAATACCAAGGCAGATCACATTGGAGTGAATCAGCGCATACAGTCCGTAATATACCACTCCTGCAACAACTCCCATTGGAATAGATGCCAGGAACGGGCTTAAATAAGCACTTCTCCACGGATTCTTATAACCCATGTATTTCTTGATGGAACGGTCATTAAGAAGACACATCACAACCGCATAGACGATCTGTGCGATGACGATGGTATAAACGCCAAAGTTGGTAAATACCAGAAGCAGTGCCATGGCGATTACATCGGCCACCAGAGCGATAGCTGCATGGATCATCGGAAGTTTCGGCTTGCCGATTCCCTGAAGTACACCGTTGGTGATATTGGAGTTACCGTTGAGGATAATGGTAATTCCTCCCAGAATCAGAAGCTGTCCGCCTACACCATTGGTTCCCGGGAAGATCAGTCTTGTGATCGGTCCGGAAAGAACTGCAAGACCTACTGCCGCCGGAATGGAAATCAGCATGCTGATCCAGGTGGCACGGTCGGTCTTCATATTGGCACCCTCAATATCATGCATGGCATAATGTGCAGAAACCTCTGGAATCATGGAAGTCGGCGCCGTACTTGCCAGGGTAAGCGGGATATTGATCAGTGTCATATAATATCCGTACTCGGAATACAGGGTCTGGATCACGTCTTTGGCAGCGCCTTTGATGTCCATAATACCGGAATACATATAGCTGTTGATATATCCGTTTACGTTGTAGATAAATGCGCTGAGAATGATCGGCATGATGATAAGCACGATATTACTCATTACATGTCCCATGCTCTCATTCACAGAGTGATGGTCATTAGCGATCCTTTTTCGAATGATCTTACGGTTTACCCCGTAGACGATCAGCATAAAGATCAGAGCGGACGCCACACCGGCACCGGTACCCATGGTAGCACCTGCCGCACCCCAGCGATGGACCAGATCCATATCTCCCGTTGCGGAGAAGTGCTGAATAAATACATGTGACATCAGAAGCGCAAAGGTTGCCACAAAAATCTGTTCAATAATCTGTGAGATCGATGTCGGCATCATATTGCGGTATGCCTGGAAATATCCGCGGAATACACCGCACAGACCAGACATGAAAATTGTAGGCGCAAGCATCTGCAGTGCCAGACGGGCATTTGCCATACTGTCCGGAACCAGGATTCCCGCACCAAATACACAGACAAGTGCCACGATGCCGCCGGCAACTGCCGCATAGATCAGAGCACCGTAAAATACTTTCTGTGCATCTTTATATCTGTGAAAAGCGATCTTTTCCGCCATGATCTTGGATACCGCCTGTGGAATACTGAAAGACGCGATCATCAGCAGAATGAAATATACATTCTGTGCAAACTGGAAAAGTGCAAAACTCTGGCTTCCCAGTGTGGTTGAAAGCGGGCTCTTGTACAGCATTCCGATGATCTTGGAGATCAGCGCCGCAACCATAAGAAAAGAGGCGTTTTTCACAAGTGTGTTATCGTTTTTTTTACCCATTTTACTTTCCTTAACTTAAATATTCTCGATCTGCCAGTCAATGGGTTCTTCCCCGTTGGCTTTCAGAAATTCGTTGGCCTTACTGAAATGTTTGCATCCGAAAAATCCCCGGTAAGCAGAAAGGGGGCTTGGATGTGGTGCTTCCAGGATCA
>OLSM01001145.1_pt1 | contig 21034 bp, 16 predicted proteins | sample 1672721 | NCBI WGS metagenome assembly OLSM01 (sample SAMEA3136717, study PRJEB25190) | human gut metagenome | reverse complement strand
AAATACCGACCTCCAAAGTTAGATTTTTTAGGTCTAACTTTTGGGGGTCGGGTCAGTTTGATTTGGTACAGAGCATTTTTGTTTTTGCATGATTTTTAATCTTCAAAAAGCGAATTCATCAGATTTTTAATTTTTTCTTTTCTGGCTTTTGTTTCATCGCTGTTCAGAAAATAGCTGTTTTCCTGAAAGTTGATTACATCGCCTTCTTTGATATTTTTCGGCAGGGCTTTAAGTTCAAGATTCACCATATCGCCGTTTTCACACTCAAGAACAGCCTTGTCGCCTTCTATTCTGTCAACAATAAATTTTTTCAAGCTTATTCATCCCTTTTCATTGAAGTTTGTCCCGTTTTGATTGTCACACCTGAACCCTCAGTTGAAATAACAACTGTTCCGTTTTCATCGGTTCTGTATGTTTCAACTCCGAATTCATCAAGCAACTTTAATGTGCTTTTGTGCGGATGTCCGTAGCTGTTATCCTTGCCGAGTGAAATAACCGCATATTTTGGATTTACCTTTTCAAGCAACGCTTTTGTTGTTGAAGTTCTGCTTCCGTGATGACCTACTTTAAGAACTTCCGCACTCATATCTGCCGTAACAGTATCAAGCTCTTTCTTTTCGGCATCTCCGAGGAACAGAAAGCTATCGTTTTTGTAAGTTATTTTTAGAATTACAGAGCAATTGTTCAGATTATCCTCGTCAATCGTTACGGGAGCAAGAATATTTATGCTGAAATCGTTGTCATCAATAATATTCATACCCGCTTTGGCTGACTTGACTTTAAGTCCCTTGTCTGCAATTGCCGTGAGCAGATTCTCATAGGTCTTGGTTGTGGTTGTAACCTTAGGCATATAGATTTCGCCGATATTATTATGCTTTACAACATAAGCCATTGAACCGATATGGTCGGCATGAGGGTGAGTTGCAACGAGATAATCAATATTTGTGTATCCGAGATTATTGATATATTCGGTAATACTTTTGCCGTACATATTTTCGCCTGCATCAATCAGCATACACTTTTGATTCGGCAGTTCAATAAATATGCTGTCACCCTGTCCGACATCAAGGTAATGAACCGATAATGTTCCGATTTCTGAAACAGTTGTTTTGCTTTCCGAATCGGAACCGTTCACATTGATATTGATTGAACACGAACAAAGTGCAAGACAGATTACAGCAAACAATGCAGTAAGCTTTAATATTAATTTTGAATTAATTTTAATTTTTAACACCTCACAATTCTGAGTCTTATTGTACAATAAACAAGTCAATATTTCAAGAACAGAAAAAGGAGAGCCTTTGCGACTCTCCCCTTTCGATTATCATTATGCGGTTTTGCCTGTATAAAGCTGATAGTATCTGCCCTTTTGTTCAAGAAGCCGTTCGTGTGAACCACGCTCGATTATTCTGCCCTTTTCAAGAACCATAATACAGTCTGAATTCTTGATTGTTGAAAGTCTGTGGGCAATAACAAAGGTTGTTCTGCCGTGCATAAGCTTATCCATGCTGTCCTGAACCATCTTTTCGGTACGGGTATCAATTGAACTTGTAGCCTCATCAAGGATAAGTGCGGGCGGATCTGCAACAGCGGCTCTTGCAATCGCAAGCATCTGGCGCTGTCCCTGACTGAGATTGCCGCCATCACCTTTGAGCAGGGTGTTGTAGCCGTCAGGAAGTTTTCTGATAAAGCTGTCTGCGTTGGCAAGCTTTGCCGCTGCGATAACCTCTTCGTCTGTTGCGTCAAGTCTGCCGTAACGGATATTTTCCATTACGGTATCCGTGAACAGGTGTGTATCCTGTAAAACTATACCGAGTGAACGGCGAAGGTCGCCTTTTTTGATTTTGTTGATATTGATTCCGTCATAACGGATTTTACCGTCCTGAATATCATAGAATCGGTTAATAAGGTTTGTGATTGTTGTTTTGCCTGCACCTGTTGAACCGACAAACGCAATCTTCTGACCGGGTTCTGCGTACAAATCAATATTGTGAAGAACGATTTTATCATCTGTATAACCGAAGTCAACATCATCCATAACAAGCGCACCCTTGAGTTCACGATACTCTGTTTTGCCTGTTGTGCTGTGAGTATGCTTCCAAGCCCACATACCTGTTTTTTCCTCTGTTTCAACAAGCCTGTCGCCCTCTTTGCGTACATTAACAAGTGTTACATATCCGTCATCAACCTCAGGCTCTTCGTCAAGAAGTTTGAAGATACGGTCTGCACCTGCAAGAGCCATAACAATTGAGTTAAACTGCTGGCTGACCTGATTGATAGGCTGGGTAAAGCTCTTGTTGAATGTGAGGAAACTTACGAGTTTACCGATTGTAAATCCGAGGAAGTTGTTGAGAGCAAAGATACAACCTACGATTGCACAAAGCACATAGCTGATGTTACCGATTTGTGCGTTAATCGGCATAAGGATATTTGCAAACTTGTTTGCGTTGTATGAACTGTTGAAAAGTCTGTCATTAAGCTCATTGAATTCTTCAATGCTCTTTTTTTCATGGTTAAATACTTTTACAACCTTCTGACCGTTCATCATTTCCTCAATGTAACCGTTAGTCGCACCGAGATCTGCCTGCTGTTTTGCAAAAAACCTTCCGCTTCGTGACGCAAGCTGTTTTGTTACAAAAAGCATTACACCAACCATTATAAGTGTAAGAATTGTAAGAGGAATACTGAGTGTAAACATACTGACAAGAACGGCAATGATTGTAATTCCGCTGTTGAAAAGCTGAGGAATACTCTGGCTGATCATCTGACGGAGGGTGTCAATATCGTTTGTGTAAACACTCATGATATCGCCGTGAGGGTGTGTGTCAAAGTATTTTATCGGAAGGCTTTCCATATGTTCAAATATCTGACAACGCAAATCACGCATTGTACCCTGTGTTACATAAACCATAATTTTGGCGTAGATAAACGCCGACGCCGCACCGATTGCATAGAAAATTGCAACTCTTAAAATTACTCCGAGCATCGGTCCGAAGTCACGGCTGCCGCTCTGAATCATCGGAGTGATGTAATCGTCAATAAGGTTCTGAATAAACAATGAACCCTGAACATTTGCAAGTACGCTGATGAGGATGCAGACGAAAACAATAATCATCTGAAATTTATATTTTTTAAAGATAATACCGAATAGTCTTTTAAGAACCTGACCTGAATTTTCAACCTTTTGTGCAGGTCCTCGGTTTCTTCTTCCCATTGGTCCCGGCATAATTACAGCTCTCCTTTCGCATCAAAATCACCGTTGCCGCTTGTCTGGGCAACATAAATTTCATTGTAAATCGGACTGTTTTTGATAAGTTCTTCGTGAGTACCCACTGCGCTTATCTCACCGTCATCCATTACAATAATCTTGTCTGCGTGTGAAACGCTTGATACACGCTGTGAAATAATCAGCTTTGTAGTATCGGGGATATTCTCGCTGAATGCCTTGCGGATACTTGCGTCTGTTGCGGTATCAACTGCACTTGTCGAATCATCAAGAATAAGAATTTTCGGATTTTTCAGCAAAGCTCTTGCAATGCAAAGACGCTGTTTCTGACCGCCCGAAACATTAGTACCGCCCTGTTCGATTTTTGTGTTGTACTTATCGGGGAAGCTTTCGATAAACGCATCTGCACACGCCAGCTTGCAGGCATTGACGCATTCTTCCTCTGTAGCATTTTCGTTGCCCCATCTGAGGTTGTCAAGGATTGTACCGCTGAAAAGAACATTCGACTGGAGCACAACCGAAACCTTGTCACGCAGAGTTTCGATATCATAGTCACGAACATCTTTTCCACCGACCTTAACAGAACCTTCGGTTACATCATAAAGTCTTGCAATAAGGTTTACAAGGCTTGTTTTTGAAGAACCCGTACCGCCGATAATACCGATTGTTTCGCCTGATTTGATTTTTAGGTTGATATCGTTGAGAATCGGTTTTTCGGCTTTTGTGTTGTATGAGAATGAAACATTGTCAAACTCAATGCTTCCGTCCTTAACCTCGTAAACAGGGTTTTCAGGATTTGCAAGCGTTGATTTTTCATTAAGAACACCTGCAACACGCTTACCGCTTGCAAGGCTCATTGTGAGCATTACAAACACCATTGCCACCATAAGGAGATTCATAAGAATGTTCATACAATATGTGAGCATACTTGTAAGTTCACCTGTTGTAAGCTCACTGCTTACAATCATATTTGCGCCAAACCAGCTTACAAGGATGATTGATGCGTATGAAGTAACCATCATAATCGGTGATACTGTTACCATTGCATTTTCAGCCTTAACAAAAAGTCTGTAAACATTGTCGGCTGCCTTGCGGAACTTTCCAACCTCATGTTTTTCACGAACAAAAGCCTTTACGACTCTGATTGAAGTTACATTTTCCTGAACGCTTGCGTTGAGTTCATCGTACTTTTCAAAAACCTGACTGAAATACTTGTATGTTGCCTTCATAATAAATACAAGAACAACAGAAAGTAAAATTGTTGCAATAAGATAAATACAGGCAAGCCTTGCATTGATGATGAATGTCATTGTCATTGCACAGATGAGCGATACAGGCGCTCTGAAACACATTCTTAAAAGCATCTGATATGCATTTTGAAGGTTTGTTACATCCGTTGTCATACGGGTAACAAGTCCTGCGGTTGAGTAACGGTCAATGTTGGCAAACGAGAATGACTGGATATTTGCAAACATTGAGCGTCTGAGGTTTCTTGCAAAGCCTGCCGAAGCTTTTGCACCGTAGATACCGCCCATCATACCTGCAAACAAACCTGTGAGTGCAAGTGCACCCATATAACCGCCCGTTATGAGTATGTGCTGCATATCGCCCTTGTTGATACCGTCATCAATCATTGATGACATAAGAAACGGAATAATTGTTTCAACAATTACTTCGAGTATCATAAAGAACGGAGTCAGAACGGATTCTTTGACGAAACCTTTGATATTTTTTGCCAAAGTTTTTATCATACTTATCTCCTTCCGTTTTAATTTGCATTTTCAAGTCCGCTGAGAATTTTATTTATAAGAAAAAGAAATTGTTTCTTTTCTTCTTTTGTCAGCAGACTGTCAAGCAAAGTTTCGTTTTTGGTTATCATATTTTCGATTTTGTAATGAAGTTCAATACCTGTTTCGGTCAAGACAAGTTTTTTGAGTCTTGCGTCACTTTCAACGCTCTCCCTCGTTATGTAATTTTTCTTTTCCATAAGTTTAAGAATACTTGTAACGGTTGAACGGGCAATTGAAAATGCGTTTTCAATATCTTTTTGATAAACATCTTCATCACGATGATCATAGAGATATGCAATAATCCAGCCGTGCATAAGAGTCAGCTTATCCACTCCCTTATCCTTGGCGGAATAGATTAACTTTCTCTGCAAAACCTGATTAAGCACCTTGATTTCGTGACCGATTGAATCATTAAAGCGTTTGTTGCACTTACAGCTTTTTAGGCTTTTGTCATCACACATTATTTCACCTCCGAAATCACACTTATGAGATATTGTTCTATATAGAATAGTTCGATACAAAACAATTTGTATCAGTAATTATAGCACCTTCATTTTGAATGTCAAGAGAAATTACAAATAATTATTCAAAATTTCACATTGCTGTCACAAATCAAAAGCGACAGCTAAAATTACAGCTGTCGCAGTTAAAATCATATTCACTTTGCACAAATTATGACAATTGTCACTTTTTTAGGATTTCTGTCGCATCACGGATATCGGGGGTTTTATCACCGTTGATATCGCAAACAAAAAGAGCATACTGATTTTCGTCATAATCGTCAAAGGTGAGGTCTTTGATAAGATACTTCTGAATAAGCTCAGCATCCTTTTCATCTGTTTTTCCGTCAATGTTGAGGTCTTTCATATTTTTGGGAACGCAACCGCCGTCAAGCACAAAATCAATACCGCCGTCGTTCATGAGTTCATCGGCTCTGTTTTTGTCAACATCAACAATGTAAAGTCCCAATGTGTCAAAGCATTGATAAACATACTTTGCATCCTTTAAAATCTCGGCTTTCTTTTCTTTTGCCCTGTCATTTGTTATGCCTGCACCTTGAAGGTGTGAGTCAAGCTTTGCAATCATCTCCATTGCGTAATCGTTATCCGTCATTGCACGGTCGAGATCAACACCGTTTGTCATATAGAACCAACCGAGCGAACCCATAACATATAGATTATTCACATCAAGTCCGCAGTAAACGGCAATTTTTCCGTCATTGTACTGACCTTTTTTCATCGACATTTTGGAATAGCCCTTGATTATGCTGTAACCGAGCTTCATTCCGTCCTCGCTGATATAGTCAAGATCAAACGCCGCTGCACTTGTGCATGAAAAGCACGCTCCGCCAATGAGCATTGCAAATACGAGCAATATTGAAATCACCTTTTTAGAAAATTTTCTTTTCATAAAAAACACCTCCATTGGTAGTATCACCGAACGGAAGTGTTTTATTTTGATTTATTTAATTTTATTTGACTTATTATTTTTTCTTTCTTTTCTTATTTGATTAAGCTCTGAACCTTTGATTTTTACCTTTCTTTTAAATTTTGCAACGGTAAACGCTTTTATCCTGTCATGATAGACATAATTAATTTCCGCACAAACCATAAGACAAACCATAAGAAAGTAAAACCAAATCATAATAACGGCAATTCTTGTAAGACCTCCGTACACGGAAAATCCGTTGAAATCCGACACATAAACCGAAATACCGAACGAAAGCACATACCACGAAACCGTGCAGAGAAACGCACCGGGCAACTGTGACTTAAAGCCGTATTCCTTATGCTCGCTGCGTGAGATGTTCGGAAAGTTCCTGTAAATCAGCGCAAACAATACCGTGAGAAACATAAAGATAAGTATATATCTGAGATGATAGATTATTCCGATTATGTCAGGCAATGATTTTAGATGCGGTGAAAGAAAATCGTTAATTGTTGAACCGAGGACAATAAGTACAAGTGACGCAAGCAAAATTACAAACAACGCAATTGTGTAGAACATCGCTCTTATTCTTAAAAAGAACCAGTTTCTGTTTTCGTAAGCGTCATAAATTCTGTTAAGACCGTTTGTGATTGCATGGATTCCCTGTGCCGCTGACCAGAGAGTGACTACAAGCGTTACAAGAGAAATTCCCACAGCACTTTCATAGGCAGAGGTCAGAAAGTATGTTAAGTCATCGGCAATTTTTGACGAAAACACACTGCTGAGTCCGTGATAAACAAAATCAATCGGAACGTGCAAGTTTTGCAAAAGTGACACAAAGAACATTGAGAGCGGCACAGCCGATAATATGATGAAGAATGCCGACTGTCCGGCAATTGCAAAAATATTATCGTGAACGCATTTGCTTGTTATCGGTTCAAATCTGCCTGTTATTCTTTTGTAAAGTTTTATCGCCTTGTCAACGAATTTTATCCTCAATGTGTCACCTCCCCTATTTCTATATGATAATTATTTTATACCGTTTTTCTTCATCTGCACATTATAAGAAATTCTTGTGAGAAGTTTTTCGGGTGCAAAATGTCTGAAAAACGACACCGCTTTCATTTCAAAGCCGGGTGTGATAATCATTTTGCCCTTCATGGTCATGTCAACGGCATACCTTGCGACAAACTTCGGGTCAAGTCCTCTTATGCAGAATTTTACATCCGCAACATTATTGAAGTTGGTTTTTACGGGACCCGGGCAAAGTACGGAAACCTTGACATTTTTATTATCTCTACGCATTTCTTCATGAATCGCCTGAGTAAGACGGACAACATAATTCTTTGATGCATAGTAGCTTGCAAATGTCGGTCCTGCAAGAAATCCTGCGGCAGAACCTACATTGAGAATATATCCGCTGTTTCTCTCCGCCATATCTTTAAGAAAAAGCTTTGTGAGAATGTGAACCGTTGAAACATTGGTGTGAATGAGTTCAAGCTCTCTTTCAAGCGGAACATCCAAAAATTTTCCGTATGCTCCAAAGCCTGCGTTGTTGACAAGAAAATCAATCTGTTCATTTTCATTCTTAATATGCTCATACAAATCCAGGCTGTCACTTTCTCGTGAAAAATCAAGCGTAATTACCCTAACATTCACATTTGAAAGTTCCTCTTTCAGCTTGTTAAGCTTATCTGTTGAGCGTGATACAAGAATAAGGTCATAACCGAGTTCTGCAAGATATCGGGCGATTTCTTTACCTATGCCCGAACTTGCGCCTGTAATCAAAGCCTTCATTAGTTTTCATCATCCTTCGGTTTTTGTGCTGTAGCACAAAGCCATGTTGTACCTTCCTTAGTGTATGTGTTTATGTTTTCAAAGCCTGCCGATTCAAGTACGGATCTGATTTCCTGCGGAGTTACCGACTTGATATTCAGCATATTTTCAACCTTTTCCCACTTGAACGGATCATCGTCTGTTCTGAGCATTTCAAAAAGCAGCATAACCGTTCCGCCCTGTTTGAGAACACGGAAAACTTCTTTTACATCATTTTCCTTATCAGGCCAGAAGTAGTAGGTTTCAACTGCCGTGATATTGTCGAATGTATTGTCATCAAAAGGCATATCGGATACGGATGCCTGAAGAATTTTCGCTTTGTTGCAGAGTATATTTTTTGAATTGAGTTTTTCGGAGGATTTTACCGAGAGTTCGGAATAGTCGATTCCGTAAACCTTGCCGTTGGCAACAATTGAGCAAAGTCGGTCAACGGTTTTTCCGCCGCCGCAGCCTATGTCAAGTACAGTTGCGGTGCGTTCAATATTCATATGTTCAAGTCCCCATGAGGTGAGGCTTGAATGTCCTTTATTCATAGCCTTAATCATCATTTTGCCCCAAAAGCCGTTTGGCTTTTTAGCATTCTCCACCAACTTGCGGTATTTCATAAAAATCACTCCAATCTGAAATTTTCATCTGTTTACTGTCTTATTATCTATTATTTTCTTTTTCTTCCTGTTGAATTAAGTTTTTGAAGTAAGAGTGCAAGGAAAAACGCACCACCTACTATAACGATGAACCAAACAAATGACATATACAACGGTTGATTCATCACACGCAAAAACGGGTATGGACCGTCAACTGCACCGACTATATTAAGTATAATAAGCAGAATCGCATATATTAATGTAGGGATTGTAGCCGTGAAAGCTGATTTTGTGTTAAGGTGAGGTTCTTTTTCAAAAAGCACAAACGATAAAATTGTAAGAATCGGACACAAAGTATGTAAAAAGGTGAAGTCTTTGTTAAAAAGCATATAGAGCCAACCGTTTATGCCCTCTCCACGCATCGGGGAAAGTACAGCAAGAACTACGATAAATGTTACCGAAAGCATAGCCGCCGCCATATATTTGAACATTTGAACCGAGTGCGGAATTTCTTTTCCGCTTTTGAGATATCGCACCTGAAAGCCTGCCATAACCGCACAGGCAACAAGTGCAAACAGGTTGCTGTCTTCAGTGTAATATATAAGCGGATAGCAGCCTATTTTGAAAAACACGATAATTATTGCGGCAATCTCACAAGCAATAATCGCAAGATTAAATGCCAAAGCCGTTTTTGTTCGTTTAATTTTAAGAATATTTTGCATTTTAATTCCTTTTCTATTGTTAGTTTCTTTCAATCAATGCCACGCTCTCTACATGGGAGGTTCCGGAGAACATATCGCAGGGGGTGATTTCTTTGGGGGTGTAGCCGTTTTCTGTGAAGAATTTTAAATCTCTTGCGAGGGTTGCGGGGTCACAGGATACATAGACTACACGGCTCGGCGACATTCTTGAAATTGTCTTTACAAGCTCTTCGCCACAGCCTTTTCTCGGTGGGTCAAGGATTACGCAGTCGGGTTTTAAACCCTCTTTTTCAAGCTGAAATGCGGCATCTGAGGCATCTCCGCAGATGAATCGTGCATTTTCAATGCCGTTTGCTTTTGCATTTTCATTTGCATCTTTCACGGCATCTTCAACAATCTCCGCACCGATAAGCTGTTTACATGAATCAGCCATTGTAAGACCTATTGTACCCGTTCCGCAGTATAAATCAAACAGAATTTCGTCAGATTTGAGATTTGCATATTCTTTGGCTTTGCCGTAAAGCTTTTCAGCCTGTTTTCTGTTGATCTGCCAGAACGAAAACGGTGAAATCTTAAACTGCAATCCGCAAAGTGTGTCGGTAATATAGTCACTTCCGTAGATTGTTCTGTTTTTTCTGCCGAGAACAACATTGGTTTTTTCTCTGTTAGAATTAATAATCACACTTTTTAACTGCGGAAGTTCGGATTTGAGCATTTTCACGAGTAAATCTTCCTGTTTAAGACCGTTTGCGTTGACAACATAGCACACCATAAGCTCGCCCGAAACCTCGCCGATTCTGATATAAATGTGGCGAAGTCTTCCCTTGCCTGTTGTTTCATTATAAATTTCCGTGTTGGTTTTTGCGATAAAATCTTTTGTGATTTCAATTACCCTTGCAAAAATTTTGGGCTGTAAAATACAGTCGGTGCAATTGATTATGCGGTGGCTGTGGAATGAGTAAAAACCCGTCACAACATTTCCGTCACGATCAAGACCGACAGGATACTGCGCCTTGTTGCGGTATCTTGTGATATTATCCGACGAAATTATCGGCTTGAAAACAACATTATCAAGACCGCCGATGCGTGTCACGGCATCCTCAACTCTCTGCTGTTTTATTTTGCATTCTTCTTCATAAGAAATATGTCGCCATGTGCAACCGCCGCACTTCATAAAGTTTTCGCAGTCGGGGGTAATTCTCGCCTTGGACGGAACGAGAATTTCTTCGATTTTGCCGAAAGCGTAGGTTTTCTTAACCTTTAATATACGCACATTGAGTTCGTCACCGATTGCAGAACCCTGTACAAAAACGGCAATGCCGTCATCTGTTCTTCCGACTCCGCTTCCCTCGGCAGTTGCCGAAGTTATTGTAAGGTTTACAATATCGTTCTTTTTTAAAGTCATTTTATCACTCTGCCATTTTATGTGTATTTTAGTTATAATCCTATTCCCCTTTATTTTAGCATTTACTCTACAATTTGGCAACAATTAAAACACAGTATCCGTACAATACACAAAAATTGCACAAATATCAAATTAGGTATTTATTTTTTTGTCCATTCGTCTTATAATATGAGTATTGCAGTTCTGTCACGGCATTGCTCTTTGAATGCAAATCAACCTGTGTTCCAACTTAAATACAGGCAAAGCGGAATGATTTTTCTGACAGACAAATATACTTATCAGGAATGGAGTGGACTATTGTGAATTACGACAGTCTTATGGATAACATAAAAAGAATACATTTTATCGGTATAGGCGGCAGCGGAATGTGTCCGCTGGCTGAGATTCTTCACCACGAGGGCTATGAGCTTTCGGGTTCGGATATGAACGAGGGTGAAACTCTTGACAGAATTAAGGGTTACGGCATTCCCGTATTTATGGGACACGCCGCAGAAAATATCAAGGGCGCAGAGCTTGTTGTTTACTCAGCGGCTATTAAGGAAACTAATCCCGAAAGACAGGCGGCAAAGGAACTCGGTATTCCGTGCATTGAAAGAAGCGTAATGCTCGGTATTGTTACAAGAAGATACAGAAGAAGTATTGCGGTTTCGGGTACACACGGCAAGACAACCACAACCGCTATGCTTTCACAGGTGCTTATCGGCAGCGGTTTTGATCCGTCAGCTATTATCGGAGGAAAACTTCCGTTCATCGGCGGAAACAGCTATGTCGGTCACAGCGATATAATCGTTTGTGAGGCTTGTGAGTATGTTGACACATTCTTACAGCTCAATCCGTTTATTTCGATTATTCTTAATATTGACGCAGATCATCTTGACTACTTCAAGAATCTTGACAACATTAAGAAGTCATTCAACAAATTTGCTCATCAGACAACAGGCTTGCTTGTTATCAACGGTGACGATGAAAACACTCTTGATGCCGTAAAGGATGTTGAGATTGAGAAAATCACCTACGGCTTTGGCAAAAATTGCGATTACAGAGCTGAAAACATCAGCGCAGACAAGGGTGTTCACGAGCAGTTTGACCTCTACTATAAGGGTGAGAAGCTCACACAAATTAAGCTTATCGTTCCCGGAAAGCACAACATTTATAATGCACTTGCCGCTGCGGCTACTGCACATTATCTTGGCGCTACTCCGAAGGAAATTTCCGAGAATCTTCACAAGTTCGGTGGTGTTCACAGAAGATTTGAAATTCTCGGCACACCTGACGGAATTACTGTTGCCGATGACTTTGCTCATCATCCCACAGAACTTACCGCAACACTCAATGCCGCAATGAAAATGGGCTTTAACAAGGTTTGGGCAATATTCCAGCCGCATACATTTTCAAGAACAGCCATGCTCCTTGACGATTTTGCGGAGGCTCTTAAAATTCCGGATCAGGCAATTATTTCGGCTATTCTACCTGTTCGTGAAACAAACACATATAACATCTATTCTACTGACCTCGGTGCAAAGGTTCCGGGTTCTGTATGTCTTGACACATTTGAAGAAATTACCGACTATGTTTGCAAGAATGCAAAAGAGGGCGACCTCATTCTCACAATGGGCGGCGGTAATGTGTATATGTGTGCCAATATGATTTACAAACAGCTTAAATATATGGAAGAAAATAAATAAGATTTTTAAACAAACAGAAGAACCGTGCTTTTATGGCACGGTTCTTTTTTCTTTTATTGAATATTAAGCAAAAAATGAACAAAGCTCCGTGCGGTTACGGAGCTTTGTTCGTTAAGAGAGAGTTTTTTGTCTACAGCTTTGGCTGTATGAATATTTATATAAAAAGCTAAAAAGCTTGTTGGCTGTTATTGACCGAACATATAGTTCCAGATTGAGTCGCTGTCACCGTTATCGGAGCTTTTGCTCTGTGATTGTGACGACTTATTCTGTTTGTTTGAATTGCCTGTTGAAGAACTGCCACTCGGTGAATATTCTGCAAGAGTGAGCTTGAGATTTGCGGTCTTACCGCTTCTTGTAACGGTAAAAGTTACTGTATCTCCCACCTTTGAATCCTTGAGGGCTGTTTCAATGTCTGATTTTGAAGAAACACTTGTACCGTTTACTGCGGTAATCATATCACCTCTCATAAATCCTGCTTTTTCTGCATTAGAACCGCTTGTTACGGAAAGAACATAACAGCCTGTGTTGCTGAGTCCGTAGTAGAATGCGGAATCGTCGGATGTGATATCTGTAAGCTCCATACCGAGGTCAACCTTGCCCTTTACATAACCGTATGTTTTGAGATCGTCAATTATATCAAGAACATTGTTAATCGGAATAGCAAATGCAATACCTTCAACCTCTGTTGCACTGTCCTTTGCGTTTACAATACCGATAAGCTCACCGTTTGAGTTAAAGAGTCCGCCGCCTGAGTTACCGGGGCTGATCTGAGCGTTGTGCTGGAGAAGCGTCATACTCTTACCCTCAACCGTTACCTGACGGGCAAGTGCGCTGATAATACCGTCTGTTACTGTACCGCCGAGCTGTCCGAGCGGATTACCGATTGCAACAACATAGTCGCCTACTGCAAGATCTGAGCTGTTGCCCATTGTTGCGGCTGAAAGACCTGTTGCATCTACTTTAAGAAGTGCGATATCGTTGTCCTCATCACTGCCGATTATCTTAGCCTTGTATGAAGTTGCACCGTCACGGAGTGTTACCGTGATATTCTCCGCACCTTCGATTACATGGTAGTTTGTGATGATGTAACCGTCCTCGGAAATGATAACACCTGAACCTGCACCCTGCTGAACATACTGCTGAGCAAATCCGCCTGTTACAACGCTTTCGGTAGCAATTTCAACTACGCTGTCAGCTGTTTTCTTAACAATTTCGGAAGTTGTTCCGCTGAGAGCGGCATTGCTTGTGGTTGATGTGCTGTTTGCGGATGCCTGCTTGATGTTTACACTTGAAGATGAGTTGTTGTTAAGTGATGATGCAAGCATACTGCCACCGAATCCTGCACCGCCGCCGAGAATGATTGCAGCTACAAGCATTGCGGCTACAAAACCCTTTGATGCGGGTTTCTTCGGCTTTTTAGGCTTTTTAACTTTTACCTTCTTAGCCTTTGGTGCGGAATACTGTTGATTTGCATACGGTGAACCCGACTGTGAGCCGTATGGATTCTGTGACGGATTGCCGTATGAATAGTTGTTAGTCTGCTGTGAAGAATATGGGTTTGAAGAATACTGTGAACCGTATGAATCCGATGAGTAGTTCTGTGAAGATGTACCCGATGCTGTGTTTGAAGAATAAGCATTTTCATAACGGTTAGGGTTGTGTGACGCATTCTCGTTGTTACCGTTTATATACGAATGGCGGTACTCACCCGAATTTGCACTTGATGTTGAATTTGTGTTCCATTCATAAGAGCTTTCTGCATTTTCTGCAGTTGATGCAGACTGTGAATCTGATGATGAATGAATATCCTGATAGCTGTTGTCAGCAGTATTATTATCTGACGAATAACCGTCATAACCGTTTTTATTGTTTTCAAAGTTATCGTTCATAACTGTACCTCCGATTAAAAGTTATATTTTCAAAAGACTCCATCGAATGTCGGTGTTGTTTTTTGATGTTGTAGATATAATAAAGCCCCAAAGTGAAAAGTATATGAAATACGGCTGAATTAATGTTGAAAGCAAGAAAATAGTATGTGAAAATTCGGTGTGCGTTGTGAGGAGTACGACACAATCATCTGTATTCACGAAAAAAGGGCAGAACAAAACGCTCTGCCCTATATAATGTTTAAGATAATAACAATTTTAAATATCAGTTATCCTTAATCTGATATTTACTAAATAATCCGTCAACAATACTCTTCATATTATTGAAGAACATATTAGTAAGTTGTATGAATACACAAAAGAATATAATCACGAAGCCTACACCTTTAAAACGAGGATTAAGCGTTCCTGTCAAAATAAGATTACAACCGATAAAGAAGAGAAGCGAAAAGATTATGAAAACAAGAACAATCATCGGACTTGGAAACATTCTGATTGTTAAATCAGAATATCCACAATCTTCCTCTATCTTACCTGAAAAAATCGGACTCAGGCTATAAATTCCACCGTAATTTTTAGCCGGTACATAGTCGGTACAAATTTCATTTTAAAACCCTTATCCGTAAATTTTACATCATAGGAATAATCATCCCTCTTGATGTCAGCACCATACTTAGAATTACTTTTAATTATATCATTTATGTGTTCTTCGGATAAAGAAAGTTTATAATGAAGTTTATCAAAGAATTTTATAATCATAGGAATAACTCCATATACAAAAGGCACTCAGTTTGCCGAAACGGTGTTGACCTGTTCTTTTGTTTCGGGCTTCTTTTCAACCTTTTCGTTAAGCTTTTTCTTTACCGAAACTTCGTCAAACTTCTTTTTGAAGGATACTCTGCCGTTGAACTTCTTTCTGCAATATTTGCATGAAAATTCGGCGGTAAAGCTTTTGTTGTGAAGTCGCCACTTTGAAAGCTGAACAAGCGGTTTTCCGCAATCTTCACAATCGAAAAACATAACGCTTTTGTCAACATCGGGGCTGTTGATATCTGTAACAAAATGATTTTTGAACAGCAGTCTGTCATAGAATTCGTCACAAACAGCATCCTTAATGTACGGCTTTAACGGATACTTACCGTAAAAAGCCTTCATACATTCCAATGTTAGGTACACATCGGCAAGCGCCCTATGCTGATCATCTTCCGAAAAATCAACACCTGCCATTTCGGCACAGGCACCGAGTCCCAGCTGACAGGATGAATCGTGCAAATCAAGACAATCTTCACAATAGCTTTGCAGATTGCAATAGCGTGAGAGAAACGGAAGTCTGGTTCTGCCCGTGTAGTAGCTGTAGTTTTCGATAAGAGCATGAAGGTCGGAGTCGCTCCATGTCATAAGCACACCGTCACCCAGAAAATCCGAGAACAGGCTGATTGCTTTGATAAAGCTGACGCCCTCGTCCTTCAACTCTTCATTTGTTATTTTAGTAAGCTGTTTTACCTTACTGCATAGCTTTTTGCCGATTTTCGGAGCAACAAGCATTGTAAAGGTGTCGCATACATTCAGTTCATCATCAAGCTTAACCGCACCGATTTCAATTATTTCATTGACAAATTTGTGCAGAACCTTGCTGTATGAACCGTTCCATTCAAGGTCAAGAATTACATAACTCATTATTTTAATTACTTCTTACGGAATGCCTGTTTCATACGCTGTTCTTTTGAAAGAATACGCTTACGCATACGGATATTTTCGGGAGTAACCTCAACAAGCTCATCATCAGCGATGAATTCAAGGCACTGTTCAAGTGACATAATTGTCGGAGGTGTAAGCTTGAGGGCGTCATCAGAACCCGATGCACGGGTGTTTGTGATGTGCTTTTTCTTGCAGACATTAACTGTGATATCCTCAGACTTAGGACTTGCGCCTACAATCATACCCTCGTAAACAGGAACACCGGGTCCGATAAAGAGTCTGCCTCTTTCCTGAGCGGCATACAAACCGTAGGTTACAGTTTCGCCTGTTTCAAAGGCGATGAGTGAACCCTGATGACGGGTTACGATTTCACCCTTGTATGGCTCATAACCGTCAAATACATGGTTCATAATACCGTTACCGTTTGTATCCGTAAGAAATTCGGGGCGATAACCCATAAGACCTCTTGACGGGATTCTGAATTCAATGTGAGTAACACCGCCTTCACGAGTACCCATATTGATAAGCTCACCTTTTCTTGAACCGAGCTTTTCCATTACAGGACCGACATATGTGTCGGGAACTTCGATGATAAGAAACTCCATAGGCTCATGAAGCTTGCCGTCAATCATCTTTGTAATAACCTGCGGACGGGAAACCTGAAATTCATAATTCTGACGGCGCATTGTTTCGATAAGAATTGAAAGGTGGAGTTCACCTCTGCCCGATACCTTGAATGTATCGGCGCTGTCTGTTTCTTCAACACGGAGAGCAACATTTGTTTCAATTTCCTTGAAAAGTCTGTCACGAAGGTTACGGGAGGTTACATACTTACCCTCTCTGCCTGCAAACGGTGAGTTGTTTACGATAAAGTTCATTGAAACCGTAGGCTCGTCAATCTTTACGAACGGAAGCGGCTCAACACAATCGTTTGAACAGATTGTTTCACCGATGTTGATATCCTGAACACCGCTTACGCAAACGATGTCACCTAGTGTTGCAGTGTCACATTCAACTCTTTTAAGTCCTTCAAACTGATAGAGCTTTGCAATTCTTACATTCTGAGTTGTACCGTCTGTGTGACAGAGAACGGCAGCCTGTCCGTTCTTTGCAGTACCTCTTTCAACACGGCCTACACCGATTCTGCCGACAAACTTATCAGAGTCAATGTTTGAAATAAGGAGCTGGAGTCCTCCGTTCATATCACCCTGAGGAGCAGGGATTTCTTTTACAATTGCGTCAAAGAGAGGTTTCATATCCGTACCGGGTTCATGATAATCCTCTGATGCATAGCCGTCACGGGCAGACGCATAAATTACAGGGAACTCAAGCTGATCTTCGTCGGCGCCGAGCTCGATAAAGAGGTCGAGAACCTCGTCAACAACTTCCTCGGGTCTTGCACCGGGACGGTCGATTTTGTTAAGAACAACAAGCGGCTTTTTGCCGAGACCGAGTGCCTTTTTAAGAACAAATCTTGTCTGCGGCATACAACCCTCAAATGCGTCAACAAGCAATACAACACCGTCAACCATCTGGAGAATACGCTCAACCTCACCGCCGAAATCGGCATGACCGGGGGTGTCAACAATGTTAATTTTGATGCCGTTGTACATTACGGCTGTCGGCTTTGAAAGGATTGTGATACCTCTTTCACGCTCAAGGTCATTAGAGTCCATTACTCTTTCTTCTACATTTTCATTTGCTCTGAAAACACCGCTCTGCTTCAAAAGCTGGTCAACCAAAGTAGTTTTGCCGTGGTCAACATGGGCGATAATTGCAATATTTCTTAAATTCTCTCTTACATCCATAAAAATACCTCGTTTTGCTAAAATCACTTAAATCTTATTGCATACATTAAGCATTATAACACTATAAAAGCTAAAATTCAATTTATATTTTTCATCACCTTTTATGCTAATATCCGACACTTTTTGAACATTTTTCCGATAGAAAACCGCAAAAAATATTTTTTAGTGAAAAAATAACGATTTTTGCTCATTTTGTGTGATTTTTTCTTTACAATATCTCAAGATTGTTATATAATTAACATAGTGTTTTGCATTTTTTTGCAGACCTGAATTATGATAGGCATTAATTTTTAGGAGGTAATATTATGGGTTACACGATTGCGCAGAAAATCATCAAGAATCATCTTGTCTGCGGAGAAATGACCGTTGGCAGTGATATCGGTCTTAAAATCGACCAGACTCTTACTCAGGATGCAACAGGCACTATGGCTTATATCGAATATGAGGCTATGGGCATTCCGAGAGTAAAAACAGAAAAAAGCGTTGCTTACATTGACCACAACACACTTCAGACAGGTTTTGAGAACGCCGATGACCACAGATTTATTCAGTCTGTTTGTAAAAAACACGGTATCTATTTTTCAAGACCCGGCAACGGCATTTGTCACCAGGTTCACCTTGAAAGATTCGGTAAACCGGGAAAGACTTTAATCGGTTCTGACAGCCACACTCCGACAGGCGGCGGTATCGGTATGCTCGCAATCGGTGCAGGCGGTCTTGATGTTGCTGTTGCAATGGGCGGCGGCGCATACTATATTACTATGCCGAAAATGGTAAGAGTTAATCTTACAGGCAAACTCAGTCCTTGGGTTTCTGCAAAAGATATTATTCTCGCAGTTCTTCGTGTTATGAGCGTTAAGGGCGGCGTTGGCAAGATTGTTGAGTACGGCGGAGAAGGTGTTGCCACACTTACGGTTCCCGAAAGAGCAACAATCACAAATATGGGTGCAGAGCTTGGTGCTACAACCTCTGTATTCCCGTCTGATGAAACAACAAGAAAGTTCCTCAAGGCTCAGGGTCGTGAGGAAGATTATACAGAACTCAAAGCTGATGACGATGCAGTTTATGACGAGATTATTGAAATTAACCTTTCAGAGCTTGAACCGCTTGCAGCCTGTCCGCATTCACCCGACAATGTTAAGCCAATCAAAGAGCTTGAGGGCAAGAAGATTGATCAGGTTTGTATCGGTTCATGTACAAACTCAAGCTACCTTGACCTTATGAGAGTTGCTCACATTCTCAAGGGCAAAAAGGTTGCAGACAATGTATCGCTCGCAATTGCTCCGGGTTCAAAGCAGGTATTTAATATGCTCGCTCTCAACGGCGCACTCGGCGACATGATTGCGGCAGGTGCAAGAATCCTTGAAAGTGCTTGCGGTCCGTGTATCGGTATGGGACAGTCACCTAACAGCGGCGGTATCTCACTCAGAACATTCAACCGTAACTTTGAAGGCAGAAGCGGAACGGCAGACGGTCAGATTTATCTTGTATCTCCGGAAACTGCGGCTGTTTCTGCAATCAACGGCGTATTTACAGACCCAAGATGTCTTGGTGCGGCTGCTGAGATTGAAATGCCCGAAAAATTCCTCATCAATGACAATATGGTTATTGATCCCGCTCCTGTTGAAGAAATGGACAGCGTAGAAATCCTCCGTGGTCCTAACATCAAGAGCTATCCCGAAACTCATCCGCTCACAGATTCTATCGAGGCGTCATGTTCACTCAAGGTCGGCGACAACATCACAACCGACCATATTATGCCAGCAGGCGCAAAGATTCTTCCGCTCCGTTCAAATATTCCGAAAATTTCAGAGCATTGCTTTACAGTATGCGACAAGGAATTCCCAACCCGTGCAAAGACACTCGGCAAGAGCATTATTGTCGGCGGTGAAAACTACGGTCAGGGTTCATCCCGTGAGCATGCAGCTCTCGCTCCCCTTTTCCTCGGTGTTAAGGCTGTACTCGTAAAGAGCTTTGCAAGAATTCACAAGAGCAACCTTATCAATGCAGGTATTCTTCCGCTTACATTTGTAAACGCAGAAGATTATGATAAAATCAAGCTTGGCGATATGCTTGAACTCCCGAATGTTAAGGACGAAATTGCAAACGGCAAGCAGGTTACTGTTGTAAACAAGACAACAGGCGACACAATTGTTGCTGACTGTGAGCTTTCAGACAGAACAAGAAACATTATCATTGCAGGCGGTCTGCTTGACTACACAAAGGAGAACAGCTGATATGGAAAAAATTAAAATGGTCACTCCTCTCGTAGAGATGGACGGCGACGAGATGACAAGAGTCATCTGGAAACAGATTAAAGACATTCTCATCACACCTTATGTTGACCTCAAAACAGAATATTATGACCTCGGTCTTGAGCACAGAAACGAGACAGACGATCAGGTTACAGTTGACAGCGCCAACGCAACAAAGAAATACGGTGTTGCCGTTAAGTGTGCCACAATCACACCTAATGCCGCAAGAATGACAGAGTACAACCTCAAGAGTATGTGGAAATCACCTAACGGTACGATTCGTGCTATCCTTGACGGTACGGTATTCAGAAGCCCGATTCTTGTTAAGGGCATTGTTCCCTACATTCCTACATGGAAAAAGCCAATCTGCATTGCCCGTCACGCATACGGTGATGTTTATAAGAACACAGAGATGAAGGTTGAGGCAGGAAGCAAGGCAGAGCTTTGCGTTACAAAGCCTGACGGTACCGAGGAAAGAAGCACAATCTTTGACTTCAAGACTGACGGTATTATTCAGGGTATGCACAACATTGACAAGAGTATCTCATCATTTGCCCGTTCATGCTTTAACTATGCACTTGATCAGAAGCTTGATGTTTGGTTTGCTACAAAGGATACAATCAGCAAGATTTATGACCACAGATTCAAGGACATCTTCAACGAAATCTTTGAGAATGAGTACAAAGAGAAGTTTGAAAAAGCAGGTATTACATATTTCTACACACTTATTGA
>OLSM01001134.1_pt1 | contig 21204 bp, 18 predicted proteins | sample 1672721 | NCBI WGS metagenome assembly OLSM01 (sample SAMEA3136717, study PRJEB25190) | human gut metagenome | reverse complement strand
CGTTCCTCATTCTGTTATGGCTGTTCGTGTGGTTCATCACGCGTTCGCTGTACCGGGATGTCGCCGCGTTCAGCCCACGCAAATCCCGCGCACGTAGGCGCAAGGAGCGCGAAGTGCGCAAATCGAACGACGCGTTGGCGGTGTCAGCGTCGGCCCAGCCGTTGCCTGTCTCCGCACCTACACCGTCGGCGGCCGCGCCTTCGGACACCGCACCCACACCTACGCTGCTGGTGATCATCGACGGCCCGCTCGCCGGCACCTCGGTTCCGCTGAACTCCTCGGTGATCACGCTGGGCCGCGCCGCCTCGAACACGGTGGTGCTCGACGACGAATTCGTCTCGAGCCACCATGCGCGCGTGTACCCCGATCCGAACACCGGAGTCTGGGCCATCGAAGACCTGCACAGCACGAACGGCACCGTGGTGAACCAGCAGCGCATCTCCGCACCCACCATTCTCGGCCCGCGCGTACCGGTGCGCATTGGCGCTACCACGTTCGAATTGAGGTGACCGCGAGTGGCAGACCTGTATATGTATTCCACCACGGTTTCCGACGTCGGCACTGTGCGCTCGAACAACCAGGATTCCTCGTTCGCGGGCGAGCATCTCGTGGCCGTCTGCGATGGCATGGGCGGCCATGCCGGCGGCGACACCGCCTCCACCATCGCGATCCGCTCGCTGGCGCATATCGAGACGGATTCCGCGGGCGGCGACGTGGCCAAGGCGGCGGCGATCATCGAGGCCTCCACACTTGCTGCGCACGATGCCATCGTGGGCAAGGCGAAACGCGAACGCAAGCTCGCCGGCATGGGCACCACCGTCACCGCGATCACGCTCGTCTCCGATTACTGGGTGATCGCCCATATTGGAGATTCGCGCGCGTATTTGCTGCGCGACGGCAAACTCATGCGGCTGACCACCGACCACAGCTATGTGCAGCATCTGATCGACACGAAGCGCATCAATGAGGTGGAGGCGCGCAATCACCCGCAGCGCAATGTGGTCATGCGCGTGCTCGGCGATTTCGACATCGACGCCCACCCTGACATCTCGATTCGCCGCGCAGAGGCCGGGGACCGCCTGTTGCTGTGTTCCGACGGCCTGTGCGGTGTGCTCGAGGATTCCACGATCGAGGAGACGCTCTCGCATTTCACCGATCCGGAGGAGTGCGCGCAGACCTTGGTTTCCATGGCGTTGAAGGCGGGGAGCACCGACAATGTGTCCGCCGTGATCGCAGATTCCACGATCGCCCTGGATGCCGACTCGTTCGATCTGCCGCATCAGACTCCGTTGATCGGCGGTGCCGCCAGCGCGACGCTCGAACCGATTGCAGACATCATTCATGAACCCGTCGCGTCCGCCCCCGCGCTGATCACACGCTCGTCACCGGCGGAGCGTGCCGCCGCGCTGATTGCGAGCGACAGCAACAAGGCCGCGCAATCCGAGGAGCACGACGCCACCCAGCAGGTGGCGCAGCCGTCGACGGTGCGCGAGGAGAACGGCGAACGCGCCAACCCCGACACCGGCGAGATACCGGTCATCCAGAAGCGTGACGGCCATGTCACCGACGATCCCAACGATCCCGACGTCGCCAAGGCCATCCATCACGAGCGGCAGACGCAGCGCAAGGAGACGCGCAAGCGCGGCCGCCGCAATCGTCTGATCGCAATCCTCATCGTGATCGCCGCGCTCGCGCTTGCCACGGGCGGCGCTTTCGGCGCCTACCGCTGGAGCCAGACGAAATACTTCATCGGCAACGCAGACGGCGTGGTGGCCGTGTACCAAGGCGTGAACACCAACGTGTTCGGCCTGGCGCTGTCGCACGAGGTCAAGCGCACGAACATCGACATCGACTCGCTGCCGCAGGCGTGGCGCGACCAGCTGCAGGACGGCATCACCTTCAACAGCTATGACGAGGCCATCCAGCACGTGCAGGTCATCCGTCAGGAGAAAAGCAACTTCAACGACAATTCCAACACGTCCAAGTCGTCCGGCGACGCGGGCAACGGCACGTCCGACTCATCTGACTCATCCGACTCATCCGGGTCGAACGGCACGGACGGCGACTCAAGCGCCGGCAGCAGCCAAACCGACGGCGGCACTGCGGATGGCACCGCGGGCGATACCGGCACGGACGCATCGTCCACCGGCACAGACGGCGGTGACGCCCAATGATCCCCATACGTCTCCGTCAGGCGTCGCTGCTGCTGTTCGCCATGCTGATCAGCGTCGTCGCCTTCTACCAGATGTTCCTGCGCGTCTACGGCCACTTCCCCGCCAACTACATCGGCCTGCTGGCCGTGGTCGGCGCGCTGTTCCTCGTGCTGTGGGGACTGCTGCTGCGGTTCAAGCCGTACGCCAGCCAGGCGATTCTGCCATGCGTGCTGATGCTGACCGCGATCGGCGTGGTGATGATCGCGCGCATCGACAAGTCCGGTAATTCCTCGGTCGGCTCAAGGCAGCTGATCTGGTTGTGCATAGCCCTGACGCTGTGCGGCATCCTCGTGGCGGTCATGCGCGACTATCGTGTGCTGCGCAAATACTCGTACGTGAACATGGTGATAGGCCTGATACTGCTGCTGTCGCCCATGATCCCCGGTCTGGGGCGCAACATCAACGGCGCCAAGATCTGGATCCGCATCGGCGGATATTCGCTGCAGCCCGCCGAATTCGCCAAGCTGTTCCTCGCGTTCTTCTTCGCCGCCTACCTGTTCGACCACCGCGACCAGCTCGCCGTGGGAGGCAAGAAGGTGCTGGGACTCCAGCTGCCCCGCATCAAGGACCTCGGTCCGATCATCATGGTGTGGCTGATCTCGATGGGCGTGCTCATCATGCAGCGCGATCTGGGCACGTCGCTGATGTTCTTCGCGATGTTCGTCGCGATGCTGTACGCGGCCACCGGGCGCAGAAGCTGGATCGTCATCGGCTTCATCGCGTTCGCCGTAGGCGCGGTCGCCGCGGCCAGCGTGTTCAGCCACGTCGGCCAGCGCGTGGACTCATGGCTGCACCCGTTCAGCGACGAGCAGTACAACCGCATAGGCGGCTCGTGGCAGCTGGTCACGGGCATCTTCGGCATGGCCTCCGGCGGCATGACCGGCACCGGCCTGGGTCACGGGCAGCCGGGGCTGACCACGTTCGCGAATTCCGACTTCATCTATTCGTCGGTCGGCGAGGAGCTGGGCTTGACCGGTCTGATGGCCGTTCTGGTGCTGTACCTGCTGATCATCGCGTCCGGGTTCATCACCGCCATGAAGATCAAGGACGGGTTCGGCAAGCTGCTGGCCTCCGGACTGGTGTTCACGATGGCCTTCCAGGTATTCACCGTGGTCGGCGGCATCACGCTGGTAATCCCGCTGACCGGCATGACCATGCCGTACATGGCCGCCGGCGGCTCATCGCTGATCGCGAACTATCTGCTCGCCGCGCTGCTGATGATCATCTCGAACGCGGCGAACCGCCCGGAGCCGGACACACTGTCCGACACGTTCCAATACGAGGCGCTGGCGGTGCTGCGTGACCGCGAGCTGAAGGAACGCACTGACAAGGAGTCCGCACCCGAACGCGAACCGCAGGCCGAGCGGCCACCGGAACCCCGCCACGCGGCGGCGAACAACCAGACCACGGAAATCATCGAGGCAGGTGCGCGATGAACAAATACCTCAGGCAGCTGTTCACCGCCGTCATCGCCTTGTTCGTGGTACTCGGCATGTCCACCACGATCATCACCGCCATCCGCGCCAACTCGCTGAGCTCCGACCCGCGCAACGCAAGGGCGCTGTATCAGGAATACGGCGCTCCCCGAGGCGCCATACTCGCGTCCGACGGGACGATCCTCGCGCAGTCGACCCCGGTCAACGACGTGTTCTCATACCAGCGTTCCTACACGAACGGGCCGGTGTACGCCCCGGTGACCGGCTTCTTCTCGGTCACCCAGCGCGGCGACCGCGGCATCGAATCATCCCGCAACAAGCTGCTGAGCGGCAAGGCGGACGCGCTGTTCTGGGATCAGCTGAAATCGCTATTCACCGGCGTCGAGAACAAGGGCGCGTCCATCGAGACGTCCATCAATCCCAAGCTGCAGCAGCTCGCCTACCAGCAACTCGGCAGCAACGACGGCGCCGCAGTGGTCATCGAGGTCAAGACCGGCCGCATCCTGACCCTGGCGAGTGCCCCCAGCTACGATCCGAACGCTCTCGCCACGCACGACACGAAGAAAGCCACCGCGAACTATTCGAAACTCGCCGCGCAGGCCAACAGCCCGATGATCAACCGCGCGGCCTCGCAGCTGTACCCGCCCGGATCCACGTTCAAGACCATCGTCGCCGCGACGGCGCTGGAATCCGGCGACTACGACACCGATACTCAGATTCCCGCCGGAGCGAGCTATACGCTGCCCGGAACCTCGACGAACCTGACTAACACCACCGCCGCGGCGAACGGCATCGACGGCAAGATCACGCTGCAGGACGCGCTGACATACTCGTCCAACACCGCGTTCGCCCAGCTCGGCGTGAAACTCGGCCAGGACAAGATCGCCGAGCAGGCGAAGAAGCTCGGCTACGGAAGCTCGATCACCATCGACGGCACCTCGTCGTCCGGGCGCCCGATGAAGTCCGTCGCCGCCAAGTTCCCCGACACGCTGTCCGACGACAAGGTGGCGCTGGCGTCCATCGGCCAGGGCGACGTGCTGTCCACGCCATTGCAGAACGCGATGGTCGCCGCGGCCATCGCGAACGACGGCAAGCTCATGAGGCCGACGCTGGTGGACCGCGTGCGGGCCAGCGACCTGAGTACGCTGTCCGAAGCCACGCCCGAAGTGATGTCCACCGCGTTCAGCTCCAGCACGGCGTCCAAGCTCAACCAGATGATGCAGTCGGTGGTCGAGCATGACGCGCCCAGCCTGCAGCTGAGCGGCATCAAGGTCGCGGCGAAGACCGGAACCGCGCAGATCGGCAGCTCCAACCAGACCAACGACGCATGGGTTATCGGGTTCGCCCCCGCCGACAACCCGAAGATCGCGGTCTCCGTTGTTATCCATAATGTCAATCAGTACGGTGTGGAAGCCGCCGGACCGATCATGCGTTCACTGATGGAGGAGGCCCTGAAACAATGAAACTCGTCGAAGGACAACTCATCCACCGCCGTTACCGCCTGGATCGCCGACTGGCGCAGGGCGGCATGGGAGAGGTGTGGAAAGGCCACGACATCCAGCTCAACCGTCCCGTCGCCATCAAGGCGCTGCGCGACGATCAGGGCAACGTCGAGGCCAAGCTGCACCGTCTGCGGGCGGAAGCGCACAATTCCGCCAATCTGGCGCACCCCAACATCGCCGCGCTGTTCGAGTATTACGAGCACGACAGCATCGGCTTCCTCATCATGGAGTACGTGCCCAGCGACTCGCTGGCCGACATCTACCGCGACCGTGGCACGCTGCCCGCGACGGAACTGTTGCCGATACTGATCCAGACCGCGCGCGGCCTGTTCGTGGCGCACAGCCACGGCGTGATCCACCGCGACGTCAAGCCGGCCAACATCATGGTCTCCACTACGGGCGAGGTGAAAATCACCGATTTCGGCGTCTCCTACTCCACGAACCAGGAGCAGATCACGCAGGATGGCATGGTCGTCGGCACCGCGCAGTACATCTCCCCCGAGCAGGCGCAAGGCAAACAGGCCACGCCGCAATCCGACATCTACTCGCTGGGCGTCGTCGCGTACGAGGGGCTGTGCGGGCATCGGCCGTTCACCGGCACCACACCGGTCGACATCGCCGCCGCACACGTCAACGACCCGGTGCCCCCGCTGCCGGATTCCATAGATGTGCAGCTTCGGCAGTTCGTCATGTCGATGCTGTCCAAGGATCCGCTTGACCGTCCGAAGGACGCGCTGACCGTTTCGCGCACGCTGTCGCGCATAGAACGACGTCTGCTCGATCAGGAGACCGCGCAGATGGATGAGACCATCATGGGACTTGGCGGGCGCATGCCCCGCCGCGTATCCAGCACACCGCACACGGCGACGCTGATCACCATGAACCGTAACCAATTTGGCGGGCATACGGCGACGACCGACCCGAAGAATCGAGAGGAATAGCTATGAGCAGCAATATGCCGGCATCGCTGGCGAACGGCCGTTATCAGCTCGGCCAACTTGTAGGGCGTGGAGGCATGGCCGAAGTGCGCGTGGCATTGGACACGCGCCTGGGACGTACGGTGGCGATCAAGATCATGCGCGCCGACCTGGCCAACGACAAGATCTTCCTGTCCCGATTCCGCCGCGAAGCGCACTCCGTGGCGCAGATGAACAACCCGAACATCGTCAACATCTACGACTCCGGCGAGGAGACCGTAATGACCGACAGCGGCGGCACGGAGCGGCTGCCGTACCTGGTGATGGAGTTCGTCAAGGGCCAGACGCTGCGTGACGTGATCAAGGCGAACGGCCCGCTCAGCCAGCGAGACGCCGAACAGGTGATGCTCGGCGTGCTCAACGCGCTCGAATACTCGCATCACATGGGCATCGTCCACCGCGACATCAAGCCCGGCAACATCATGATCTCCGAGCAGGGCGTGGTCAAGGTCATGGACTTCGGCATCGCCCGCGCGCTCGACGACTCCGCTGCAACGATGACCCAGTCCCAGGGCGTGGTCGGCACCGCGCAGTACCTCTCGCCCGAGCAGGCTCGCGGCGAGACCGTCGACATGCGCTCCGACCTGTACTCGGCCGGCTGCGTGCTGTATGAGATGCTCACCGGCCGTCCGCCGTTCACCGGCGACTCGGCTGTGGCGATCGCCTATCAGCACGTGTCGGAGGTGGCGACGCCGCCCAGCACGCTCGTGCCCGGCCTGCCGCGCATGTGGGATTCGATCTGCGCGAAGGCGATGGCGAAGGACCGGCAGAACCGTTACGCGACGGCGGCCGAATTCAAGAACGATATCCTGACGTTCATGAACGGCGGCGTGCCGGTCGCGGCGGCGTTCAACCCGCTGACCGATCTGGCCAACGTGAAGGCCCGCAAGGCCGCGGAGCAGCAGGACGGCGGCGCTACCGTGCCGATGAGTGCTGTCGGCGCGGGTCAGCCCACGCAGGCGTACAACCCGGCGACCGGCCAGTTCGAGATGGTGCCTCCGGCGCAGAACCCGAACGAGGCCCTGGCGGTCAAGTCTCGCGCCGAACAACGCGCGGAGGCGGCCAGGCAGAAGCGCAAGAAGAAGATCATCATCGCGTCGATCATCAGCGGCGTGGTGCTGCTGGCGATCATCTTCGGCGTGATCTACACCATGAGCCGCAAATCCGCCACGGAGATGGGCACCGTGCCCACCATCACGGCGACGATGACCAAGGCGCAGGCGAAGGAGAAGGTCACCTCGGCCGGGTTCAACTTCGTGGAGATGCAGGATTCGGATTCCGGTGAACCCGCCGGCACGTTCACCAAGCAGTCCCCCAAGGGCGACACTCAGGCCGTCAAGGGCTCGGACGTGAAGGTCTGGTTCTCCGTAGGCCCCAAGTCGGTGACCGTGCCCGACCTGAGCGACTACACCCAGGAGGATGCGCGCAACGCGCTGGAGAAACTGGGCTTCAAGGTGTCCGTCACGAAGACCGCCGACAGCGCCACCATCGAGAAGGACAAGGTCGTGAGCACCGACCCGGCCTCCGGCACGTCGCAGCCCAAGGGCACGACGATCACGCTGTACATCTCCTCGGGCATGACCAAGGTGCCGGACGGTCTGGTCGGCCAGCCCAAGGACACGGTGCTGGACAAGCTCTCGTCCATGAAGTTCCTGCCGGTCGTCGAGCAGGAGGCCTCGGACAAGGTGGAGAAGGGCTCGGTGACGCGAGTCAGCCCCGGTTCCGGAGAACTGGTGCTGCAGGGCTCGCAGATCACGGTCTACGTGTCCACCGGCAAGCCGCAGGTCAGCGTGCCCAATCTCCTCGGCAACACGATCGCCGCGGCCAAGGCCACGCTGGGCAGCGACTTCACGCTGAAGGTCACCGGCGACGCGACCGATGATGCGGTCATCGAGACGCAGGATCCCGCGGTCGGCACGCAGGTCGACAAGGGCAGCACCATCTCGGTCACCGCCAAGAAGCCCACCACCGAGGATCCCGACAACAACGGCAACGGCGGCACGACGACAGGTGGGAACTGAACCGCCGGGAATGGCCGTGGTTGCCATTGCGGTGTGACCGATCGGCCGCCTGACGGCCGGTAAGCGCAACCGGCAATCGCGGCGGGTCGATCGGCAAGACGGGCGGCCCAGCCGCGCGGTCTACACACATCGGCCCAGAACACATGATGGCCCGTGGCATTCCTCATGCCACGGGCCATCATCGTTGTCATGCGCGTCACGCGTCACGCGCGGCGCCACACACACGTGCGTGTCAGCGGTTGACCTTGGGCTGCAGACCGATGGACTTGGCCACGGCGTTGGTCTGCCCGCAGACGGCGAGCCAGTTGGCGAGCAGCCGGTAGCCGTCCTGCGTCATCACCGATTCAGGATGGAACTGCACCGCATACATCGGCAACGACCGGTGCTTGATGCCCTGAACGATATGGTCATCCTTCGTCCACGCCGTCACGACCAGGTCATCGGGCACGGTGTCGGGCTCGACGGCCAGCGAATGATATCGGGTCGCGGTCATCGGATTGGCGACGCCGGCGAAGATCTCATCATCGATATGCTCGACGAGACTGGTTTTGCCGTGCATGATGGTGGGCGCGTGGCTGACCGTGCAGCCGAACACCTCGGCGAGCGCCTGCAGGCCAAGGCACACACCGAACATGGGCTTGCCGAGCTTGGCACATAGCCGAATAACGTCCTCGCTGGCCCCAGAATCCGCCGGAGCGCCCGGACCGGGGGAAATAAGCACACCGTCATATTCGTCCAGCACAGAGGCATCTGAGGGGTCTATTGCGTCGTTGCGCACCACATCGACCGTCGCTCCCAAGGTTTTCAGATATCCAACGATGGTGTATACGAAAGAATCGTAATTGTCCACCACCACAATGCGTGCCGAATCCGTCATGACGCTCCTCGTCTCGTTCTGATTATGGGATGGCACCGGCGAGCGCCGACCGTCATCCCATGCGTTCCCATTATCGCCGCCAACCGGCCATGCCGCTAATCGACCGCGTAATTCGACATGCTTTGCAGGATGGGGATGTTGCTTGCCGCCCATGGGCACGCCCACTGAATCAGCGACACGCTGACGATGAACAGCAGCAGTATCAGCAGCGCCCACCTGATTACCAGCGGACCGGGCTGGTGACGCAGCAGCCATCCGTAGATGCTCGCGTCCGGACGGCGGCGCTTGCCGGCGCGAATCTCGCGCAGCACCGGGTACCGCCAGGCCACCAGGGCCGCGATGTACAGCACCAGGTACGCCACCAGCGCCCACAGCACGATGGGCTGCAGCGTGCCCAGCTTGGACACGAACGACTGGCTCGTGTTGCTGCTGGAGAACGCCACCTTCGCCGAGTTCGACGACGTGGCGAGCTCCTGCGGCACGCCATCCGAGACCTTGGCCCAATAGCTCAGCTCGCCGTAGCTGATCCAACGATGCGTGGCCGTGGTGTATTTCGGCTCGCACGTGGTCAGTGTGATCATGCGCTTGCTGGGAGGCGTGTTGAGATCCTCCGGGTTAGCGGCGATGACCTCGGAGTGCTCCGGGGTGACGATCTTGTATGTCGTGTACTTGTACACGTACCAGTAGTCCTTGGTACGCACGATGATCGCGTCGCCCTCCTGCAGCAGGTCGACGTCTCCCAGCGGTCGACCATAGCCGTTGCGGTGGCCGGCGACCGCGAAATTGCCGACTGAACCGGGCATCTGCGTGGACGGATAATGTCCCAGACCATGCAGCGACAATTCGGCCTCGTCCGTGCCTTCGACCACGTTACGCACCCACCCTTGGCCGAACCGGGGCACGTACACCTGCGCGATGAGCTCGCCATCGCTTGCGCTCGTCGGCTGGACCGGCACGTCGCCGCTTTGCGCCTTGGCGACCTTCGAGCTGTCGCCGCCGGCCGGATCGGACCATGACGCCGACTGGCGGGTCTCGACCTGCGTGTGCTCGGACTGGACGCCGGTCCACCACATCTGCCATACCACGTACAGCGCGCAGACGGCCGCCAGCGTCATCAGCACCTCGCCGAGGATCCCCAGCACCGACCACAGAACGCTGCGCTTGGCCGCCGGCTGCGCGAGGCCGCGCCGGGCGTTCGGATCGGGCATCGGCACCGGAGGCAGCGCCATGGTCACTTCCCCGGCGTACTCCGGTTCAGCAGGGGCAGGCGCCTCGAAATCCTGAAAATCGCCTTGAATCTGTTGAGAGTTGCGCGAATGCTTCATTCCTCGCTCCCGTCCTTGACCACGGACGCATACCGCAACGGCTGCAGCGTCGCCGCAGACTGCCCGAACACGAGATCGTCCTTTTTTTCCACTTTCCAGCCCAATCCGAATGCGCTGACATACTCTTTATACAACTTGACCGCGTTCGAGTCGTCCAAAGCCCGAATCATGGCATCTGCGGGGCCGATCGCCGACACGGTGAACGGCGGCGAGTATTTCTTGCCCTGTAATAGAAGCACATTCCCTTGGCAGATCACTGCGGAATTGAACAACACGCGCTGGTCCATGATCATCATCGACTCCGCGCCGCCCGCCCACAGGGCGTTGACAACAGCCTCCACATCCTCCTGATGCACGACGTAATCGTTGATGTTCGCGGCCGAGCCCGAGCTGTCCACCATGTTCTCCCACAACGGGGAGTCGTTCAGGGTCACGGTGATGCCGGGACCGTGCACCGCCGGCAGTATGGTGCCGGAGCCCGCGTCCTCGGTGTCGCTGGGCTTGGGGTCGCTCGTGCCCGAGGGCTGCTCGGAGGAGCCACTGTTGTTGGCGAAATCCTTCAGCGTGTTGATCTGCGCGCTCAGGTCGGTGATGTCCTTCTGCAGCTGGTCGACATGCTCCACGCGCTGCTCCACCAGGTCCGCCGTGTCGGAAGTGACCGTTGCCGTGCGGTTCACGCGCACGTTCGTCACCAGCAGATACCCGGAAAAAGCCACGATCAGGCACACCGCGAAGCCGCCGAGCCACGTGCGCCGGGCGGCGTGCCTGCTGGTGTGTCTGGCCATGATTCCTCCCAGTGTGTTCAACTTTCGAGTGTAACCGCTATTATGATTTTTTAGCCTATTGAATGGAGACTACGCTTATGGCTGACACAGAGCTGCACGAAACCGACTCGGAAGACCAGAAGGACTGGCAGGCCGAGACCGACGCCGACGTCAAGGACACGGACACCAACGAGACCGACGAGGCCGATGACGATTACGGCGTCTCCATGGACAAGGTGCAGGCGGTGCTCAACGCCACCGCCGACAAGTCAGAGATGACCCCGCAGATGCAGCGCATGATGTCGCGGCAGGCGGAGAACACGCGCCGCGTCGAGGAGACCATCAAGGGCACCAAGTCGAACCCGCGCTGGTTCGTCCCGCTGTTCTGCGCGCTGATGATCATCGGCCTGATCTGGGCCGTGGTCTACTACCTGTCGCCGAACGGCACGTGGCCGATCCCGGGTATCGGCGCTTGGAACCTGGCAATCGCCTTCGCGATCATTATGGTCGGATTCATCATGACGATGTGGTGGCGCTGAGCGGCGAGATCCCCTCGCGGCAGCCAGCTCCATATCGACGGTAAGCGACGTTACGGTTTGGCGGTGGCGCGGCATGGTGCTGCGCCACCGCCAAACTGTGTTGTTGTCATACCCTTTTCGCGGTTTCACTGCTTCACGGTGCGGACGATGACATGACGGCCATCGACGGACGTCGTGCCGAACAGATACACATCGCCGCCGTCTGCCAGCTTGAGTTTCCTGCGCAGCTGGACAGCGGTCAACGGGAAGTTGCGCACTGCGATATTCGCCCTGTCGACGCCCGCTAGAGCCCGTTTCAGCTCTTTTTTGCCCATACCCGCGATGGTTTCAATGACAAATCCCCGGCCGGGAAACTGCGGCGCCGGCGTGCCCGATATCAGCAGGTGGCTGTTCGGGCCGATCTGGCGCATACCATAATGGTCCTCCAGCAGCGCGAAACAGCCGCCCTTCATCAGCGAAGCGTTCGGCTCGTACAGATACCTGGGCTGTTCCGGAGCGGCGTGTGACGGCTCTGCAGACCCGCCCTGACTGCCTTTTTCTCCTGCGGCGGCGAGGACCACGCCGTCAGAATCCGCGCCGGTCTTCATGTCATGGACGTATCCGAATACGTCGCCATCGTTGACGCAGATCACGCGTATGGCGTCGCGCGAACCGCGGTCGAGCACCAGCAGCAGTTCCTTGCATTCGTTGCCTGTGGAGACGATATGCACTTCGCCGACCGAACCGTTGAAGTCCGCAACCGTCTTTCGCCAATCCAGCATCGGAGACAGCTTGACCATGACGTGCGGCGAAACGGCCAGCAGACGGTCTTTCAGCGCGAGTACGTCCGGCGTGCAGTCGGCGATGGCATAGGTTCGGCCGCCATGCGCGTCACGTCGCGCGGGGTCGAGGTAGATCAGCGCGATGGGAACGGCTGTAGCTGAATCGACTGCGGCCGAGTCTGCGGAGGCGGCGCGGGAATCAACGACGCCGCGCAGCCAATCCTCCGCATCGCCGTTGATCACATCCATGTGCGGGAGCCCCAGCGCCCGGAAATTATGAGCCGCGAGCTCGCACAGGTGAGGCTGGCGCTCCACATAGACCGCCCGGCTGAATCCACGCGCGATATACGAGCAATCGACGCCGAATCCGCCGGTCAGATCGACCATCGCACCGCCGGCGCCCGCTACGCGCCTTGCGATGCCGGCCTTGTACTGCGCGGCGAACTGGGAAGAGCACTGTTCCATGGAGATGTGCGGCGGATAGACGATGCCGTCGGTCTCGGCCCATTGCGGCAGCTTGCGGCACGCAGTCTGCCAGCCGGCGATCTGGTCGAGCGCGAATGGCAGGTCAAGCCCGTCCACGCGTTTGGCGCTGAGCGCCAGGTCGCGCACATCCTGATTGCGGTGCGCCGCAATGAACCGACTGGTCTGAGACGAAATATCCATAGTGTCATGGTATCCCGGCAGCGTCATCGCGCCCCGGCTTCGAGATCCGTAACGGATGCTCCGCAAATCAAGTTGTGCACTGTCTATCCACCGGTTTTCCCCATGTTATCCACATTATTCACATACTTATACACAATTGTGGATAACTCTTATTCGCATTGTGCACATTGTCCACAATGTGTCAAAACCCAGTATTTCCAACATTGTTAGAGCTCACACGGACTTATTCACCATAGTTATCCACGAGTTATACCCAACTTATACCCAAGTTGTCCACAAAGTTCTCCACATCATGTGGAAAACTACACGCATGTAATTCACATTGGTGCGACGCCTCCGCCCCGAGCCATTCTCCAGTGCCCCGCCCACCCCACAAAAGTCCCATCACAAGCTCGGGGGCGGTGACGTTTTGTTGGACTTCGTTGTCTGTATGGTTGTCTGGCAGGTTATCACATGTGTTCAGCCGACGAGCCCCAGCTTGATGCGCCTGTCCATGATGCTCATCCCGTACTCGGTCTTGATGCGTTCGTCGCGCTACCATGTCATGTACTCGTCGAGCATCGTCGGCGAACCCGTCGACCATGACGCCCGTGAAGTCGCGCTTGTGGAAGAACTCCTGCTTGAGACGGCCGAAGAACCCCTCCGCGGACGCGTTGTCCGGGCTGCAGCCCTTCGCGCTCATCGAGCGGATCAGCCCGTGGCCCTTGCAGATGCGTATCCATTCCGGCCACTGGTAGTGGCAGCCGCGGTCCGAGTGGGTGACAGGCGCCTCGCCGATCTCACCCCTGTACGAGGAGTAGCGCCTCGCGCTCCTGGACACGGGCACGAGCCCGTGCCGGGTCATCAGGCGCATGACCCGTTTGGCGGGCACGACGACGCCCGCGCCCCTCAATTCCAGGTGGACGCGCCTGTACCCGTAACGGCGCCTGCTGTTCTCGAACACGTCGCGCCAGGTGGGACTTTCACCGGGTAAGAGGCCAATCACATGATGTACGTCAGAGCCGGATTGCTCAGATTACAGACCAGCACGCCTGCGACGATCAGCGCCAACACCACCGCCCCGTACACCATCGTCCGGAACGTCAGGCTCTTGCCGCGCAACGCGTGCACGCCGGAAATCAGCAGCCACGTGAACACGCCGCCGACGATGAATCCGCCTACATGAGCCTGCCATGCGATGCCGCCCACCAGGAACGGCATCAGGAAGTTGACCGCCATCCAGACCAGCATCGAACGGATATCCTCTCCGATGCGCCGGTACACAACCAGCATCGCCGCGAACAGGCCGAACAACGCGCCGGACGCGCCATAGGCACCACCAAGCCACCCGGTGCCACCCGGCCACAGCGCGGCCCAGGACATCAGCCCAAGACCGCCGCCCAAACCGGAAAGCACGTACAGCGCGAGAAACGGCCAATGCCCCATCATCTTCTCCAGCACCGGCCCCACGCTCCACAACGCCAGCATGTTGAACAGGATATGCAGCACCGACTTCGGCGAATGCAGAAACATCGACGTGAGGAACATCCACGGTTGTGCGACCGCCGTCATCGGGTCGAACCGGCCGTAATAGATCATGGTTGCGAGTCCAAGAGGCCAGAACAGGCTGAACACCATCTCGACAACCCACACGGCGACGCACGCGATGATGATCGCGCTGGTGAACACGGGGCCGTTCGACCGCCACTGATATTGAATCGCACGCTTGGAGAACAGGTTGTGCGCCGACGGCGCACCGGGAAACAAACTGAATCGGCCATTACTCATGTCATCTACTGTAGCGGAATCGCATCTCCTCGCCGGACGGTGAAACAACACGCTCCCGGCTCGTCGTGCGCACCGCCGGCAAAGCAAAAGCATTCCCGCACGCAATCGCCACATTTTTGGAATTAAGATGGAACCCAGAGTTGGTTTTGAACGGGCAAGCCAACCAGGATTGGGAAAGGAGCCGTCATGGAGAACAAGTCTTCAAACGGTTGGAAGTTCTTTGCGTTGTTCTTTGGTGCGCTGCTGGCCGCCGTGGTTGGTCTGTACATCTACAAGCAGCAGAACCCGGATTATGATCCGTGGGAGGAGCCTTGGGAGAACAGCTCATCCCCGGTCGACCTTGGCCTGACCAAGGACGCCGACAAGGGCGACGCCGATGAGGCCGAAGCAGCCCCGGAAGCCGCCTGAGTTCATTTAACAGTCAATCGTTGTAGGCACACATGTGTCCGCGAAAAGAGCCTGTCTGCATTTCGCAGACAGGCTCTTTTCGCATGTTGTGCCGCATTGGGGCTCTGGATGGCTCACTGCATGGCGGTTCCAACCTTGCCCCTCTTCGTCGAGACATGCCCCACCGCCGCCACGATCGAAAAACGGCAGCAACGTATGCGGTGCCGGCAAGCCCGAAGCGTCGTATTCGCAAGGCAAGACACCGGTTCCGAACCTATGCGATGGCAATACCGACACCGCGTGGGGCGACTGGCAGTCCAAGGGCAGTGTGAAGCCCGAGCCTTGGGTGAACTGGACGTTCGATGAGGCGAAGACCTTGGATTACGATCTTTCCGGATCATTGAACATCGAGACTCAGGCGTATCCGCGTCGTTCGCGGTCGCGATCGCGTCGAATGGTGGCCAGCAGCCGACCACGCCGAGCAAGCCCGGTGATGGCGATGCTTGCAAGCGGCTTCCTGCTGCTAATCGCCGCAGTCGCCGTGTTCGCCATTCGCCGCGCTGCGCAGTGATGTAAAACGTGATTCGCTCCCGCCAACGGGGGCGAATCACGTTACACGCCGTCAGTCGGCAAGCGGGCGCAGCCCAGCGGACTGATTACGTGTGCATCCTCTAGGCGCACCGAAGGAAACGGTACAAAGGTACCGCGACTGAGGAGCAACGACGAGGACGCTCCGCAATCAGGCCAACGGGGAGGTGTGCCAGATGTTGTCGAGATAATCCTGGATCGACCTGTCGGAGCTGAAGTAGCCCGAGTTCGCGACGTTGAGGACGGCCTTGCGGTTCCACTCGAGGGGGTCGCGGTAGAGGGCTTCGATCTCACTTTGGATGCTGGAGTAGGCGGTGAAGTCCGCGAGGGTCATGAACCAGTCCTTGGTGAGCCAGTCGGCGACGAGGGGGGCGTAGGTGTTGCGGTCACCGTTGGAGAAGGTGCCGTCGGAGACCATGTCGATGGCGGCCTTCAGGCGGGGGTCGGCCTCGTAGTACTTGGCCGGCGAGTAGCCATCTTCGTAGAGCTTGTCGACCTCGTCGACGGTCATGCCGAAGAGGAAGAAGTTCTCGGTGCCGACACGCTCACGGATTTCGACGTTCGCACCGTCCAACGTACCGACGGTGAGGGCGCCGTTGAGGGCGAACTTCATGTTGCCGGTGCCGGACGCCTCCTTGCCGGCCTGGGAGATTTGCTCGTCGAGGTCGGTGGCTGGGATGAGGTGCTGGGCGAGGCGGACGTTGTAGTTCCAGGGGAAGAAGACGTGCAGCTTGCCCTTGACGTCGGGGTCGTTGTTGACGACGCGGGCGACGTTGTTGATGAGCTGGATGGTCATCTTGGCGAGGTAGTAGCCCGGGGCGGACTTGGCGCCGAAGATGACGGTGCGGGGAAGCACATCGTCGGCGGAGACGCGGCCGGACTTGATGTCGGCGTACTTGGCGATCAGCGCGAGGATCTTGAGGGACTGGCGCTTGTACTCGTGCAGGCGCTTGACCATGGTGTTGAACATGGTGTTGGGGTCGAGGTCGAAACCGTATTCGCGCTTGGCGTAGGCGGTGAAGTCCTCCTTGTTGGCCTGCTTGACGGCGGCGAACTTCTTGACGAATTCGTCGTCCTTGGCGAGGGGTTCGAGGCCCTTGAGCAGTTCGAGATCGCTCAGCCACTTGTCGGTGCCGAGGCCTTCGGTGATGAGGGCGGACAGGCGCGGGTTGGCGAGGCGGATGAAGCGACGGGGGGTGACGCCGTTGGTGACGTTGGTGAACTTGTCGCCGTAGAGGTCGGAGAAGTCACGAAGGGTGACGTCCTTGAGCAGTTCGGAGTGCAGTTCGGCGACGCCGTTGACGTGGGAGCCACCGGCGGTGGCAAGGTATGCCATGCGGACCTTGGGGTTCTCCTCGTCGGTGACGATGCGCATGCGCTCGATCTTGGCCTTGTCACGGGTCTTGGTCTTGAGTTCGGCGAGGAAGTGCTCGTTGATCTCGTTGATGATTTCCATGTGGCGAGGCAGCAGTTCGGAGATCAGCTTGGCCGGCCAGACTTCCAGCGCCTCGGGCAGCAGGGTGTGGCAGGTGTAGTTGAAGGTCTTGGTGGTGATGGACCAGGCGGTGTCCCAGTCGTAGCCGTACTCGTCGATGAGGATGCGCATGAGCTCGGGGATGCCGATGACGGGGTGGGTGTCGTTGAGCTGGAAGGTGATCTTGCTCGGGAAGGTGGTCAGGTCGGGCTTGCTCTGGCCGGGGTAGAACACGCGGATGGCGTCGTGCAGGGACGCGGCCACGAAGAAGTACTGCTGTTCGAGGCGCAGCGCCTTGCCCTGCGGAGTGGAATCCTCCGGGTAGAGAATCTTGGAGATGTTCTCGGCCTTGACCTGCGGCTTGACGGCGTCGAGGTATTCGGACTTGTTGAAGGTGAGCAGGTCGAATTCGTCGTAGCTCTTGGCGCTCCACAGGCGCAGCGTGTTGACGCGGCCGGATGCGTAGCCGGGGACCATGTAGTCGACGGGCACGGCGCGCACGGACCAGGCCGGCTTCCAGATCTTCTTGCCGTTCTCTTCGACGACTTCGCCGCCGAAGGAGACCTTCTGGGAACGGTTGTAGTCGATGTGGCCCCAGGGCTCTTCGTTGGTCAGCCAGTAGTCAGGCTTCTCGATCTGCTTGCCGTCCTTGTCGAAGGCCTGCTCGAAGATGCCATACTTGTACTGGATGCCGTAGCCGAACGCGGGCACGCCGAGGGACGCGAGCGAGTCGATGAAGCAGGCGGCGAGACGGCCGAGGCCGCCGTTGCCGAGGCCCGGCTCGTGTTCGACGTCGATGACGTCCTGCGGCTCGAAGCCCAGGTCCTTGACGGCTTCGTCGAACTGGTCGATCATGCCGGCGTTGAGCAGTGCGTTACGCAGCTGCTTGCCCATGAGGAACTCGGCGGACAGGTATCCGACGGCCTTGGTGTTGCCATTGACCATGTCCTGCTGGGTCTTGAACCATGCGTCCTGCAGGTAGTGGCGGACCACCAGCGAGGAGGCGACGTACACGTCGGCGGGGGTGGCCTGCTCGACGGTGACGCCTTGGCTGTACTTCAGCTGTTCGCGGATGCCGTCCGCGAACTCGGCGGTCGTGACAGGCGACTTGGGTGCAGTGATTTCAGTCATGTCTGACTCTCTTTCCGGATTATGCTTCCTGTGTTATTATGCGACGGCTTGGTGACCACGCCAATAAGTTCCGGTGAACGCTGCGTAACGTTATGCAATCGTTTGCAGAAACATGAAATATCATACAGGATTTGCCATAGATACGCCAAATCGGCTATATATCAACTACATTTTGAGACGACAGAAAACGTTGCCACGTTGGAAAACAACGTATTGCAACACCTGATGCAAGCCCGATGAAACACTTTTGCAAAAACGCAAAGCATCCGAAACCGCACCGAGAACCGCCGGCCGATGCGAAAAGGCAATCGTCACCCCTAGAGGCACAATGGAGTCATGGCCGCAATTCGAGAACGAGACATACCCGCGGGCGAGCGCGCGTGGCAGCAGTGGAACGACGCAGCGCAGCGACTGCGCGAGGACGGGGCGGACTCGGAGTCCCTGATGCCGGCGCTGCCCCGACCGACATGGGCGATGGCGGTGCGATACACCTTATATCTGCTGGAGCGCAAGGCGCCCGGCCCCGGCGTGGAAGTGCGAGTCGCACCATGGGGAGCCGTGAAGATCCTGGATGGCCCGGCGTCCGACCCGCACAATCTCACGCCGCCCGATGTCATCGAGCTCGACCCCGAGGTGTGGCTCCGTCTCGCCGCCGGCATCACCACATGGCCCCAAGAGAAGGACGCGGGGCGCATCACCGCCGTCGGCGAGCGCGACGACCTGAGCGACCTGCTGCCGCTCTGACCGGCCGCGGGCGCCCGTACTTACCGGCCTTCCGGCATGGGCGGCACTGTCGGGCTGCCGCCCATGCCGACGCACGACAATGCATCTGCCACCCGCGGCGCCTACTCCTTGACGTAATACTGCGCCTGCGCATGCCACAACTCGTAGTACTTGCCGTTTTCGTCGGCCACGAGCTGGTCGTGTGTGCCATACTGGACGATCGCGCCATGGTCGAACACGGCGATGTCGTCGCAGAACTTGCACGACGACAACCGGTGGCTGATATACACGGCCGTCTTGTCGCCGGCGATGGCGATCTTCTGCGCCTCGCCGCCCGAGACTTCCACGCCGTTCTTGTCGAGCTCCTTGTACAGGGGCGTGTCAAGTCCGTCCGGCAGCGTCTTCAACCGGTCGCCGAAGTCGGCCTTACTCAGGCAGTCCATCACGCGCTCTCGGTCGTAGTGCGCCGCTGGAGGCGCCAGGATTTCGGCTGCTGGCGGGTCGAACTGGTCGCCGACATGCCGCGGGTGGATTGCCCGAAGTGCGGCGTCGTGGTCGCCCGGGTGCCGTGGGCCGAGCCGGGCAGCCGGTTCACGCGCGACTTCGAGTCGGAGTGCGCGTGGCCGGTGAGCGTCGCGAACCAGAAGACGGTCGGCGGTTTCCCGCATATCGTATGGAGGACCGCGGGAGACATCGCCTGCCGGGTCGCCGAACGGCTCGGAACGGCGATGCCCTCGCCGTTCGACGGCCTCGCCGCGATCGGCGTGGCTACAATGTGTTAGACAGTCCGATGAGGGACGAATGACATGAGATTGGAGGCCGACGATGGCCGGCCCGAAACATCCCCCGCCACTACGACGAGGCGTTCAAACGGCAGATCGCGCAGTTGTACGAGAACGGCAAGCCATCCCGGGAGATCAGGGCCGAGTACGACATCGCGCGATCGACCCCGCGGTGCCGGTATTCGCACGAAGGCAGGCGTGATACGGGCCAACACCGCCCGCTACCCGATATCAGCGCGATGCAGGATGCCGGGCGTTCCCCGCTCCACCTACTACTGGATGACCGGGCATCCCGGGACGGAGCGTGCGGATTGTGTTTCTGCAAGTTGGTGTCCACAGTATGGGCACTTTTTTCAGCGGCGTAGGCGGCTGGTTTCCAACAGAAACTGCGTCGTCGGAACCCGCCGCCCTTTTCTTCCTGGCTATCTGGTCATGAGGGCGTGCTCGCTACGGTAGGAGCCTCCCTCGAATCCGGTGAGCCTTCCGTGGCGCACGGTGCGGTCGATCGGCATGTAGCCGAACTCGTCGATGACCGGGAGCCTCGCCCTGGCGATCTGCCGGAGCTCCGCGTCAAGCCGCCCCCGTTTCGCGCGGCGCAGCCGCATGAGCAGCCCGGTCATGGTGAAGAACCCGGCCGGTATCGCGCGCATGCACGCGAGCCTGCCCGACGCGACCGCGAGATGCGTCTTGCCGGTGCCGACGGGCCCGTAGAGCACGAGATTGAATTGACACGCCATTCTGGACTACTTCAATTTGGCAAAACACACATCAGCACGGTGTACACCACCCAGGTCAGGGAACACGGCATGCTTCCCTCGACCGGCACGGTCGGCGACTCGTACGACAACGCCATGGCCGAAAGCGTCAACGGCGCGTACAAGACCGAGCTGGTGTGGCGGCGCAAGCCATTCGCCGACCTGGCCGAGCCAGAATTGGCGACGTTCCGGTGGGTCTCGTGGTGGAACTCGAAGCGTCTCCACCAGTCGCTGGGCTGCAGGACACCGGAACAGATCGAAACCGAGTATCATGCAAACCAAGCGGCACAAGCCGTCTCACAATAAAAGGGGAACAGAAATCAGGCCACTTCAGGCAGCCTCATCGCGCTCGTCATGCTCCGCTGCGACGGACTCGACATACACCTACCACAACCAAGAACCTAACCCACGAAAACAGCAGAAGCCCCTCAACTCTTCAATTCCACTACAAAGGTCACATCACGGCATACGCACGCCGACGCGCGTATGCGTGCACGACTCCAGCAACGAGCCGTA